>Ga0265594_1002174_pt1 | contig 14317 bp, 7 predicted proteins | sample saktaG_11_FD_190147 | JGI IMG/M metagenome (GOLD analysis project Ga0265594, IMG submission 190147) | Saline water microbial communities from Sakinaw Lake, British Columbia, Canada - sak_2011_5_24_80m | ecosystem: Environmental > Aquatic > Non-marine Saline and Alkaline > Saline ... | reverse complement strand
GAGGTTGTTGTGCTCAATCCCGGCAATCCAACTGTTGCGACTCAGCGTGATGTCCATGAATTTATCCATGTTCGCAAGACAGGCGGGATTGTAGAAAACGGAGCTGGAATACATATCCGTCGCGGTAACCGCTTCGGCCATGGCCGCCGCCCGTGCTTCCGGAGTCACGCTTAAAAACTGGAACCCGGTTTGGCCGTATTTGATATTTTCGGAAAACAGGAAATTTGTAAAAACAAGAGTCGCCAGGGTAATCCCGAAAAATATTTTAGTTTTATTTGACATAGTATCTCCTGTTTATTACCTGATTATGATTAATTTTCGATAGGTTGATTTGCCGCCAGGAGCCTCAAACAGTATGATATAGATACCGCTGACAATGGTCATATTGGAGGAAGTGACCTGGTCCCAGTAGTCATCGCCGGAATAATTCGTATGCTCCTTTTTCCAGATCAAATCACCGCGTTCCGTAAAGACCTTGATGGTACAGACCGGCGGCAGATTATAGAATGCAATCTGGTCATACAGCGATTCCTCACCGAATTGGTTCCCGCGATTGGTGATCACATAGGGATTCGGAACGACCACGATACTGTCGATGTTGTCCTCAACGGGAGGCCGCAGCAGTTTGGCTTTTTCGATTGTGCCGCACATGTCATAAAACATACCCGAATACAACGTCTCTCCGCCGGAGACCGCCTTCGCGCGCAGATAATAGAGGTAATCAAAACCCCTTGTCAGCGAAGAGTCCGAATTTGCGATATTCGTATCGGGAACATCATAAAATACCCGGTTACCGTCAATCACTTCGGTCCTCAGTTCCAGGTCCGCCAGGGAGCAATCCAAGATCTTCACGTACTGGGTGAATTCATCGGCGATCGTGTTCTTCGACCGGAAGACGATGTATCCGTCGAAACCCGGAGAATCCTCGGCATTCATGCTCCACTCCAGCGCAACCTTGCTGCCGCCGGAGACTACCTTGAATACATCGGGCGGAGGCGGGGTCGCCGGAATATCATACGCGCCGTCCGAAAAGGCCTCCTGGGTCGCGTCAAAAGATTTCTTAACCGAATCCAAACAGGTTTCCACCCAGGCTTTTTTGTAGTCATTATGATTGCTGGTTTTGCTGCCGTTGGGGAGGTACAAGTCGGGATTTAAGCCGGTACCGTTATAGTACTGATACCAGTTAAAGGCGACTTCCCGGTTCTTCTCGCGGCACAAGCCGTTGACGACATCCGCCATGACAATGTGAACATCCTCGCCGGGGGCCAGGGTATAGGGACCGAAGGAGAAAGCCTGCACCGGGCCGCCGACCCAGCCGGGGACGTTTTCGGGCAGGGAAAGCCCGTTTTGCTGCATAAAATCCTGGTGACTTATGCCCGGGTGCCCGCGCTCTGATACTCCGGATATGCATTCATACTTGGCCGTCATCAAATTCGCGTCATAGGGACCGATGTCGCGCATCGTCGCAAAATCCGAATCAAACCAGGGATAAAGGGAGGGCTGACCGAGATCGTTCGTTGGATTGCCGGGACTTGTATCGGCATGCAGTACAATTCGGGCGGTATAATTTCCGGCCGCCATGCGATGATAGCGCATATTATCGGGTTGTTGCGGTTCGTGATCCGGCAGTCCCCACTGTTCGTCCGCCGTCAGATCGCTGCCCGAGAAGGGCCCATAGTAGCAGTAATAACCTCTCAAATCGGGGTGGCTGGCATCCAGCGGTTTGGTCGGATTGAAATATTGGAAGATATTGCTGTTGCCCCAGGTAGATTCCCAGTGCGCAAATCCCGATTCAAAATCCGTACCCGGATTGCCTTCACCGGCAAAAGCCAGACGGTCGATGAAAGTGAAATAGACATCTTTCAGGGTGACGTTGATGGTCCCGCCGTTCTTGTTGACTATGCCGTTATTGGTGAAGACATAATCATGAAAAACAACATCGTCGATTTTAGGATTGCTATACCCGAACACTTCCCGCTTTATATGAATACCCACCTGTGAGTCCATCTCGTTGATGACCTTACGAATGGGCTCCATCTCCTCGTCAACTTCATCTACGGGATCAAATCCCTCCAGGTAGTGATTCGGGACATTATTTACATATACCAGGGGAGTAGGAAACTTACCGTACTGGATCAGGGTATTATTGAAGAATTCGGTCTCCTGGTAGGCATTGTAAATCGGGCCGGCCTGAATCACTTTATGGGTGAAGGTTTTCTCCATTTCGGGATCAAAATAGTCTTTTACGCCGATTACCAGTGATCTGGATTCCCCGTTCCTCATATTTCGGCCGTACTCCGAAGGCCATAACAGATCCTGGTTACATAAATCGATTCGTCCAGCTTCGACGGCTACGCCCTGTTCAGATACCCACTCATGCAACTGGCCGGCGTTGACCCAGCGGACTTCACCGCCGCTCTGTGCAAAAACAACGGTAGCCAGAAGAAACGGAATGATCAATATCGCTAATGTTTTCATATTATTGTGTTCCATTATCTCTATATTCTCCCGTTTATAAATTAAAGGATATCTTCAGTCCAAAAGTAATATTCCTCGGCCAGAAGAAATTGAAACTGGTTTTATTCGGCATATCGATATAGGCCTTTTCGTCCAGAACCCGGTCCATTTCCGCTTTATCAACCTCTTCCCAGCCCGCCGTTTCGGTATTGTACAGGTACCACTCATATTCGCCGAGCGTGGCTTTATCGGTAATATAGTAGTAATAGCCCGCTTTGCCCTCTCCTATGAGATCGGCTTTGCGCGCTACCGGCTGATATTCCGCATCAGGTTCCCGGAAATCACCATATTGATCATTCCCGGGAATGTTGTTATAGGCTTCGCTTTCCGGCAGATGCAGGGATTGCGAGTAGGCTGTGCCGTCCGCGGCATTGTACAATCCGGCGGGTTCTTCGGCATACATGGACAGTCTTCTGACATTCAGAGCGTTGAAGACATTCGAGAAGATATAGATATCGTACTTTTTAAACTCAAACTTCTTGCTCAATTTTAAATCGATATTGAAATATTCCGGTGTTTTGACATTATTGACAATTCCGGAAACGCCATTCGGATTGTAGGTCATGTGGCCGACTGCCCGCCAATCGATATAGCTGGTGAATTCCCAACCGCCCAATACTCTCTCGCCGAATAATTTCGGTCCGAAGTCAGGCGGCGTGTGCAGGCTTGTATTAATCCTGGCGTAGGGCTGCGGGATGGGCTTGGTCTGGTAGCGTGCCTGGGTGTCCTTATCGTAATCCTGCTGTCTCGAGGGATCCTGGTAAATCTCGCCTCTCCCGTATTCACCGTTCGAACTTGCCTGGTAGGTATAGTTGGCCAGCATCGTAAACCATCTGCCCCGGTCTTTGCTGAGACTGATTTCCAAGCCGCGGCTATCTGCAAAGGAGTTATTGGTGGCTTTCTGGTAATCGATGCCGCTGATGCCCACGTACCTTGTCGTGGTATACTGATCCGTAATATCCCGGTAATAGGCGCTCAGGCGGAACAAATACTGATCCGCGATCGCCTTATCCAGTCCGAGTTCATAGGCGATGGTCCTGGCCGGTATCAGACCGGCATTGCCGATCTGGGTCACCGACCGGGTATCTGCCCTGACCAGTCGGAAGATATTTTCATAGGATGGCAATTGGGTGAAATGTCCGTAATTGAAAAAGAGTTTGGAGGTCTCGGTGATCGGATGCGAAATACCGAACCGCGGGCTCCAGGTCAGGTGCATCTTAGGTTTCGTCTTTCGATAGAGCGTATCGGCACCGGCTTCATTAAATTTTGCGGAATAGAATGGATCGAAAGGATTTTCCGGATCCCACCAATCGGTATTGGCTGAGAACAGGTCGGCTCTTAATCCGGCATTCAGCACAAATCCCTTCGTCTCCAGTTTATCCTGTATGTACCAGGCCGCCTGGATAGGCCTGTCCGTGCGATCAATATAGCTGATGTACTGGTTGAAAGTGCTCATCTGGACTTCACCATAAGACAGGTTCGAATAATTTAACTGGACATCCAATCCGGTTTTAACCTGATGAGTACTGTTGACCTGGCTGGTGAAATCGGCCTTCATTTCATATGTGTATACATCGCTACTGTCTCTTTGCCGGGTGACGTGTCCGCCGTAATTGAATGTATAGGGTTCACTGGTATAAGGGTTCAGCGGGGGCCACCAGCCGAACGGCGCTTCATCCACGGCCTGAAATTCCGGGATGATGTTGTTTACCTGGGACGTATCTCGCTCTGCCGGCGGGTGTGTCCGGTATTTTGTGTGAACGCGTGACAGTGTCACTCGGTAGAAAGATTTATTGCTGAGGGTATGGTTCAGGGTGGCTGACAGCAAATCGTAGCTTTGGTCGGAAATACTGTAATAACCGGTACCAAATATGGCTCTCTCGTCACTGTCGTCCGCAATTTCTTCGGGCTGATCGAGATAATTCTGGTATGACCAGTTCTGGGCGTTGTAATAATTGTTACCGCCCATCAGGGAAATATCCAGTTTCATGTTGTCCGCCAGATTGCTATTCAGTTTAATGCGGTAATTATTTTCGGTGTAATCATCCGTTGAGAGCGGTATCACCAGGGCATTGCGATTCCGTTTGTATGTGGCGTAAAACCGCAGATTTCCCAACATCTCGCCGATGATCGGCACCGGCCCGCCAAAGCCCGCATCGATATTGGCGTCGGGTATATTGGTGGCCGGTTCCTTACGGCGCCTCCAGGCGTCATACATCTGGGCGCCCAGCGGTGTGACATCGTTGTTGGGATCATCGTCTTTGAGTGAATTTTCGGAGACCTTGTCCCAGCCTTCGAACTGCGGATACTGGGCGACGATATACTCCGGCCAGTTCGCATTGGTGCCCGTCCAGCAGACTTCATCATCATAATAGGGCCGGTTAATATAAGAGTCATAGGAGTAGGGGCTGGAATCGAAATAGTCGGGTTCGGGAGGATTGTAATCCAGAGAAATGGTAGCTGAGTAGCGGTCCGCTCGCCCTTCCCGCGTAATCACATTGACGATGCCGGCGCGGACCTGGCCGTATTCGGCTTCAAAACCGCCGCGTTTGACATTGATGTTCTCAATACCACTCAAAGCAATCCCGGCGATCGGTTCGTTATTCCGCGGGTTTCTCGACGTAACGCCATCCACCATAAACGCCGTCTCATCAACTTTTCCGCCGCGGACTCTCAGGCCCTCAATACCGGCCTGCTCACCGATGATATTGGCGACACTGGTATGAATCGATGCGGCTATCTCTTGCGCATCCACCGAGAGAACGCTGGTCGAAACGTCCTTATGAACGATGTTCCTCTTCGTTGTTACAACAACTTCTTCGCCTTTCAGAACTGCCTGAGACAGCGAGAAATCGACGGTGGTCGTTTGGTCGACATATACTTCGATCCCGACCTCATTAACGATAGTATAACCGATCATCGATGCTTTCAGAGAATAAGTGCCCGGTGGAATATTCAGAATAACGAAATAGCCCTCGGCATCTGTGGCAGCGCCCATTCCCCCGCCACCGCCGGCTAAAATTACATTCACCCCCCATAACGGCTCACCGGTCTCAGTGTTTTGCACAACACCGGTGATTTTCCCTGTCGTTCCTGCAAAAACAATCTGCATAAAAACGAAAATGCTAAGGAAAAGACCGCTCCTTATTCTTCTCATCAAATTGGTTAGATTCATACCCGCCCTCTCCTATATTTTACGAACCTTTTCGATCAAACGAATTTCATCGATACTTTTAAGAGCATCCGTCGATTTCTTCATGCATTACCCAGATCCGTTTCCTGGTGAACCATTGTAGGAACCGGAAGGAGTTGTTTTACCGATTCCCTCACAATAATTCTAACCGGTATAATGGTCGTACTTATTTTTTCGGTCCTATTGATCATATTCAGGAGCTTCCGCACCGATATGGAGCCCATTTCCTCTTTATAGACCCGAACAGTCGTAAGGGGCGGGGAAGCCATTTTCGCCCAGGCGATATCATCGAATCCGATGACGCTGATATCCTCGGGTATGCGCAATCCGCTCTCTTTGATGGCTTGATAGCTGTACATCGCGTTAATGTCGTTGGAAACGAAGATAGCCGTGGGGCGCTCCCTCAAATTGAGCAAAATTCTGGCATGTTCATATCCGCTTTCGAGCCCACCAATCTGCATGAATTGCTCGACGATCTTGACATGATTGTGATGCATCGCCTTCTTGAAACCCAGATATCGCTGGCGAAAGCTTTCGCGTTCCAATTCAGCGGAAATAAATGCTATTTTCCGGTGTCCGTTGTTGACGAGATGTTGAGTGGCCAGAAAGGCGCCGTGTTCGTTATCGATCAGGACCTGGCTGAAATTATCGGTTACGATTTTCGGATCAATTGATACAATCGGGATCTTTTCCTTGCTTAATTGAGAGACAAATTTTTCCTGCAGTACGCCAATCAGGATAACGCCGTCCAAATTGCGCTCTTTCAGCATTTTGGGGTATTCCCCTCGGTACACGTCGGGCAATAAGTGCAGAACCAGATTATAGTTATTGATCGCCAGCTCCCCCTCGATCCCTTCGAGAACCCTGGAGTAAAAGGGATTCAGCGAAAGCGGCAGGGATTCACGGCAGAAAATAACGCCGATGTTTTCGGTTCTGCGATTCTTTAAGCCTTTACCAAAGGCATTGGGGACAAAATTATGTTCTTCGGCGATTTTTAAAATACGATCGCGGGTGGTTTCACTGATATCATGGCGCCCGTTAATGGCCTTGGAAACCGTGGCCAAGGAACATTTTGCTTCTCGGGCTATATCTTTAATCGTCGTCACTGTCTCACCCCTCAGAATAGCCGACCACCAAGCATTGTCGAAATGTTTTCGAAAACAACGAAATCAACGGCCGAAAAAATAATCCTTTTTTCTTGTCTTCTCCTCGTAGAATCACTCAAGCCGTCTGTAATTTTCTTACGAAATCGTTTTCGAATTTAGGGGTTTATTTTAAAAATACAAGAAAATTTTCCCACCCCTACGGCCCCGGAACCCAAGAAGCGGAGGGGGGCTCATCCCCCTGTCCTTTGATTTGTACTATTTCAGTAAAAGCATCTTGTGGGATTTCATATTGTCCCCGCTTTTCAACCGATAAAAATAGATACCGCTGGGATACCGGTCATTATGAAATTGGACGTTATAATCCCCGGCGGAGAGGTGTTCATCGATAAGCGTCTCAATCAGCCGGCCTTTCGAATCGAAAATTTCCATGATTACTCGATCGTAACGCGGTACGGAGAAACAAATCGTTGTCGATGGATTGAACGGGTTGGGATAATTCTGGCTTAACGACATCACCGATGGACGGTAAAAAGCGTCGATAACGACGACCGGAATGGAATCCCGCGACATCTCCTGCGGACTCTGGCCCAAATCGAAATAATCCCATTCTTCCCCTAGATCGACAATCACTTCCGTTCCTGCTGCTGTTATACTATTCAGTCGGCCGTTGAAATACATATCACCGACTTCATCGGTGCATTGATGAATTTCGACCGCAATGAGATTCCGATTCTTTTTTAACAGCCTAAGTTTTTTATCATCTAGAGAATAGCTCGTCATTCCTTCTTTAGCCTTCGCCGCATTTGTCGTGTAACGGAGGGTGTCCTCTACCGATATGTTCAGCCGGCAGATTTCGGCTCCGTTCAGGAAGACAGCGGCGCCGTCATCGTAAAATACATCGATGGAGAAATCAGTAACAGCCGATGGATCGGAAAGATCAAAGTAGTGCCTGAAATAGGCTGTATTAACCAACGAAATTTCCGTTACGACATCGGAAAAGCGCCGTCCCAGTGGTGCGGTTCCGGTCTTCCATTCTTCGGCATTAATAGGATAAGTGGGATGGTACCATTTGATCGGAGCCAGCAGGGTATCAACGTTGAAAGATATTATCGCAGATGACGGCATCGCGTTACCATTCTGATCCATCGCACGTAGAAAATAATTGTATTGCCGGCCGTGCTCGCAAGAAATCGTAACCGAATGTTTGCGTTTGCCGGTCGACGTAAATTCATGCGCCATTTCGTGATAGCTTATATCCGCCAAGTCATAGCGCACCATCGCATAAGAATCGGTCTCCAGCCGAATCGTACACAGAGTATCGGTAACGGTAAAGGGCGAGGCGGGGAATTTCGTAAAAACCGGCGGTCTTTCGTCGACATAGAACTCCCAGGCATTGATTGTGTCGATAGCTGCAATCAATTCATCCGCGATTCCGTAATGAGTGGCGACATTGGGATGACCGTTATTGACGTAACCACCTTCATAATATGAATACTGGGCGTAAAACACATCACGATTGCCGTCGGCGTTCTCCTCGGCTACGACCTCGGCGATGTGCTCCCGCATCCACTCCACATGGGTGGCAACCGCCAGGATTTTCACGCCTGGATAAAGATCCCGCAGAGTCGAGATAAACTCGCGATAACGGGATTTGTACAGCGCTGTGTTTTCTTCCGAAACCGGCCCCTCCCAGCCTTCGAATCCCGAATAATCATTCAAACCGAGGCCGATCACAACCAGATTCGGGATCCATTGCGAAAAATCCCACTTGGGACTACTGGTATACAGTAATGTTCTGTCGAAACAATCCGGGATATTCTTATTGTAATCGCCGGTCCAGTCCAGCACCATCCCGTAACCGGAACAGCTGGATAAGGTATAATCGGCTTCATAATTCCGGGCAATAATGGCGCCAAAACCTTCGTAGGCATTGGTAACCAGCTCCGTTTCTGGCGGAGTACCTTCTTCGGTGTATTCGTTTCCGGAGGCGCTGGTAAACGAATCGCCGATAAATTCAATCTTGCGCTCCGGCCGCGGCGGCGGCGGCAACAACGACTTGCCGTCATCCAGGATAAACCCATAAAAAGTAAATTTAGTCCAGGTGGTTTCACAGCGTTTGGTAAACAGAATCGTGTGTGGTCCATCCGCAAGTCCGGATACCAGCGTGTAGTTCGCATCACCGTAGACATCGCCTTTGAAAAGGGGATATAAGCGCCCGTCGACAAATACATTAAAATAGGTGAAATTATCAAACAATCTAACCCCGATGCTGGTCCCTTCGAATTCAGCGTAAATATACACACCCGGCCAGGAGTGCGTGGCTTTTGTAGAATTCGAGCGATCCCAGCGGCCGTAATACTGGATATAGGGATGATTTGCCGGGATGAATTCTTTCGAAAACGTCGGTTTCGTCAAACCGGTTATGCATATAACGATGATGGTTGTTACAGCCAGGATTCTTTTCATGATTCATCAACTCCTACACTGGTATCCATTTTTATTTAAAAATGTTTTCCGCCTCAATTGCTGCGATGATCTGGCCGGCAATCTTCCGGTGGGTCGCCACCGTTGGATGCCCGTTAGCGACATAGCCGCCCGTAAAATAGTCGAACCGGGCATAGAATACATCCCTGCGTCCATCGGCTCTCTCCTGATTGACTACCTGTAAAACATTCGCGCGGATCCAATCGGGATGGGCTGCAACGGCCAGAATCTTAACTCCCGGGTATACCTTCCGGATTGTTGCCAGAAAGTCATGATATGTCTTTCGAAACAGAGCGGAATTAGCCTCGGCGACCCCTTCTTTCCAGCCGCCGAATCCCGAATAATCATTAAGTCCGAGACAGATCACCACCAGATCGGGCAGCCATGTCCGGAAATCCCATTTGGGTTCTTCCTCAACCATCAATGTCCGGTCGAAGTGCCGGGGCATCGCAAGTTCATGGTTGCCCGTCCAGTCACAAACCAGTCCCATCCCGGAACGGCAGGTTGTATGGTATTGAGCCTCAAAATGCCGGGCGACGACTACTGCAAAGCCCAGATCGATATTCGTGACCGGCATCTTCTCTTCCCAGGGCAGTTCTTCCCGGATCGCCTCATTGCCCTCGGCGGCCGTAAATGAATCCCCGATAAACTCAATCTTCCGGGTCGGTTGCGGGTGCGGTAGCAAGAGTTTCGCTCCTTTTTCCAGCCATAGTCCCGCTACGGTTGCCGGCTTATCGAAAGCAATATTGCGTTTACTAAGTCGTAGCTTATGCTGTCCGTTTTCAAGATTTTTTGCCAGCCAATAATCGGCTTCACCCGCCTGATCTCCGTGAAATACATCATACATTTGACCATCGACGTAGATGTTATAATAATTGATATTGTCGTCGATACGCAAGCCGATACCGGTTCCGGTGAATTCCACGCAAAAATAGACGCCCGGCCAGGACTGACGCGGGTGCCGCGGATCAGTCGTGTCCCATCTTCCAAAATATTGGATATTGGAATGATTAGCCGGAAAAAATCTGTAGGATTTTCGAAAATCCGGATCGCCTTGGGGGACAGTGCCACAATGGAAGAACGGTCTGACCGGGGCACATCCGAATAAAAGCAATGAAAACTCCATCATAATCAGGATACAAAAATGTTTCATACTTTTACCGCCATAATCCGTTCCTGTGCCATTGGAATCATACGAAATCGTTTTCGGGTTTAACGATATAAAAAATAATTGCAACAAACAATCAAAAAAACACCCGACCGGCTTTTTGGAAAACCGTCTGCCCTTTAAACGCTACGGATTTAATGAATTAGATTTTCGAGTATTGAGTAAAAAAGTCCTCAGTGCCGGGAAAACCACATCCCGAGAATGGCGATAATCCATATCGGACACGCTTGTACAGCGATGATAAAAAAGCACTTGTCTATTGTCGTCAACAGAAGCCTATTGCACGACTTCCCCATGCAGAGCCTGTTTGAAATACTGGCCGCATCCGGTCAATTCGTAATCCCAATTTTCGAGCATACCGGGGTGCCATTCCGGATCGAACACCCAACATATCCAACTGATACCCCGCTCTTCAAGATAGTTAATAATCTGGTACCCGTAATGACCCTTACCCATCTTTTCGCCCTTTTCGAGGCTAAAACCAAATTCCGTGGCAATCACCGGGTAGCGGTTTGCCGCAAATCCGAAATTTTCATCCCACTTCGGCGGCCAGGGCTCATGCCGTTTCATCGGGTAAGGATGCGTAACATAGGCAATACCCTCGGCGTTGATGGGATCATAATGAAGCTGACTGAGGTCATAAGCCCAATCGAAGCCCGCCACCAGCGGAATCGTTTCCTGATCGTAGGCCCGGATCAGCCGGATCAGATTCTCATTGATTGCTTTCCATTCAGTCCATGACATACTGCCCAGTAATCCCCGAAACAGCGTTGGTTCATTGAACAATTCATAGAAAGCCACCGTGTTATGCCCGCGGAAATGCCCGGCAATTATGCGCCAGAATTCGTAGGTTTCCTTCTGCGTGGTGTCATACATGGGTTGCTGAAACAGCTCCATGCCCAGGTTTCCGATGGAATGCCAGTCGATGATCACGTACATTTCCAATTCCGTGCACCAGGCCACCGCCTGATCCAGCAATTCCAGGTACTTCAGCGGGGTCCGTTCCCGCCAGGCGATCGGGTGCACCGGGATGCGGACGATCTCTGCACCCATTTTTTTCACCTCTTCGAAATGCCGCCTGCCCCAGTGTCCCTGCCCCTCGATCTTATCGGGATCGGAAATCGCCAGACCGCGGAAGTAAACCGTGTCTCCGACGGAATTAATGAATTTATTGCCTTGCACCTGAATCAGCGCAAGTCGTTTGGCCTGCGGGTTTTCGGCGGGCCTTTGCCAGCCCTCCTCTTCATACCAGCGTTTGGCCTGTTGCTCTGCGGCGTCCGGCCTGGCAGAGAGCGCCGGCACTCCCATCAGCATAATACCCAAAATTGTTAAAATACGGGTGAATGTTTTCATGTTTTGACCTTGTTTTTGATCGTAAATCGAGCATCGTTTCAGACACCCGGAAGTTATTAAAAATACACAATCGGAAAACGAAAAAGTTTCGGATCAGTCCCGGAGGAATATCGAAGCAGAAGCGGCGTGCCGGGGAACGGTGTGCTCCGAGGCATTGGGAGAGGGCTTTACGACGTAGAAGGGGAATTCGGCGACGAACCGTTTTCCGTAGAAGGCGATCCGCACCTTGCGGGTGAAATTACTTCCGCAAGGACTTCACTCATTTTCTTGATATCGAAAGGCTTGGTCAAACGTCCGCAGAAACCGTAATCCCGGTATTCCGCCATGACAGGACTTTCGGAGTATCCGCTGGCTACAATCGAGATCACCCAAGGATCGATTTGGCGTAGTTTTTTTATGGTTTCTTCGCCGCCCATTCCGCCCGGAATCGTCAAATCAAGAATCACCAGATCAAATTTCTCACCCGCTTCCATGGCTGCTTCGTATTGTTGAATCGTCTCTGCTCCATCCCGGGTGCAGGTGGAATGATATCCAAGATTGCGTAGCATCAGTTTGACAAGATTGCGAATTTGCGCTTCATCATCCATGATCAGGATATTTCCTTTGCCCCGCTGTAGCTCGGCTGTATTCTGCGCTTCTGTAACTTAGACGAACGGATTGGCCGGCAGAAATAACGTAAAGGTTGTACCGACATCTACTTCAGACTCAACGGTCAGATAGCCACCATGATTCCGGATTATGGAATAGCTGGTCGCCAGGCCAAGACCGCTCCCCTTTTTCTTTGTGGTAAAATACGGATCGAAAATCCGATTAATAATGGTCTTGGATATGCCGATACCCTGGTCCCTTATTGTAATCCTAACAAAGTGTTCAGCTCCGATCAAAATACCCTTCAAGTCCTGGCGGGATCGTTCGTCAAGGTTCTCCACCGTTATCCGGATATTCCCTCCGTTTGGCATAGCTTGAATGGCATTAATGACCAGATTGTTGATCACCTGGCCGATCTGCCCTTCATCCACTTCCGTCGCCCAGATATCTTCATCCATTTGAAAATCGCAGGCCACGTTACTGCCGTGTGAGGCAAATTCGGCCGACTCTTTGATAATATCGGCAATCGAGGCGTTCTTCTTGATCGGAGCGCCGCCTTTGGAAAACGTTAGCAGCTGTTTGGTTAAGCGCTGAGCCTGGCCGGAAGCTTTCAAGGCGTCCTCGAGAAAGGTGAAGATGCTTTTCTTCGGAAGGCTGTCATCCAATGCCAAAGAAATATTTCCCAGTATCACCGTCAGGATATTATTGAAATCGTGCGCAATTCCCCCTGCCAGGACGCCCAGCGATTCCAGCTTCTGGGATTTCTCCAGTTCTTCTTCCATCTTTAACTTTTCGGTGATATCCCGGAAAACCAGGACAACTCCGATGATATTGCCGCTCCGGGTCTTGATCGGCGAGGCGTTGTCTGCGATCATTCTCGCCGTCCCGTCGCGGGTGATAATCTCCCGGGGCATGTCGTTGCGCACCAACGCCCCGGTCTCCAGCACTTCCATAACCGGATTCTTAAACGCCTTGATGTTTTTACCGACATCTTTTGAATAAATTCCCGTGATGGGGCGGCCTTTGGCTTCCTCCAGTGACCAGCCGGTAATCTGCTCGGCGGCCTTGTTCATCAGACTGACCTTTCCCGCAGTGTCCGTCGCAATAACACCGCCATCAATACTTTGCAGAGTAACCGCAAGCCGCTCTTTTTCGGCAGCCAGAGCCTCCTCCGATTGCTTATTGAGGGTGATGTCATTGGCAACCCCAATATAATACTGGGCCTGCCCTTTTTTATCGGTGATGGTGGAAACGGAGAGGTAAACCGGAAAACTCCGTCCGTTTTTTTTTCGGCAATACGCCTCCCCTTTCCAGCCCTCGGAAATCGCCTTGGCGCATATCCCGCACAGCTCGCCCGAAATATCATTCTTTTCATAGAAAAGACAGAAGCGTTTATCGATGAGATCGGCATAATCATATCCGCATATTTTCAAGAGGGAATCGTTGACAAAAACATATTTCTCCTCCAAATCGATGATACTCACCATATCATTGATATTCATCAGGGCCTGCGATAATAATCGGAACTGCTGATCTTCACGCCTGTGTCTAAGTGCATTTTCAACCGTAATCGGTAGAATTTTAAGATAATTGCGCTCGGCATCCTTAATGAGGTAATCATAAGCACCGGCCTTCATGGCATTCACAGCGATTTCCTCGTCCCCGGCACCGGTAACAATAATCACGGGAATGTCTTTAAGGATCTGGATCAAATCGAACGCATTGCCATCATCCAGAGAGTAATCCGTAATGATAATCTGGAAAGTCTGTGATTCGAGCAGCCGGCGGGCCTCCCGAACTGAAGTTGCCATCGAATAACTAAAAATAGCGCCCCTGCTTTTTATCAGGCGCTCAAAGGCAATCCGGTCGACCTGATCGTCCTCAACATATAAAATGTTAATAGTTTCG
>Ga0265594_1002173_pt1 | contig 14319 bp, 12 predicted proteins | sample saktaG_11_FD_190147 | JGI IMG/M metagenome (GOLD analysis project Ga0265594, IMG submission 190147) | Saline water microbial communities from Sakinaw Lake, British Columbia, Canada - sak_2011_5_24_80m | ecosystem: Environmental > Aquatic > Non-marine Saline and Alkaline > Saline ... | reverse complement strand
ATCCGGGACTAAATCTATCGCTTTATGAAAACAAAGAAGCTGATAAGTTGTTAGAAGAAATCAGAGAAAGTTTTGATAAGGAAATCACAAAAGAAAAATTAGAACAATTTCAAAACATTTTAATTCAAGATTCGCCAGCTGTGTTTCTATATAACCCAGACTATCTTTATTTAGTTTCTTCAGAAATAAAAGGTATTGGTGAAGAAATGATTACTGATCCTTCCAAGCGCTTAAGTAATATGGAAAATTGGTATATAAAAACTAAAAGAGTGCTTAGATGAATATTGAGCAAAAAATAAAAAATAGAAAACCCGATATCAGACATTTATATGATATGAAAGAAGTTATTTATGATAAAGAGTGGCTGAAAACAGCTTCTAATACTGAGCTTTATTATATGTATCGTTCAGTTAAAAAAAAGAATGGCTTAGTCTACGACATTACTGTTATTCCTCCAAGAATGCTGGGCCAAGAGTTTATAAAAACCAAAGGTCATGAACATTACCAGGGAACTTTCCAAGAATTATATATTGTGCTTAAGGGCCAAGCAATTTTTTTGGCACAGAAACAAAAAAGGGGAAAAGTCGAAGAGGATAAATCCTCTTCTCCACCCTTCGCTGACGCTCGGGAAATAGAAGATGTTTTTGCTGTTCAAGCTAAAAAAGGAGAGGTTGTAATAATTCCAGAACATTATGGCCATGTTACAATCAATCCTTCCCAAGAAATACTTGAAATGGCAAACTGGGTTGATGAAAAATGTAAGGGCGTTTATGATTTATTTGAAAAAATGCAAGGAGCCTGCTATTATTATACCCAATCTGGTTGGCTCAAAAACAAAAACTATAAACAAGTTCCTGAACTTCGTTTTGAAAAACCTTTAAAATCAATCCCAAGCAATTTAAACTTTCTAAAACATGATTAAAATTAAAAAAGCAATTATACCTGTAGCTGGATTAGGAACAAGATTTTTACCCCTTAGCAAGGTTTTACCAAAAGAACTTTTCCCTTTGGTTGATAAACCAGTCCTCCAATACATTATTGAAGAAGCTGTTGCTTCTGGTATTGAACAAATAATTTTTGTTACCAAACCAGAAAAAAAAGAAATTCTAAATTACTTTGAAAGATATTTTAATGAATCACCAGAATTGACTGAAATATTAAAAAAAAGACAAAAAGATCAAATTTTAAGCGAATTAAATCAAACTGAAAAAATCTCTGAAAAAATTTCTCTTTCTCAAGTTTTTCAAGAACAGGCCTTAGGAGATGGCCATGCTCTTTTGCAGGCAAAAGAAAAAATACAAGGAGAGCCAATAGCTGCTTTATGGGGAGACGATGTGGTTGAATCCAGAACACCCTGCCTTTTACAATTAATTAAAGTTTTTCAAGAATATCAAAGGCCAGTACTTGCTTTGTGTAGAATTCCTAAAGAAAGATTACCTTATTATGGGGTTGTTAAGGTAGAGAAAATAAAAGACAGAATATATAAGATAAAACAAATTGTTGAAAAACCCTCAATTGAACAAGCTCCGTCTGATTTAGCTATTGTTGGAAAATACATCTTAACTCCTGAGGTTTTTGAATATCTTTCAAGAGCTAAACCAGGAAAAGGAGAAGAAATATATTTATCTGAGAATCTCCAAAAAATGATAGAAGATGGAAAAGAAATTTTAGGTTGCGAATTTGAAGGAAAATGGTTAGAATGTGGAAATAAACTTAGTTGGTTAAACTCTCATCTTTATTTAACACTAAAAGATCCAAGGTTCGGGCCAAAACTCAAACAAGAGCTAAAAAAATACCTATGAAGCCAAGAGGCAAGCCCATTAATAAGTGGAGCCCTGAGATTGCTTATGCGGTTGGATTAATTACTACTGATGGCTCTCTTTCTAAGAACGGGAGATGTATAATAATGAGTTCATCGGATATTTCACAATTAAAAACGTTCAAAAAATGCCTGAATTTATCTAATAAAATTTCTAAAATAAAGAATAATGGTTGGGCTAAAAAACCTGCATATAAAGTCCAATTTGGAAATATTATCTTTTATAAATGGTTGTTAAATATTGGATTAATGCCAAATAAATCCAAAAAGATTGGGGCCTTGAAAATTCCAAATAAATATTTCTTTGATTTTTTGCGAGGCCATTTAGATGGAGACGGATGTATTCGTAAATTTCAAGATCCAGTTTATCCAAACAGCCAAAGGCTCTATATTGTTTTTCACTCAGGAAGACTTATTCATTTAAAATGGTTACAACAAAAAATAAATTCTTTATTAAATATTCGCGGGTTTATAGAACATACAACTAGAGAATTTCGTTTAACTTTCGCTAAGCGAGAATCTCTTAAATTGTTACCAAAAATTTATCCAAATCCAAAAGTACCCTATCTTAAAAGAAAATATAAAATTATTAAAAACTTCTTAAAGAAATAAGCCGGGGTGATGAAACTGGAAAACATACGCGGCTCAGAACTGCGTGCCTTCACGGGCTTGTGGGTTCGAATCCCACCCTCGGCACTATGAAAAAACAAAAAAATCTCAAAATAATTCCTTTGGGCGGTTTGGGTGAGGTTGGCCGTAACATGACTCTTTTTGAATATGAAAATAAAATCTTAATTGTTGATGTTGGTTTTAAGTTACCTGGGGAAAATCTGCCTGGAATTGATTGTGTTATTCCTAATATCTCTTATTTAAAAGGAAAAGAGAAAAACATTGTAGGAATTGTCTTTACTCATGGCCATTATGATCATATTGGAGCTGTTCCTTATATTATTAACAAGATTTGGAGACCAGATTTATCTATCTACGCCTCTGCTTTGACTAAAGGAATTATCTTAAAAAGACAAGTTGATTTTCCTAAATCACCAAAATTAAAAATTACTGAAGTCAAAAATGGTTCAAAAATTAAACTAGGACCATTTGGCGTTGAGTTCTTTAGTCAAAATCATAATATTCCTGACAACTTAGGATTAATCATTAATACTCCAGTAGGTAACATTGTTCATACCTCTGACTTTAAGTTTGATCCTCATCCTGTAAACGATAAACCAACTGATTTTCAGAAATTAAGAAGTATTGCCGGGAAGGGAGTTTTGCTTTTAATGTCAGACTCTACTGGGGCTGAACAAGAAGGTCATTCTTTTTCTGAAAAAGAAATATTCCAAAACTTAGAAAAGATCTTTCAGCAATCTAAAGGCAGAATTATTGCTGCCACCTTCTCTTCTCTCATGAACCGAATACAACAAATGATCACTCTTTCAGAAAAATACAACAGAAAAGTAATTATTGAAGGCTACTCAATGAAAACCAATGTTCAGATTTCAAAACGTTTACAATATCTCAAAATAAAAAAAGGAACCATGATTAAGAAAAAAGAGATGAAAGATTTTCCTGATTCAAGAATCACTGTTCTATGTACTGGAGCTCAGGGAGAATCTTCAGCTGCCCTGATGCGAATTATTAATAAAGAGCACAAAGCTATTAGGCTGAAAAAAGGAGATTCTGTTGTTCTTTCTTCCTCAGTCATCCCGGGCAATGAAAGATCTGTTCAATTTCTAAAAGATAATATCTTAAGGCAAAAAGCTCAGGTTTTTCATTACAAGATGATGGACATTCATGCCGGAGGCCATGCTCAAATAGAGGAGTTAGAAGAGATGATAGAAATAATGAGGCCTAAGTTCTTTTTCCCCATTCATGGCCAATACTCAATGTTAGTCTCTCATGCTCAATTAGCCCAAAGAGCTGGTTTGCCAGAAACAAGAATTGTTATTCCTGAAAATGGGCAAATTGTTAATCTAAACTCAGCAAATATTTCCATTGATAAAAAAACAGTGCCTTCCAACTATATTATGGTTGATGGTTTGGGAATTGGTGACGTTGGAGAAATAGTTCTTAGAGATAGAAAAATGTTAGCCGAGGATGGAATGTTTGTTATCGTAGCTGTAATTGACAGAAAAACCGGCCGAGTAAAAGGCTCTCCTGATATTATCTCCAGAGGTTTTGTCTATTTAAGAGAATCAAAAAACTTGCTCAAAGAAACTAGAAGAAAAGTGGTTGATATTGTTAACAAAGCAACTGGCTCAGGAGGAGCAGTTAACTTAAGTTATGTTAAAGACCAAATTAGAAACAAAATTGGTGAATTTCTCTTTTCAAGAACCCAAAGAAGACCAATGGTGCTTCCAGTTATTATTGAAGTCTAAAAAACAAAATATTACAATAAATCAATGAGAGTTTTTAGCGGTATTCAACCAACTGGTCAATTACATATTGGAAACTACTTAGGAGCCATTCAACAGTGGCTTAAACTCCAAGAAAAAGAGGAATGTATTTTTTGTATTGTTGATCTTCATGCCATTACTATTCCCTATAATTTCAAAGGGTTTCAAGATATTGTTTTAAAAAAAGCAATTGAATACTTGGCCTGCGGAATTGATCCTGAAAAATCAATTATCTTTGTTCAATCAGACGTTAGAGAACACACTGAACTTGCCTGGCTCCTGGGCACGATTTGCCCAATTGGAGACCTAAATCGGATGACTCAATTTAAAGATAAATCAAAAAGATTTAAAAATAATGTTAATGCTGGTTTATTTAATTATCCTGTTCTTATGGCAGCTGACATTTTACTTTATCAAACAGATTTGGTGCCAGTTGGAAAAGACCAGGGACAGCATGTTGAATTAACTCGCTCTATTGCTAGAAAATTCAATAAAAAGTTTGGTAAAAGTTTTAAAATACCAAAGCTTCTTCTTCCTGAAATGGGAGCTAAAATTATGTCTTTACAAGAACCAAAGAAAAAAATGTCAAAGTCTATCCCCTCCTCCTGTTTATTTTTGTTAGATGAACCAAAAGTTATTCAAGAAAAAATCATGAAAGCTACTACTGATAGCGGGAAAAGAATTATCTACAATCCAAAAAGAAAACCTGGCATTTCTAATCTATTAACCATTTATTCTTTGTTCTCCGGAAAACCTATTAAGGAATTGGAAAAAAAGTTTAAAGATAAAAACTACTCTGAGTTCAAAAAGAGTCTGGCTAAGGTTTTAATAAAATCTTTAGAGCCAATTCGCCGAAAAAGAAAAGAGCTTCTCAATAGAGAAGTCTATGTTAAAGAAATTTTGAAAAAAGGCGCTAAAAGAGCTCAGGTTTTAGCTTCTTCTACCATAAAACAAGTTAAAAACAATATGGGATTAAGTTAATCAATTTAGTCTAGATGTCCATTTCAGGGAACTTGGTTCTTTTTTTTTCTAAAAATGTGTTGGGTTATTTAATTGGTCTTAAAGTATTTCAATAAAAATTCAGCTAATAATTCACCGCCTAATTCTTCTGGTTTGTGTTCAATAAAATATTCTGCCTCTACTCTGCTCGGCGTTACAGTAACTCCTTTACCAAATTGAAGCATTTCTGCATCATTATAATTATTGCCAGTTGTCATAATTTGCTTTGGCTCAATGTTTAGATATTTAGCCAAATTAACAATTCCCTTTCCTTTGTTCATTCTCTTATTACCAATATCATAACCTTCATTAGTCCAGAGACAATATAGGTTATTCTCCGAATCTATTTCTTTGACTAGGTTTGGAATTTTCTCCATTTGATCACAATGAACTGTCAAAATAAACATTTTAGGCTCAAAGCCTCTTATTTTTTTGTCCTGCTTCATCATTTGTTTAATTCTTTCCCTTATATCTCTTAGTTTATGAAAATAATCCTCTGGATAACTTGGGTGAGTAATCTTGGCTTCAAGCCAAGTTATATTTCCATTTTCAGCTTGAAGGGAAACCTGATTATCAAAGATTTCATTAACTAAACTTTTAAGATAAAGGATATTTCTTCCAGAAGAAAAATTTAATCGGATATATTGTTTAAGCTCTTTTAGGTTTTCTATAAATTTTCTTGAGAGCTGTTTAGATTTCATATACAGCTCAGTGCCATCTATGTTTTCTCTCAATTCAGTACCTGTGGGAATAATAACGCCGTCAATATCAAAACTAATGGCCCTTATCGCTTCTAATTCTTTTTTGGTTATTTGTTTTATATTTTTCATATTTTTTAAAATTGACTTATCAATTTTCTTATTATAACATAAAATCATGAGTTTTTCAGTCGGCATTGTAGGATTACCAAATGTGGGTAAATCTACTCTTTTTAAAGCTCTAACTAAAAAAGAGGTTGCTATTTCTCCTCGGCCTTTTACCACCATCAATCCCAATATTGGAATAGTCCGAGTTCCTGACCAAAGATTAACAGCTGTAGCTGAAGTTATTAAACCTCAAAAAATTACTCCAACCACCATTGAATTTGTTGATATTGCGGGCTTGATTAAAGGAGCTCATAAAGGAGAAGGTTTGGGAAATCAATTCCTGTCTTATATCAGGAACTGTGATGCAATTTTAGAAGTAGTAAGAATTTTTGATAATCCAAAAGTAGAAAATGTCTTGGGAGAAATTAATCCAGAAAAAGAGGTTGGGGTTGTAAACTTAGAACTTTTAATGAAGGACTTAGAAGCTCTTAATAGCTTAATTCCTAAATTAGAGAAAAAGGAAGAGAAAAAAGATTTAAAAAGAATTGAGATTTTAAAAAAGATAAAAAACACTGTTTCTGAAGGCAAGCTTATTTCAGAACTTGAATTAAATGACAAAGAAAAAAAAGAAGTCAAAGATTATCAATTTCTAACAACAAAGCCAATTATTTATCTTTTTAATACTAATTATAAAGTTTCTTTAAATTCTCAAATTCTGCATTTAGAATTAAATCTAAAAGATGAACAAGAAATTGCTGAGCTTTCTGAACATGAAAAACAAGAATTAGAAATGGACTCCCATCTTGACCAAATTATCACCTCTTGCTACAATACTCTCGATTTAATTACTTTCTTTACTATAAAGGGAGGGAAAGAAACAAGGGCTTGGACAGTAAAACAAAACTCAAACATAAAAACAGCGGCAGGGGTTGTTCACTCTGATTTTGAGAAAAAATTTATTAGGGCTGAAGTAATTTCTTGGCAAAAACTTGTTGATGCTAATTCTTGGGCTGAAGCACGAAGTAAGGGATGGATTCAAACAGCAGGAAAAGATTACATAGTCCAAGACGGAGACGTTATAGAATTTAAGATTTAAAAATCAATGAAATATTACGAATTAGCTTGCTTAATATCACCAAATTTATCAGAACAAGAACTGAACTCTTTTTCTGAAAAAATAAACTCTCTAGTCAAAGAAAAGGGAGCGATTTTAGACAAAATATTACCTGAGAAGAAAATAGCTTTAGGTTCTCCGATTGAAAAAAACACTTCAGCTTTTTTCAAGATTTTAACTTTTAATCTAAAGCCAGAAAAATTGAATGATTTAGAAAAAAAACTTAAGGATAATAAAGAAATCCTGCGTTATTCTATTTTAAACATAAAAGAACCATCAAAAATCTTTCGACACCCAGTAAAACCTAAAAAATTAGTTTCGGAACCAACAAAAATTCAGGATTCAAAAGCAAAGGTCGAACTAAAAGATATTGATAAAAAACTCAAAGAAATTTTAGAAGAATAAAATGTTTTTAAATAAAGTATTTGTTTTAGGTAACCTTGTTGCTGATCCTGATGTAAGGTCTTTGCCAAGCGGCCAATCAGTAGTTAATTTTAGAATAGCTACTAATAGGGTCTTTTATGATAAAAATAAGGAAAAACAGGAGCAAGCAGAGTTTCATAATATTGTTGCTTTTGGCAGAACTGCTGAGATTATTCAGCAATATTTAAAAAAAGGTTCTTTGGTTTTAATTGAGGGAAGATTGCAAACAAGATCTTGGGAAGACAAGTCAACAGGAGCAAAGCGCTTTAAAACAGAAATTGTTACCGAAAGAATGCAAATGGGTCCCAAAAGAGCTGTTGGAACTACTTCTCCTACCCCCTCTTCTTCTGACGCAACCAAAAAACCAGAGCCGGTATCAAAAGAAGAGATTCCAATTATTGAAGAAGAAACTGAGATTGATGTTTCAGACATTCCTTTTTAAATATATGGCTTGTTATTTTTGTATCAAAAACATTAAAGAAATAGATTACAAAGAAACTCAAACTCTTAAGAGGTTTATTTCGGGTTTAGGAAAAATCAGACCCCAAAAACGGACTGGTCTTTGTTCTAAACATCAGAGACAATTGGCTAAAGCAGTTAAAAGAGCTCGGCACTTAGGATTGTTATCTACCACCTCAAAATAATACAAAAACTGCTTTGTGAGCAGTTTTTTATTATTCACTATTCACTCTTCGCTGTTCGCTGCAATTATTGCTTTTGCAATCTCCTTTGTTATTTTCGGATTCTCTTTCAGAAACTTTTTTGAAGCTTCTACTCCCTGACCCAATTTTGTATTTTCATACTGGAACCAACTTCCTTTTCTTTCAACTACTTCGTATTTTACTCCTGTATTCAAAATATCAGCTTCTTTAGAAATTCCCTCATTATAATAAATATCAAACTCAACAACTTTAAAGGGCGCAGCTACTTTATTTTTAACAATTTTAGCTTTATGTCTTCCACCAATAATTTCATCTCCCCTCTTAATCTGAGCAATTCTCCTTAAATTAATTCTGACAGAGGCGTAAAATTTAAGAGCCAACCCACCAGGCGTTGTTTCTGGATTGCCAAAGCGGATTCCAATTTTCATCCTTGTTTGATTTAAGAAAATAACAATTGTTTTGGTTTTAGAAATAATCCCAGATAGTTTCCTCAGGGCCTGGCTCATTAAACGAGCTTGAAGCCCAATCTGAAACTCTCCCATCTCACCATCAATTTCAGCTTTTGGCACTAAAGCTGCCACTGAATCAACTATAATCACATCAACCTCGCCTGATTTAACTAAGGTTTCAACAATCTGCAATCCCTGCTCTCCAGAATCGGGCTGAGAAATCAATAATTCTTCAATGTTCACTCCAATTTTTTTAGCATAATCTGGATCTAAAGCATTCTCAGCGTCAATAAAAGCAGCTACTCCTCCTTTTTTCTGAGCTTGAGCACAGATATGAAGAGCTAATGTGCTTTTTCCGCTAGACTCAGGACCATAAATTTCAATTACCCTACCTCGAGGAATTCCTCCTACTCCCAAAGCTAAGTCTATAGAAAGAGAACCAGTAGGAATAACATCCACATCAACTGCTCTAACATCTTTTAATTTCATAATTGAACCGTCTCCAAAGCGCTGCTTAATCTGATCAATTGCTTCTTGTAAATCTTCTTTATTTGGTTTTTCTTGTTTTTTCTTCATAATATATATTATACATTTTCATCGTAGTCGTTTTCAAAGTTTGTTTGTTCTTCTCTCTCTTCTTCCACGGCTAATATCTTTCTTGGTTTTGCTCCATCAGCTGGTCCAACTATTCCCCTGCCTTCCAACATATCAAGCAATCTTGCTGCTCGCGCATAACCTATTCTTAACTTTCTCTGCAAAAATGAAGCTGAAGCTTTTTTAGCTTCAATCACTATTCTTTTAGCCTCCTCATACAAAGAATCATCTCCAAGCCCTCCAGAACCATTATAAATGCCTAAACCCGAAATATCAACAATTGTTTTGTCTAATTCAGCCTTAAGCTCTTTAGACAATTCATCTTCAGGCAGAATGTTCTCATTATTCTCTGCTATCCATTTTACCACCCTTCTTACTTCTTTTTCTGACATATAGCTACCTTGGATTCTTTTTGGTTTGACAACCTGAGCAGAAATAAACAAAAGGTCTCCCTGCCCTAAAAGCTTCTCAGCTCCTGAAACATCAAGAACTGTTCTTGAATCAATGTGAGAGGCTACCTGAAAACTAATTCTGGAAGTAATATTAGCTTTAATAAGACCTGTTAAAACCTCAACTGAAGGTCTTTGAGTAGCTAATACCAAATGAATTCCCACTGCTCTAGCTAATTGAGCCAATCTTACAATTCTGGCTTCAATCTCCCTTCCTTTGGCCATAATTAAATCAGCTAATTCATCAACAATAAAAACAATATAGGGCATTACTTCTGTTCCGTCTTTTAACATCTTTTCGTTGTAAGCAGCAATATTCCTTACTTTTTCTGCTGACAATACTTCAAACCTTCTGCCCATTTCATTAACCAGCCAATCTAAACAATTTATTGTTTTCTGAGCATCATAAATAATTGGGCACAAGATATGAGGAATTTCATTGTAAGTATTAAACTCAACTCTTTTAGGGTCAACTAAAATTAACCTTAAAAGTTCTGGCCCATTTTGATATAAAAGAGAAGAAATTAAACTATTCAAGAAAATTGTTTTTCCAGCCCCAGTGGCTCCAGCTATCAAAAGATGTGGCATCTTGGCCAAATTAGCATAAGAAGGAAAACCAGCAACATCTTTTCCTAAAGGTAAAGTTAAAGCAGGAGAATTTCTAAAAAATGGCTCTGAAATTAAATCTTTCAGCCTTACTGTAGCCCTAACTTTATTGGGAACTTCAATTCCGACCAAAGATCTGCCAGGAACTGGAGCTTCAATCCTAATTGGATGAGAAGCAAGAGCCAAAGCTAAATTGTTAGAAAGTCCAGTAATTTTAGACAACTTAATGCCCTCAGCTGGTTTAAAAGTATATTGGGTAACCGTAGGCCCAATATTTATTTCAGCCATTTCTACTGGAATACCAAAATTCTCTAAAGTTTTTTGAATAATAATGGCATTTGTTTTAATATTACCAGCGTTTGGCTTGTCATGATTTTGATCTAATAAATCCAAAGGTGGTATTTTGTATTTTGAAAATAAAGCATTCTGAGGAACTTTATCAACTTTTAGTTCTAAGCTTGACTTTTGATCTTTTATTCCAGAAACCTTTTCTGGTGCTTGGCTAACAATCTCTTTAATTTTAAACTTTGGACTTTTTGTCTTTCTCCCAAAAATACGGGTTAAAACTGTTTTCTTTTCTTTCTCTATTCCGAGTTTATCAATGGATTCTTCTCTCAATGACAATTGCCAGAAAATCAAAATACCAATAATAATCAGGGTTAAAAATATAATCATTGTAACCTCAAGACCAAAAAGGTTTAAAAGAGCAAAGGAGCTAATATAACCGATTACTCCTCCCTCTCTAACTTCAGGATTTAAACAGGCTAAAACCCCTGAAATACCTAAAATAAGAATTAAAATTGCTAAAATTAGAGGACCTAAAATTCTTTTGTATTTTGTATTAAAAAACACTATTCCTGTTAGAATCAAAAACAGAGGAATAGTGTAAATTGTATTGCCAATCAAGCTATTGCCAAGACTAATTAATTTTTCTCCAACTATGCCTGCCTTTCCTAAAAAAGCAAGGCAGACAATAATGGCAGCTGAAAACATAATTATTCCACCAATCAACTCTCTTGTTTCTCTTGGTAAATTAACATTAAAATCAGGAAGTTTTCTTGCTTTTCGAGGAGAGTTTTTGTTTTTTTTCCTTCTTTTCTTTCTAACCATTATTCTATTTTAACATGAATTAGTCTTTCTTAAAACCAGTACCTGCAGGAATTAACTTACCGATAATAACATTTTCTTTTAAGCCTCTTAACTTATCTTCTTTTCCCTCAATCGTTGCTTTAATCAATACTCTTGATGTTTCCTGGAAAGAAGCTGCTGACAAAAAACTGTCTGTTGTTAAAGCTACTTTTGAAATTCCAAGTAAGAGTGTTTTAGCTTTAGCCAATTGCTTTTTGTCTTTTTTAAGCCCATTATTGGTTTCAACAAATTTAGCATGTTCAACAACCTGACCAGGACTGAATTCAGAATCGCCTGGGTCTATTATTTTGGAACGGGAAAACATTTGGCGAATAATTACTTCAACATGTTTATCATGAATAGTGGCTCCCTGAGAAACATAAATTTTCTGTATTTCTTTAACAATATAACGTTGAACTTTTTCCCTTCCGCCCAATCTAAATAATTCTCCCAAATCAATACTTCCTTCAAAAAGCTGCTCCCCTGTTTCGATTGATTGGCCCTCAGTTACCAAAATACCAACATCAGGAGGAGCCTTGTATTCAATAATCTCGGCTTTTTTAGATTTCTGAGCATCTCTTTTCCCTTTAATTTTTATCACTCTTTCTGGGGTTATTTTCTGGACCTTTCCAGTAAGAACTGAAATGACTGCTTTTCCTTTTGGTCTTCTAGCTTCAAAAATCTCCTGCACTCGTGGCAAGCCCATGGTAATATCACCTCCAGAAGCTACTCCGCCGGTATGAAAAGTTCTCATTGTTAACTGGGTTCCTGGCTCACCAATTGCCTGAGCAGCAACAATTCCCACTGCTTGTCCTAATTTAACAACTTCATTTCTTCCTAAGTCCCAACCATAACATTTTTGACAAACCCCTCTGTCAGACTGACAAGTTATTGGAGAATACACTTTTACTGATTCAATTTTAGCTTCAACAATTTTTTCACCCTTGTCCCAATCAATAATTTCTCCTTTTTTAACAATGGTTTTGCCTTTTTTAGGCTTAATATCTTCTATCACATGCCTTCCTACAATCTTGAAAAGGAAGTCCTGTCCAAGCTCATCAGCATGTTTTCTAAAAAGCACAATTCCCTGTTTGGTTTTGCAATCCTTTTCAGTCACTATTACGTCGTGAGAAACATCAATCAATCTTCGAGTTAAATATCCTGCCGTAGAAGTTCTTAAAGCAGTATCAGCAGTTCCTTTTCTAGCTCCATGAGTAGAAATAAAATATTCCAAAACATCAAACCCCTCTTTGTAAGAACTTTTAACTGGCAATTCAATAATTTGACCGGCTGGATTAATCACCAATCCTTTCATTCCGCTCATTTGAACTGGCTGACTCCAAGACCCACGTGCCCCAGAATCAATAATATGAAATACTGAACCAACTTTTTTAAGAGTTTTTGGAACCTCTTGTTCAATCTCTGTTTTTGCTTTTTGCCAAATTTCAATAATTTTAGTTTTTCTTTCTGCTTCAGAAAGTAAGCCTTTTTTAAAGTGATTTTCAATTTGATTTACTTCTTTTTCAGCGCTTTCAATAATAAAAGGTTTCTTTTTAGGAATTGCTAAATCATTCATTCCCCAAGAAACGCCAGAAATTGCAGAATAATTAAAACCTAAATCTTTGATTTTATCCAGGGTTTCTATAACTTTCTCTTGACTGTATTCTCTAATAATCTGACCTATTAGTTTTTGCAGTTTTTTAGAATTAAAATGTTTGTCTTGGAAAGGAAAACCATCTGGCAAGCTTTGATTAAATAAAATTCTTCCCAAGCTTGTTTCAATTAATCCTTGTTTGTTATTGATTTTTACTTTAATCTTGGCCCTGAGACTAAGATATCCTGTCTCGTAAGCAAGTATTGTTTCTTCTGGGCTTGAGAAAACAGAGCCTTGACCTTTTTCTCCCTCAATAATGTCGGTAAGCCAATAACAACCCAAAACAATATCCTGGCTGGGAATAGTAATAGGAGTGCCAGTGGCTGGCTTTAAAATATTATGGGAAGAAAGCATAATTTCTTTAGCTTCTGTCTGAGCTTTTTTAGACAAAGGTAAATAAACTGCCATTTGGTCGCCGTCAAAATCAGCATTAAATGCTTTACAAACTAAAGGATGAATTTTAATTGCTTCTCCTTCGATTAAAATTGGATAAAAGGCCTGAATACCCAATCTATGTAAAGTAGGAGCTCGGTTTAGTAAAACTAATTTATCTTTAACAACTTCTTCTAAACTGGCCCAAACTTCATCGCTCTCTGTTTCAATCAACCTTGAAGCTCCTCTTACATTGTAAACCAGTTCTTTGTCTAAAAGTTTCTTAATAACAAAGGGTTTAAAAAGCTCTAAGGCCATTTTTTTAGGTAGACCCACTTGCCCTAATTTTAACTCAGGACCAACTACAATTACTGACCTGCCTGAATAATCTACTCTTTTTCCTAAAAGATTTTGTCTAAAACGTCCCCTTTTCCCTTTAAGCATATCAGCTAAAGATTTTAAGAGTCGTCTTCCTCCAGTTGTGGCTTTAGTAGTAGTGCCTGTTCTCATTTCATTATCAATTAACGCGTCAACTGCTTCCTGAAGCATTCTTTTTTCATTTCTTACAATGACATCAGGAGCAGCAATCTCCAAAAGATGTTTTAAACGATTATTTCTATTAATTACTCTTCTATAAAGATCGTTCAAGTCTGAAGAAGCATATCTTCCTCCGTCTAAACGAACTATTGGTCTTAAGTCAGGAGGTAAAACTGGCAAAACAGTTAAAAACATCCATTCTGGCTTTATATTAGATTTAACCATTGATTCAAAAAGTCTTAATCTCTTTAAAATATCAATTCTTGATTGAGGACTTGCTTTAGCCAAGTCTTTTTTCAATTTTGAAACTT
>Ga0265594_1002167_pt1 | contig 14357 bp, 17 predicted proteins | sample saktaG_11_FD_190147 | JGI IMG/M metagenome (GOLD analysis project Ga0265594, IMG submission 190147) | Saline water microbial communities from Sakinaw Lake, British Columbia, Canada - sak_2011_5_24_80m | ecosystem: Environmental > Aquatic > Non-marine Saline and Alkaline > Saline ... | reverse complement strand
TATCAGAATCAAGTGATTCAAGAGCATATTGTGGACAAATATGTCCAAAAGAATAATTTTTTCGAAGAGCTAGTTTTGTAAAATCTGGAGCATAATGCCTCCCACCAATTCCAATAACTATTTTGTCATTATTTTCTTTCATTGTATCTTCAATAAGTGTTTTTGCAATTATTTCTGCTTCCTCTTTGTTGTCCCATTCTTTTTGCGAACTTCCTAATTCAATAAAACAAACTTCTTTTTCACAATATGGGCCGTGGTGAGTAACTTCATAACAAACAACATATTCTTCGTTTTTGTTTTTTTCTTTTAATCCTCTTAGTAAGTTTGTAATGGTTTTTGGGGTTGTTGTGCACAGGGTTTTTTCTCTTCCACCAAATTCTGCTTTGTCAAAATTTCCTATTGAATGAACTGTAAGAGATTTAGTTCCTGCACTAGAAGCATGTTTTGAAAGAACAATTACTTTTTTTTCAGCACATTTATCTAAGGGTAAATGAGTACTGTCTTCTTCAAATTCATAAATTGTTGCCCATTCTACTGCCCCAATTTCTTTTAATCTTCCAGCAATGTTTTGTGCAGCAGGATCAATTTTTGAATAAGCAATGGCTATTTTTTCTTTTTGTTCCATAACAAGATTAGTGGCATAATAGTTTAAGTAACTTTTTAAAGTTTCTGAATTTGTATTATTTTAGAGGTGGTTTTAATGCCAGTTGAATATGGAGAATTTAAGGGAAACAAAATGATTATTTTAAAGAGGACTGAAGAGGATACTTTTCCATTCCAATTTGGAAAAGGAAAAGCAAGGTTGATTGTTGAAAATATGGATGCAATTAAAGCATTTGCTGAAGAAGAATAAATTAGTTTTTACAAAAAATTTAAATCGCTGGAGATTTTTCTTCAGCGAGACACTATTTTTTTTATTCGCCCGCTAGAAAACTCCACCAGGGCTTGTTAATGGAAACAATTTGTCCATTTTGTGCACTTACTCTTGTTTCAATTTGCATTTGAACAGGAAAGACAAACAAAACATTTGCTTGTTTTGTTGCAGTTACATTGTAAGTTGGAATTCCATCTTGTTCTGAAAGAACAACTTTTTCTATCGGAGAATTTGCTCCCACACTATTGCTCGTTGAGACCATTGCCTGATTCGGCATAATATCAATATTTTGTTCCCCTTTTTTTGTCTGCATTACAAATCTTTCATTCTTTATTTCAACCGGGCTTGTAGATGGAACAGAAACTCCATTTATTTCGACAATGTTCGCTATTAATTCAGTGTTTACTATTTGTGTGGCTGACCCATCTGAACTAGAACTTTCTTTTTTCCAAATAATAATATTTTGTTCTTGTGTGCTATTGTTGGTAGTTATCATTCCTGAATTAGACATTTCATATGTTGCGTTTGTTCCCGAGCTATTATTGCATTCATCTGATGTACATGTACATACTACTGAAGCAGGATAAGTTGTTGTTAATGTACATTCAGTTGTTTCTGGGCAGTTATAATATGAACAAGGATTTGCTTTTGCACATCTTGGGCCAAAACCTGGAAAACTATAACATTCTAATCCTTCTTCACAAGGATTACTTGAATCACAATTTTGATCAGTCATTTGTGGATACATTAATGGCATTGAATGTCTTACTTGAATTGTTGAATTTGTTTGTTGCATTACATTTGTTGCTTGTCCCTGATTACTTTGTTGTAGTTGGTTATTTATTTGTTCGCCAGCTGCAAAAACCATTGTTGATAATAACAAAATACTTAATACTAAAATTATATTTTTGATCAATTGAATCACCTAGTATATTGGGGTAAATTAGTATTTAACCTTTCTGGAATCATTAGGTGGTTTCCTAAAACACACAGTTAAGTATTTATTTGTAAACGGGCTATTTCTAACATGCTTGATGGCTTGTTTTATCCAAAGAGAGTTGCAATTATTGGTGCTTCTAATACGCCCGGAAAAGTGGGTTATTCAATAATAAAAAATCTGGTAGATGCAGATTTTTCTGGAGAGATTTTTCCTGTTAATTTAAAAGAAAAAGAAGTTCAGGGAATAGAGTGTTTTCCAAGCGTTCTTAAAATAAAAAAAAGTGTTGATTTAGCAATAATAGTTATTCCTGCACAATTCGTTCCGTCTGTGATGAATGAGTGTGCAAAAAAAGGAATTAAAAATGTGGTAATAATTACTGCTGGCTTTTCTGAAACAGGAAAAGATGGACAAAAATTAGAAGAAGAATTAAGAAAAATAGTTGAAGAAAACAAAATGAATGTTGTTGGTCCTAACACATTAGGGATACTTAACACGGAGAATGGTTTGAATGCTTCTTTTTCTGCAACATTCCCAAACCAGGGAAATATTGCATTGGTTTCTCAGAGTGGGGCATTATGTACTGCAATACTTGATTGGGCGAGACAAGAAAAAATTGGTTTTAGTAAATTTATTTCAACAGGAAACAAATCTTTTTTAGATGAAGCCAAATATTTTGATTATTTGGAAAATGATTCAAGAACAAAGGCAGTTTTTGTCTATATGGAATCAGTAAAAGATAAGGATGCTTTTTTGAGAGCAGCGTATTCTCTTGCAAAAAAGAAACCAGTTGTTTTGTTAAAGTCAGGTAGGTCTCCAGAAGGACAAAAAGCAGCTTCTTCTCACACAGGAGCATTGAGTGTTGATGATAATATTTTTTCTATTGCTTGTAAGAAAGCAAATGTTTTGAGAATAAATTCAATAGAAGCGTTTTTTGATATGGCAAAATTGTTATCGAGAATAAAAAATCTTAAAGGTTTTAATTTAGCTGTTGTAACAAATGCTGGTGGCCCAGGAGTAATTGCAGCAGACTCTGCTTCAAACCATTCTTTTCCTCTACCAACTTTTAGCAAGAAAACATTGGATATTGTTCAAAAAATTAATCCTCATGCTTCTAATCCATTAGACCTTATTGGAGATGCTGTTCCAATCGATTATAGAAACGCTTTGTCAGTTTTGCAAAATGACCCAAAAATTGATTTGGTTTACACTCTACTTACTCCTCAAAGTATGACTGATCCAGACAGGGTTGCCGATATTATTGTTGAATTAAATAAGAATGTTCCAATTCTTTGTTCTTTTTTAGGCGGAATTGGGGTTAGTCATGCGCGTAGATATTTAAGAGAGCACGGGGTAGTAGAATTTAGTACTCCTGAAAGAGGAATAAAGGCTTTGTCAAGAATGAAAGAGTATATGGAAAGAAAGAGTGTAATTGAAAAGTTTGATTTGGAAACAAAATCTATAAAAGAGACAACCGAAATGATAACAAAATCAAATATTGTTTCAATGCAACAAGCATTTTCTGTTTTAAAAGAGTTTAATATACAAATGTGTAAGACAGAGTTTGTTTCTAATGAAAAAGAATTTGACACAATTATTGAAAAGTTTGTTTTTCCAATAGCAATGAAAGCTTCTAGCGGAATTCCTCACAAAACCGATCTTGGTTTAGTAAGATGGAACATTGACAAGGAAAATGCTAAAAAAGAGTTTTTAAAAATGCAAGAAGTATTATCAAAAATGAAGAAGCCATTACAAATTGCTGTACAAGAAATGGTTGTTGGGGAAGAAGTAATTGTTTCTAGTATTACAAATGATTTTGGAAAAATAATTACCTTTGGTTTGGGGGGGATATTTGTTGAAATAATGAAGGATATTTCACAAAAAATTGCTCCAATAAATGATGCTGATATTGAAGATATGTTTAACGAAGTGAGGGGGTTTGCTGTTTTGAAAGGAGCACGGACGAAGAAGAAATACAATGTTGATTCTTTGAAAAAAATAATTAAATCTGTTGCGATACTGGCTCAAACATATCCTGAGTTAAAAGAGATAGAGATGAATCCAATTATTGTGAATGAAAATGGCGCTTATGCTATTGATGCAATAATGATAAAATAATTATTCTAATCTTCTAATTTGTAAAGCGTTATATAGACCGTCAGGGGCAGGAAGCCATTTAACGTGGCATCTTATTCCATTAATTACTGCTTCTCTTTCTCCAGGAACAAACAAACCATTTTGTATTGCGGGGCTATAATTTTTTACATTTTCAGTTAAAAAGTTTCTTAGTTCTTTATTTTCTAAGTGGGTTACTAAAAAGCCAGCGGGCGCTATTTTTTTTATCATATTCTTAATATAAATTTCGGCTCCTGTTAAATGCATAATCCCATAATGTGAATAAAGAATATTTATTGAGTTGTCTTTGAAATAACGAAAGAAAGAACTTGATTCTCCATGAATAAATTCGACTGATTCTTTTTGTATCCATTCTTTCTTCATTATGTCTCCAAATCCAATTACTCTTGCTTCGTCACCAAGCGTTTTTCCTAATTGTTCTGTTGCTATTTCTTTTCCACAACCCCAATCAACAATCAGTGGCTTTCTTCCTTGTTTTTTTTCTAACAAAACCATTAAGCGGGCAGTTTTTGTTATTGGAAAACGCAGCCCTTGTTCTGCTCCAAATAAACTAATTTCTTCACTGGTCCATTTTGCAGAACTTGGAACATATTTTCTAAAACGAATATATTTCCCTTTAATTTTTTTCCAGACTAATTCTATTCTGCTATTGTCTAAGTCATTAACCGAAAAGTCTTTTTTTCCTTTTTGTTTTTCTTCTGCTAGTCTTACTCCAACAGATCTTCCTTTTTTATATATTGGCATAATTAACAATGGTCCTCCAAATTTAAATTTGTTTGTAATTTGTAATAATTATAAGGTTTAGTTTGCACAATAATAATATGCAAAAAATAGGAAAATTAAATATTGGAAAAGGGGCATTTCTTGCACCCATGGCGGATTACACAAATATTGCTTTTCGTACATTGTGTAAAGAATATGGTTCTTCTTTACAGTACACCGAATTAATTTCTGTAAAGTCAATTATTTTTAAAAACAAAAAAACTTTGAAGATGTTGGAAGTTTCAGAAAAAGAAAAACCAGTGTTTCTTCAATTATTTGGTAATGATCCAAAAGACTTCGAAAAAGCAATATGGGTTGTTGAAAAAAATTTTCCAAAGAGATTTGTGGGTTATGATCTTAATTGTGGTTGCAGTGTTCCAAAAGCATTGAAAGGGAAATATGGTTGTTATTTAATGGATTATCCAGAATTAGTTGGAAATATTATTGTCTCAATGAAGAAAGCAGTTTCTAAAAGCAAGAAACCAATTACTTTGAAAATGCGTCTAGGTTTAGAAAAAGAAACTTTTTTAGATGTTGCAAGAGAAGCTGAAAAAAATGGTGCTGACGCAATTTGTTTACATGCGCGTTTAGGTAAAGATGGGTATGGTGGAAAAGTAAATTGGGGTGCAATAAAGAAATTAAAAAAAGAAATAAAAGTTCCATTAATTGGAAACGGTGTTGTTAATTCTGTAAAAGATTATGAAAAAATGAAGGAAGAAACTGGTTGTGATTTTGTAATGGTTGGGCGGGGAAGTATTGGGAATGCTTTTTTGTTCAAACAGATAAAACAATTTGAAGAAGGAAAAAAAGTTAGCGAAAGAAATAAGAAAGAAATTTTGAAAGAAGGAAAAAAATACTTAGAATTAGCAAAAGAATTTTCTCTTGAAGTAAATGATGTTAGGGGGTATTTTATTGGTTTAGCAAATGGTTTTGTTGGTGCAAAAAAACTAAGAAACAAATTTGCTTTGTCAAAAACAATTAAAGAAACTGAAGAAAAATTTGTTAATTTTTTTAAAAGCTGAACACTACCATTTGGATGGGTTTACCCATTTCCATAAGTTGTCTTTGAACGTCTGTTGAAGGAACTTTCAAAGTTCGTTTAGCTCTAACTTGCATTCCATTTTTCTTTGCTAAAAATTCTACAAGATCAATTAAATCTGGGTGCTCGCTTGTTATAACAATCTTCCCTTTTTTTGTTAAAACATTTTTTGCTTCTTTGAATAAGATATCTATTCGCAATTTTTTTTGTATGATGTCATCAGGGGTTGGCGTGTTTAAAACAAGCCTTTCCGAATGAATTTTTCTTCGCTTCATTTCTTTTATAAAAGAGCGCATGGTTCTTGTGCTTTTTGGAATTGTTAATGGAACTTTTGCTTGTCTATAAATTGGGTCAACTGCAATATAATGCCTGTTATAATCACGCATTGCTTTTCTTTCAAGTGTTGTGGCACTGCCTGCTCCAAATTCAACCATCCTAAATTTGTTTGGTTGTGTTTTTGTTGTACTTTTTCTTTGCATAAATATATTTTTGTCACTTTGTCTTTAAATTAGTTCTTTTTATTTTGGTTTTTTTTTTTATTTCATTTTGATAACATCATCTATTTTTTCATCGATTTCTTTTCCTATTCTTTTCATTCGAGAAAAAATATGTATTGCATCATCTTCTATTTCTGTAATAATTCCTTCGAGTGTTTTATGTCTTGTGTAATAGTATTTCCCACTTTTTTCAATAAGTCCTGCGTTTTTCAAATTATTTAAATGGTTTATTACGCTTCCTCTTGACATGCCAATTCTTTCGGCTATTGAGGTGCTTGTTAGAACGATTCCTTGTCTTCCTGCTAAATAGAGTTCTTTGAATATAATTGCTGCGGTTTTTCCTTTGTCAATAGTTTCGAAAAACCCTAGGCACGAGCAAATCCAAGCGAATTTTTCATCAAAATTATCGTTTTCTGGCAATGAAACCCCCCTAATTGTTATTTTTGGCTTATTTCTTCTAGGATTTACCTGTTGAAGGGGCCTTTTTACCACTGGGAGATTCATATTCTTTTTGTTCATAGTATTATCTTATTTAAAACAATTTTTAAGCTTTGTCCAAACAGAGTTGAACATGTCTAAACAGTTTAGACAAAAGTGGGGCAAATTTAAAAAAAGATAGGTTGCTCTTAATATTATGTCTAAGAAAGAAAAAAAGAAAGAATATAATTGTAAGGATGAATGCGCTTGTGATTTTGAAAAAACAAAAAAAAGTGAAAACCAAGAAATGGAAGAAAATACAAAACTAGATGAGTTAACAAATGACCTAAAAAGAGTTCAAGCAGAATTTGAGAATTATCAAAAACGAGTAGAGAAAGAATTTATTGTAAGAGATGAAAGAACAAGAGCAAATCTATTGTGTCAAAATCTCGTGGTTTTAGATGCTCTGAATGAAGGAATAAAACATGAAGAAAAAAATGAAGGATTAAAAAAAGTAAGAGAAGTTTTTGTAAAATTCTTGCATGACAATGGAGTACAAAAAATGACTAAGAAAGAAGGAGATCTGTTTGACCATGATGAAATGGAATGCATTGTACAAGGAAAAGATGAAAAGAAAAAAGATGGGGAAGTCTTAGAAGTAATACAAAAAGGATATTTTATCAATGATAAAGTTTTGCGTTTTGCAAAAGTAAGAGTAAATAAATTATAGGAGTGATTTAAATGGGTAAAATAATTGGAATTGATTTGGGAACAAGTAATAGTGCAGCGGCAGTGCTCGAAGGTGGAAAACCAAGAATAATTCCTTCAGCGGAAGGAAACACAGTTTATGGAAAAGCATTTCCAAGCGTAGTTGCATTTACAAAAGAAGGAAAAATGTTGGTTGGAGAACCAGCAAGAAGACAAGCAGTTAGTAATCCAGAAAACACAATAACAAAAGCAAAAAGAAAAATTGGAACAAACCACAAATACAAAATCAATGACAAAGAATTTACTCCCCAACAAATCTCTGCATTTATTTTACAAAAAATAAAAAAAGATGCTGAAGCATTCTTAGGTGACAAAGTAGAAAAAGCAGTTATTACTGTGCCGGCATATTTTGATGACAACCAAAGGCAAGCAACAAAGGACGCAGGAAAAATAGCTGGTTTAGAAGTAGAAAGAATTGTTAATGAACCAACCGCGGCAGCACTGGCATATGGTCTAGACAAAAAAGGAGACTCAAAAATATTAGTATTTGATTTTGGCGGAGGAACACTCGATGTTACAATAATGGAATTAGGGGAAGGAGTGTTTGAAGTTAAATCCACAAGCGGAGACACCGAATTAGGTGGAACAGATATGGATGAAGCCATAGTAAATTATATTACAAATACTTTCAAAGAAAAAGAAGGTGTTGATATAACAAAGGATTCAATGGCAATACAACGTGTAATTGAAGCAGCAGAAAAAGCAAAAATAGAATTATCGACAACACTTGAAACTGATATCAACTTGCCATATGTTACTGCAGACTCAACAGGACCAAAACACTTAACAATGAAAATAAATAGAGCAAAATTAGAAGAACTTGTAAGGCCGCTTGTAGATAGGTGTGAAAAACCAGTTAGCCAAGCATTAGCAGATGCAAAATTAACTGCTTCAGATTTATCAAAAGTAATTCTTGTCGGAGGACCAACAAGAATGCCAATTGTACAAGAATTCGTAAAAAAAGTAACAGGAATAGAACCAGAAAGAGGAATCGATCCAATGGAATGTGTTGCGATGGGGGCAGCAGTTCAAGGAGGAGTTCTAAGTGGAGAAGTAAAGGATGTTCTATTACTTGATGTTACTCCATTAAGTTTAGGAATAGAAACTCTTGGAGGAGTATCAACAAAACTTATAGAAAGAAATACCACAATACCTGCAAAAAAATCACAAATATTTTCAACAGCAGCAGATAACCAAACCACTGTCGATATACATGTATTACAAGGTGAAAGACCTCTTTCAAAAGACAATAAAACACTTGGAAGATTCCAATTAACAGGTATACTTCCTGCACAAAGGGGGGTTCCACAAATCGAAGTAACATTTGATATTGATGCAAACGGGATAGTAAATGTTTCTGCAAAAGATAACGGGACAGGAAAAGAACAATCAATCAAAATCGTTGCTTCAGAAAAACTGAATGATGAAGAAATAGAAAGAATGAAGAAAGAAGCAGAAGAACATGCAAAAGAAGATGAAAAAATAAAGAGTGAAATAGAAACAGTTAACCAGGCAGATGCAACAATTTATTCAACAGAAAAAATGTTAGAAGAACTAAAAGACAAACTTGATGAAGACAAAAAGAAACAAGTCCAAGAAAAACTAGATGCATTAAAAGAAGAAATGAAAAAAGAAACAAAAGAAGTTGATAAGTTAAAAACAAAAATGGATGAGTTGAACACTCTTTTACAAAAAATTGGAACCGAAGTTTATCAACAAGCACAGGCTGAAAGCCAAAAACAACAATCTCAAACCGGAGAACAAACAAAAGAAGAAGGAAAAGATGAAAAAAAAGGAGATGAGAAAGTTGTTGATGCAGAGTTTGAAGAAAAAGACGAAGATAAAGACAAAAAATAATGATGCTGATCAACCTCGAGCAAAAGTTATTGAAAAAAAGGTTTGGCTTGCGAGCTGAACCTTTTATACTTATTTGACTTAATGATTACTATGCGAGCAAATACTTGGATTCAAGGATTAAGACGAAAGATTCGTGCTGGAAATCTAAAACATTCGCGTCTTGAAGAAAGACGTTCTAAGGGCGTAGCATTAATAGAACTAAATATTGACAAAGCAATTGCAGCTAATGTTAGATCTAATAAAATTAGAGCGCAATTAATAAAAGAAAGAAAAAAGATTAGAGAAAGACAACGAAGAATGAGAGAAGAACAGAAATAAATTTTTTAAAAGTGAATAAAATGACTAATTATTATGCCGTTTTGGGTTTGAAGAAAGGAGCTTCTGTAGAAGAAATAAAAAAAGCATACAAAGTAATGGCAAAAAAATATCATCCTGATGTTTCAAAAGAACCAGAAGCAGAAAAAAAATTCAAAGAAGTATCTGACGCGTATTCTGTTTTGTCAGATCCAGAAAAAAAACAAAACTATGATAATTATGGAGATGCATACAAAAACTTCCAAGGTTATTCTGGTTACCAAGGCCAAGGATTTGGAACAGGAATGGATTTTGATTTTGAAGATATATTCAATCAATTTACTGGAATGAATTTTGATTTGGGGGATTTATTTGGAAGAAGACAAAGAAGAGAAACAAAGGATTATGGTCAAAATGTGAAAGTAAATTTGACATTGACATTTGAAGAAGCTGTTTTTGGAACAGAAAAAGAAATTTCTTATGATATAATCGGAAAATGTTCTAGTTGTAAAGGTACTGGTGCAGAAGAAGGGAAACAAAAAACATGTGATAGTTGTTCTGGAAGAGGGGTAGAAATAAGACAACAAAGGACTCCTTTTGGAATATTCCAAACACAAACTACTTGTAGAAAATGTAGAGGAAAAGGAAGGATCGCAGAAAGCATTTGTAAAGAATGTAATGGGAATGCGTTCATAACAAAAAAACACAAATTAAAAATAAAAATTCCTGAAGGAATAAATACTGGAAATCATTTAAGGTTACAAGAAAAAGGACATGAAGGTCAACATGGTTCTGGAGATTTATATGTTGTAATATTTGTTGAAAAACACGAAATATTTAAAAGAGACGAATCAGATGTGTATGCAGAAATACCAATTTCTTTTACAGAGTCTTCTCTTGGAGCAACAATTGAAGTTCCAACTCTAAAAGGAAGAGCTGACCTAAAAGTTCCAGCAGGAACACAGACAGGAACAATATTTAGATTAAGTGGAAAGGGGATAAAAAAAATAGATAGTTCTGGCCACGGTGATGAATACATAAAGGTTATTGTAGAAACACCCAAAAAATTGAATAAGAAAGAAAAAGAATTATTACAAAAGCTAGAAAAAGAAAGCGAGTTATCAAAAAAGAGAAAGAATTTTTTTAAGAAAATACTTGGAAAGTTTTAACTTTTTTGATAGAACAATTGGCATACAAAACAATTTAATACAAGTAATTGCTTCTTATTTAAGATAAAATGAAACAAATAATACTCTTAGTGATATTCATAGCTTCTTTGTTTGTGTTATTTGGTTGTACGGCAGAAAGCCCAACTACTACAAATGATTTAATAAAATTAAAACAACAATACTCTGTGGAAGAAGCGTTTTCTCCAAACTTAGATATAATGAATTCCTATATTAGTGAGTTAGCATTGCTTCGCTCAAAGAGTAATTTTCCTTTATCAAGTGTAATAGATGCTGAAATGAATTCGGCACAATCCTTTTATTATTTTACAAAAGCGCTTGATGAATCGAGTGCAATGCAATATACTGGGAGCATTTGTAATTCTTTAGAATACAAAAATGTTCTTGATTATTTAGACTTGGCAATTAGTTACGCAAACAAAGCATCTTCTGCATTAACCGTTGTTAGTCCAACAGAAGCATATTTGTTAAGAGAAAACCAAGCCGAAATAGTTTCTAGTTATAATAGTTTTTCGAAAGAAATGAAAGATTCCTTACTCGATTTATGCTAGTCGTTAATTTAGATAAATTAATATTGCTTTCATATCTAGTTGTCTTTATGTCATTCGAAAAAACTTGTGCAGAAGCAATTGTAAAAGAGATTACTTTCCAAGGAAGAAAGACAATTTCGAAAAAGAGAGTTTCAAAAGGATATAGGAATAAGTTACTTGACGATTCTATAAGAAAAAAAAGAACCAAGAGCGAAGCAAAAATAATTTCGAGTTTAGCATCAATAATAAATGTTCCACAAATATTAAGTGTTAATGAGCATGAGTGTGAAATAATAATGGAGTTTGTTGAAGGAAAAGTGTTAAAAGAGATAATTGAAAAGAAAAAAGAACTTGCTATTCTTGCTGGGCAAGAAATAAAGAAGATTCATCAAGCAGGAATTATTCATGGCGATCTAACAACATCAAATATTATTTACAAAGTAAATGAAAAAAGCAAGACAAATAATAAAATTAATAATAATGGTGTGGGTGAATTATGGTTTATTGATTTTGGGTTAGGTTTTTTCTCAAAAAAAATAGAGGATGTGGCGACAGACTTGATTGTATTCAAAAAAACTTTTAACGCTACACATTCTTCTCTAAAAAATGGTTGGGATTTAGTTCTCCAAGGCTATAATCCAAGCAGGGCTTTGCAAGAAAGAATGAGTGCTATTGAGAAAAGAGCGAGATATCATTAATATTTACACTCGACTCTAAGAGGCACCGTAAATTAGCTTTATAAACCTTCTTTTCAAGAAAGTAAGTATAGTTTTAATGTTCTTTTCCTTACCAAGAGGGAGGAAAGGTTAAAGTGATTTAAATGGTGAGCAAAGAGTCAAAAGTTAATGTGAAGGACGTTGAAGAGACGGTTGTTTCATTAGCAAATGCAGGTCATTCTCCTAGTAAGATAGGACTTATTTTAAGAGATGAACATGGTATAAAAAATTTTAAGGAATTAACTGGAAAAACAATCCAAGATACTCTTGCAAAAAACGATTTGTTGGGTGAAATGCCTGAAGACTTATTAAATTTAATTAGAAAGAGTGTTATGTTAAATAATCACTTAAATAAGAACAGAAAGGATTTTTCTGCAAAACATGGGTATGAATTAACTGTCTCTAAGATAAGAAAACTTGGAAGATATTATTCTAAAAAAGGAAGAATTGACGCAAACTGGAGATATAGTCCAGAGTCAGCAGCATTACTGGTGAAATAATGGAGATAGAATCAAAGTTGATTGATAATAAAAAAATTGTTTTTGAAGGAAGAGGTTTAGAAGGATTAAAGAGTATTGATGATTTATTGAAGTGATTTTTATGGTTGAAAAAAAAGGAACAAGAAGAACAGTTGACAAGTGGAAAAAGAAAAAATGGTTCACCATTACTGCTTCAAAAATGTTTGATGGAAAGTCATTAGGAGAGACTCCTGCTGAAAAACCAATTAATTTGGTTGGAAGAACAATAAAAGTCACAATGGATGTTTTAACAGGACAAAGAACTAGGCGAGATATAAAAATTTCTTTCAAAACAAATGATGTTCAAGGACAAAAAATTACAACTACTATTTCACAATTTGAAACAAACAAGGCATCTTATGGGAGAGCTTTAAGAAGAAGAAATAGCAAGGTTGCATTGATAGAAAAAATTCCAGTTAAAGGCGGAGATGCAAGAGTTACTACTGTTATTATTACTGTTAATAAAGCAACTCAAAAGCAAAAAACCGGACTAAGAGCTTTAATGAAGAAAGAAATGGCACAATTTAAGGACAAAGACTTTGAAGATGTTGTAAGTGACTTATTGATTGGAAAGTTTTCAAGTGATTTACACAGAAAAGCTGGGAAAATTTGTTTGGTAAAAAAAGCAGTAGTTGCTAAAGCAACTTTTACCGAGGCAAAGTAACCCATGTATATTTTTGAGTTAGTTATTGTATTGCTTTTTCTGCTAATATTTTCTGTTCTTTCTTATAAAAAAAAGTTATTAAACCTTGAAGGAGTTTTAATCGCGAATGCTGTTGGTTTGGCAGCAATCACTTATGGCCCAACTCCTTTAATCGATTTTTTGGCAGTAGTATTATTCTTTGTTGTTGGAGAAATTGCAAGCAATTATCCAAAAAAGAAACATAGTGAAAGAGGAATATGGAATGTTGTCGGAAACTCCTTGTCCGCATTAGCAATTCTATCACTGGTTGTTATTTATCCTGAACATGCATTGGTTTTTGAAATTGGTTTCTTTGGAGCAATTGCTGCTGCGCTAGCCGATACATTATCTTCAGAAGTAGGATATTATTCAAAGAGCAAACCAATAATGATAACTACTCTTGAAAAAGTTCCACGAGGCACAGATGGAGGAATAACTTTGCTTGGAGAAATAGCTGGTTTAATTGGAGGAATACTTATCGCAATAGTATATTTTTTGATAAACCCAAGTTTGATTATTTTTTTCGCAATAATTATTGCGGGTTTCATAGGAACAAATATTGATTCATTATTTGGGGCAGTTTTTGAAACAAAAAAAGTTTTAAACAACACTCACGTTAATTTAGTATGTGGTTTAGCCGGAGCATTATTCGCTTTCTTGGTTGGCCTATTAATATGAGTGAGTAAAATGGAAATTCTTGAAATAATAATTCTAATTATTGCGTATGTAATCCCACTATACTTAGCAAATGCAACTCCAATAATTATTCATGGAAAAAAGCCACTTGATTTTGGAAAAAACTGGAAGGGAAAAAGAATTCTTGGAGATGGAAAATCAATTGTTGGTAGTGTTGCCGGGGTAATTGTTGGTTTTTTGGCAGCAATAATATTTTCTTTTTCTTATCCGCCATTACTCGTAACAATTCCAAATTATTTATTCTTAGCTTTCTTGCTTGCGTTTGGTGCAATCCTTGGGGACATTGTTGAAAGCTTTTTTAAGAGAAGAATGGGCCTGAAAAGAGGAGCACAACTAATTCTCTGTGATCAATTAGATTTTGTTATTGGCGGTTTAATATTAAGTTTGATAATAAGGATTCCCGAACTCGAGGTTATCGTTGTTTTGTTAATTGCAACAATTTCCCCA
>Ga0265594_1002166_pt1 | contig 14362 bp, 14 predicted proteins | sample saktaG_11_FD_190147 | JGI IMG/M metagenome (GOLD analysis project Ga0265594, IMG submission 190147) | Saline water microbial communities from Sakinaw Lake, British Columbia, Canada - sak_2011_5_24_80m | ecosystem: Environmental > Aquatic > Non-marine Saline and Alkaline > Saline ... | reverse complement strand
GGAGGAGGTTAGATACAAATTTTCTTCTTCAAATAGACGCGACAATATGTTATGCTGAATTTCAATCATTTAAAAAATGTTCTCTTAATCGTGAATTATTTAAATTAGATTCTCCTTATAATACCTATCTTTATAAGGGATTGCCTCCTACGCCTATCAATAATCCCGGGATAGAATCAATACAAGCAGCTTTAAATCCATTAGCAAATGATTATTGGTATTATATGACTGATAGAGAAACGGGAAAAACAATTTTTTCCGAAACATTTGAAGAGCACTTAGAATCCCGTGGAAAATATTTATGATTTTTCAATTTAGGTTTATATATGGTATTATAAAATTAAATAAAAACAAGTAGATTTTATGGAAAAAAGTAAAAAACCTAAAATCAATGTATTAGTTGTTGGTGGCGCAGGTTATATTGGCGGTGCTGTAACAGATATTTTGATAGAAAGGAATATTCCTTTTACTGTTTATGATAAATTGCTTTATGAACATCAATATTTTAAACCAGTTGATTTTATATATGGAGATGTTAGGGATACTAAGAAGTTGAAAGAATTATTACCTAAGTATACTCACGTGATATGGCTTGCAGCTATTGTTGGGGATGCAGCTTGTGAAATTAAGCCAGAGCTAACAATTGAAACAAATCAGGATGCAATTAAATGGTTGTCAGAGAATTATAATGGAAGAATTATTTTTGCTTCTACTTGTTCTGTTTATGGGCAAAATGATGATGAGGTTGACGAAGAGTCCATGCTTAATCCATTATCTCTTTATGCTAAAACAAAAGTTGAAGCAGAAAGATTTTTGAAAGATAAAAATTGTTTAATTTTTAGATTAGGTACAGTTTTTGGTGTTCCAGACACTTATTCCCGTTTAAGAATGGATTTAGTGGTGAATTATATGACTGCTAATGCGACAACAAAAGGGAAATTATCAGTTTTTGGAGGAAGTCAATGGAGGCCATTGATACATGTTCGTAATGTTGCTGAAGCAATGGTCAATAACTTAGAGGAACCTATAGTAGGCATATATAATCTTTCTACTTTAAATTATCAGATAAAAGATTTAGCAAAGGAAATATGCGAGATTACAGGATGCGAAATTGAATATGTTGAACAAAAATTTGAAGATCAAAGAAATTATCATGTGAGTACTAAAAAAGCGGAAAAAGAAGGAATTTTAAATTTCAAAAAAGTTTATACAATAGCTGACGGGGCAGAACAGATACATGATTTAATCACATCCAAAAGAGTAAAATATATAGAAAATGATATTTATTTTAACGAAAAACACATAACAAATTTAAACAACAATGGAGAATTTAAATAAAAAACCAAATTTAATAGAAGGGGGGTTTGCTATTGACGATAGGGGGCAACTAACTTTTGCTAATGATTTTAATTTTTCTAATGTAAAACGATTTTATATGGTAGAGAATTTTTCTCAAGATGTTGTTCGAGCATTTCATGGACACCTTAAAGAAGAGAAATATGTCTTAGTAGTTTCTGGTTCTGCAATTATTGCGGTAGTTGAAATGGACGATACGGCAAAACCAAAAAAATCAAATGAAGTTCATCGCTTTATTCTTTCTTCAAAAAAACCATCTATTTTACATATTTCCGCAGGCTATGCTAATGGCCTTAGAGTATTAGAGGAAAATACCAAGATTATATTCTTTTCTACCTCTTCTTTAGAAGAATCAAAAGGAGATGATTATCGTTTTCCTTATGATTATTGGGGAAAAGAAATTTGGAATGTAGAAAACCGTTAAATTAAAATAAATTAGTTTTATGAGAAGGGTTTTATTATTAGGTGCTACTGGGATGTTAGGAAGCGCTGTATATGATGTTTTAAAAGATAAATATAATTTAATCCTTAGTATTAGAGACAAGAATAAGATAGATTTACTTGATAAAGCCTATGGAGGCGTAAAAAAGCATAAAATGGTTGAATTTGATGCTTCTCTTCTATATCAGGATTTTTTAGAAAAGAAAGGTTATCCTAGTAATTATCTTTCTAATTTTTTAAAAGAAGTAGAAGATATTGATTATGTTATTAATGCCATAGGCGTTACAATACCTTTTTCTTTAGAAAATCAGACCTTAACTTTTTTTATAAATAGCGCTTTCCCTCATATATTAGCCAATGCGTTTGGTAAAAAGTTAATTCATATTACAACTGACTGTGTTTATAATGGGAAAGAAGGCTTTCCTTATGATGAAAATTCTTCTAAAACGCCAGTTGATATTTATGGGCTTTCCAAAAGTTTAGGGGAGCCAACCAATTGTTTAACAATAAGGACTTCTATTATTGGAAGGGAATTAGAAAATTTTACTGGATTTTTAGAATGGTTTCTAAATCAAAAAGAAGAAAGTGTAAATGGTTTTGCTAATCATTTTTGGAATGGGATTACTACAAAACAATTTGGTAAGATTTGTGATGAAATTATGACTAATCCAGAAAAATATCCCCAGACAGGTTTATACCATATCTTTTCAAATTCCGTATCAAAATACGAAATGCTTTTAAAATTTAAAGAAAAATATAATATTGATTGCGAGATTAAAAAAGATGAAGAACAAAAACTAAATAGAATATTGAATACTATTCACGATTTTAATAAAAAATTAAATATTCCTTCTTTTGATCAAATGATAGAAGAATTATGAAGAAATTTAAACTCGTTACTTTATTAGGTATACGTCCTGATTTCATCAGGATGCATAAATTAATTAAACTGATAGATAATAGTGATCTAATAGATCATTTCTTTTTACATTCTGGGCAGCATTTTGATTATGAAATGGATAAAGTTTTTTTTGATGAACTTGACGTTAGGCAGCCTGATTTAAATTTTGAAATAGGGAAAATATTAAAAGAAAAGGGAAAGAAAACAAACCATGCTTATCAAGCAGCTCTTTTATCAGAAAAGATTTCTGATTTTTTAGAGGAGTATAAGCCTGATGCTCTAATGTATTTAGGGGATACGAATACAGTAACTTCTTCTATTGTTGTTGCTAAGCATAATGTACCTATAATTCATATTGAAGGCGGGGGAAGAAGCTTTGATTGGAGAATGCCAGAAGAGAAAAATAGGATAACGATTGATCATCTTTCTGATTTGCTTTATGTTTATTTGGAAAGATATAAAGAAATTCTTCTTAGTGAAGGTATTTCTGATTTTAGAATAAAAGTTGTTGGAAATATTATAGTTGACGCAATAAAAGAATTTTTACCAAAAGCTGAAGAAAAAAGTAATATTTTAAATGATTTAAACATTAAAGAAAAAGAGTTTGTTTTGTGTACGCTTCATCGCGAAGAGAATATTGAAAATAAAGAAATCTTGGAGAATAAATTAGAAAATTTAATTAAAATATTTGAGTATACAAAAAAACCTATTGTTATTCCTCTAATGCCAAGAACCGATAACAATATAAAAAAGTTTAATTTTGATAATTTAATAAATAACAAAGCTTTTATATTAACAAAACCTCTTGGTTTTCTTGATTTTTTGAAATTAGAAAACAATGCTTATCTTACTGTAACAGATAGTGGGACAGTTCAAGAAGAATCTTGTATATTAGGTGTTCCTTGCGTAGTTGCCAGAAGATCAACAGAAAGACCAATAACAATCAAAGCAGGGGCTACAGTTTTAGAAGGCATAGAATCTGAAAATAGTCTTTTTGAAAAAGCAAAACAAGCTATAAGCATGCCAATTGATTGGGATAGAAACATTTTAAATCCAGTAGGTAAAAGCCCAAGCGAGACGATATTTAATGATTTAATAGAAAGAATTAAAAAGGATTACTTTAGAAGGTCAAGAAGTTTTGATGCTATAAAAAATAATCGATTTATTAAGGAGGCGTATAATTTGTGAAATGCTGAAAAACTTAAAACAATTTGCTAAAAAGACAATCTTTCGTTTACCATTTCGTTATCAGAAATTTTTCTATTTGGCTTGGCATAGAATTAAAAATCCGCCGAAATTAAGTTTTAAAATAAGTACGGCTAGTTTAGATTTATCAGAAGACGCTGAAAAAATAAAATTAGTTGGGTTTTTAAAGGTTTATAATGAAGTAAAGTCTGGTAATCTTGAAAGAGCTTTAAGGCATTTAAAGACATTTTGTAATGAAATTGTTGTTTGTGATTGTCAATCAACCGATAGCAGTTTGAAAATAATTAAAAAGTATACGAATCATATTTTAATTGAACCGAATGATTTTCAGAACGAATTATTTGCCAAACAAAAAATGCTTGATTATGCATTGAAATTAAATCTCGATTGGATTGTTTGGCTTGATGCTGATGAAGTTTTTGATAGAGAGGGGGAATTAGGAGGAGTAAGAAAACTTTGTGATTACGGTAATAAACATGGGATTGATGGCTTTTCTTTTCAAGAGATTAATCTTTGGAAAAATCAAAGATTTTACCGAACCGATGAATTTTGGGGAAAAGGATGGTACATTAGGCTTTGGAAAAATAATGGTAATTTAAAATTTGATACAGAGAAAGGGCTTCATCGTTTTCAGCACCCACTTGGTTTAAGAAAGATAAAACAATCAAATATAAAAGTAATCCATTTTGGTTTTTCTTCGCCGGAACTTATCGAGAAAAAATACAAATATTATAAAGACCAAGGTCAATCTGGTTATATGGGATTAGAACGACTTCATGATGATTATAATATTAAATTAAAACAGATTAGTTCTAATTGGTTTCCTTTATCTTATTTTCAAGTGTCAATCATATGCTTGGTGTATAAGTCAACCAAATATATTGATTTTGTTTATCAGTCCTTTAAAAAACATACAAAAAATGCAGATTTTCTATTTATCACTAATGATGCCACAGATAAGGTAAAAAATTATTTGCAAGAAAAGAATTTTCCTCATCTAATTTTTGAGAATGAGGATCAAAACGAATATTATTTGAATAGAGTCTATAAGGCATGGAATTATGGTGGTTTTAATGCTTCCGGGGATATAATTGTTTTTGTAAATTCGGATATGGCATTTTCTAGAAATTGGTTGGAAAATCTTTTGAAGAATTTAAACAGAAAAAGAATAATTTGTTCACGTCTAGTTGAGTCTGGTAAATTACCGAGTGGTCAATATGCGATAAGTAAAGATTTCGGTAAAACCTATAAACAATTTAAAGAAAGTGAATTTGAAAAATTTACCGAAGAAATTAAAAAACCAGAAATTAAAAAAGGTGGGCTTTTTATGCCTTGTGCAATTTATAAAGATTTGTTCGTAAAAAGCGGTGGCTATCCGATTGGAAATCGTAAGGAAAAAGATGGTAGCGAAACTTCCGGAGATAATATTTTATTTTATGAAAAATTAAAACCGATGGGTATCGAACATTTTACTGTTTTTGATAGTATAGTGTATCATATACAGGAAGGCGAATTAGATGAATAAAATGTATAAAATTTTAAAATTTATAAAAAAAATTCTCAGAAATGAGAAAAGTAAAAAAGATAGCGCAAAGAATAGCGATGTAATACCAATCATATTATCCAATATTCGCAAAGATATTGTAACTGTTCTTGATATTGGATGTGGTAAACTTTGGGATAATAATCCGAGAGGCGAAGATATTCTTTTTTCTTGTTTTGATAATCCAAAATATAAAATTACCGGGATTGATATCTTTCCTGAATGTATTGACTATCGAAAAAGGTATGGTCCGAGAGGCGATTACTTAGTAATGGACGTACGTAGTCTTCAGGATTTACCGAATAAATTTGATTTGATAATTGCTCATCATGTTTTAGAACATATGGACAAGAAGGAAAGTAGAGAAATACTTAAGGAAATAGAAAAGAAAGCAAAAAAACAAATAATAATAGGAGCACCTATAGGATTTACTAATACCGAGTACGCAGTTTCATTACATAATAATCCATTTGAGCTTCATCGTTGCGGGTGGAAACCAGAGGAATTTAAGCAGCGCGGATATTCAATTCATATAATTAAAAATGTATTTTTAGCTTTTAAAAATGTTAATAATTTTAAGAATGATAGATGAATAAAATAGATTTTATGAAAGAACAACAACTATGGGAAAAATTTCATAAAGTAGGATATAATCGTTTTACATTAGTTGGTCAGCCAATGGATGATTTATTAAAGAATTATTCAATTAAAAATATTGATAAGGCATTAGACGTTGGTTGTGGTGGAGGATTTACTACCAATTATCTAAAAAGATATTTTACAAAAGTAATTTTTAGGAGAAAAGATATTAAAGTTTACGGGATAGATATTTCCAAGACAGTTATATGGAAAGCTCAAAAACAATATCCCGATGTAGTTTTTAAAGTATGTGATGGTCGTAATATTCCTTTTGATGATAATTTTTTTGATTTTATTTTTATGCATAGTGTTACAGTTCATATTCCAAGAAGGTTTACTAAAAAATATATAAAAGAGTTCAAAAGGGTTTTAAAACCTGAAGGGCAAGCTCTAATCCAACTAGCTTCTTTTCCTTCTACCTCATTGGATCAATTAGAAGATGACCCTATTAACTATCCAGCATTTGGACCGGAACCTCATATCGGGTGGCCTATTGAGAAGATTTTTGATTTGGTTTTAAATTCAGGGTTAGTTTTAGAAAGTATTATAAGAAGATATCCAAAAGTAGATAATCCAGCTATAGAGGAAATTAAAGATTATTGGGTACTTTTAAAAAAATAAAAATAATATGTGGATATTTATTAAAAAATTAATACCAAGTTTTATAAAAAAATCTATAAAAGATTTAAACTTCTTTGTTTTTAATCCTATTATTATGAAAAACAATAAAAAGAGAAAAATTAATATTGGTGCAGGAGGAGAAAAACTGCTGGGCTTCATGAGTGTAGGCATTGATCCATTAGTTAAACCTGATATTGTACGGGATATTGAAAAAGGCTTACCCCTTGATGATAATAGCGTTGATGAGATTAAATGTTCCCACACTTTAGAGCATATTCATGATTTACTTTTCGTTTTAAGGGAGTTCTATCGGGTTTGCAAGGATGGAGCCAAAATAACTATCATTGTTCCTCTTATGGACGCTTCCGATATGACTCACGTCAGATTTTTTAGTGAAGATACTTTTAGAACTTTAACAGAATCCCATTATTGGGATAATCCTTATTATTTTGTTGGAAAATATAAAGAGATAAGCAAATCATTCAAAAAATTATCAACTTGCGAAGAAATGACTTTAATCCTACAAATAATAAAATAGAAAAGATCAAAAGCAATAGTATGAAAATCAAGGTCCAAAATCTTCTTTTAATATTAATAAACAATTCTGTAATAAGGCGTTTTTATTTTTTTATCAAGCCATTTTTTAGAAATCGTATCTTTATTATTAAAAATGGATTGGCTAAGGGATTAATGATAAAAGGTCGACCAGGTTTAATGTCGGGCTTTAGTAAAATGAAAATAGCAGGGGAAGAGTTTTTATGTGACTTATCTTTTCAAAAGCAGATTGTGTATGACATAGGAGCGCACATAGGTATTTATACCTGTTTTTTTGCTCATGCTGTTGGCTCAGAAGGAAGTGTTATAGCATTTGAGCCTAATCCCAATAGTTACCAAGAATTGATAGAGCATATAAGGATAAATAATTTTAAAAATGTTACCACCAAGCAAATAGCAATTGGATCTAATATCGGTAAAGCTACGCTTTTAGTTCCTGCTTTTGATAGCTCAAGAGGAAGCTTAATTAGTGAGGGTAAATCACAGATATTAATTACCGATGAAAAAGTTAAAAGTTTTGAGGTGAGGGTTGATTCTCTTGATCATTTAATAATTACAAAAGATTTCAATATCCCTAATTTTATTAAAATAGACGTAGAGGGAGCAGAAATTGATGTATTACAAGGGGCAAAGCAGGTACTAAAACGTTACAAACCAAAGCTTTTTATAGAAATTCATGGTTCAGATTCCAAAATATGGGTTTCTAATGCTAAAAGATTAATAAATTTTCTTACTAATATCGGCTATAGTATTTATGGTGTTGAATCCAAAGAGAGACTTAATAATTCTTCTTCTTTTAATCAAATAATTAAATGTGGTCCCATTTATTGTTTTTAGCTCTAAGTATGATATATAAATATAATGAGTAATATTATTCTTATTAATGAAGCTATTCAAGGTATTGTTAGCAATGAAGAGACTTTTTGGTCAGTACTCTCAAAAAAACTGCCTGATTGTCAAGCTATTGCCTTAAAGGATTTTAAAGGCAATATTGAAGAATACATAAAAAGTATATCTCCGAAAGTAGTTATTTTTAATTCAATTTTGGGTGATATTGACGTCCCCTCTAGTGTTAAAAAGATAACTTTTCTTCAGGATAATTTTGTTGCAATGAATGAAAAAATACCAAGGACATTAAAACAGAAAATAAGCAAAATTATAAAAGGTAAAAATCATTTTTATCCTTTATCAATAAAAAAACAAAAGGAGGCAATAAATAATTCTGATATAACTGTAGCAGTATCTCAAGACGTAGCCCGCTCTTATAATGCAGATGCGAAGGTAATTCCTATTGGGGTTGATTCTAAACTTTTTAAGCCACTAAATAGAGAAAAATTAAGAATTAAATATCAAATCCCAAATAAATTTGTGAAAATCTTTGTTGGCAGTACTAATTTAGTTAAAGGATTTGATGTATTGAAAAAAGAGATAGAGAGAGATAAAGAAAGTTTTTACATTTTGGTTTTAAAAGACAAAAAAATAATCAATCTTCCATATAAAAATATGAAAATTTTTCAAAGAGTTAATCAAAATACTCTGTCCAAACTATACAATTGTGGCGATCTCTTTATCGGAAGGAGTAGGGTAGAAACTTTATGGCTTGCTCCTATAGAGGCGATGTTTTGTAATATTCCAATTGATGTTACCCCAGCAGGCATATTTGCTGATTGGCATCCAGAGAATTTATATCTTTTACAATTTTTTCTATTTGATATTTCCTATAACTAAATTGATATTTATAAAGAATATTCTCAGATATATTTGTTTTACTTTTATCGTTTTTAAATAAAACTATTTCTCGTGTTTCCCTATGGGAATTTATTTTTTTATCTAATTTAAACCCAAAATCTTTGGCGTATTTTAATATCATTTTTTCCTGCTCAACTGGAATTTCAAATACAATTAAATTTCCCATAGAGAATACATTTTTCAGCGCTTTGGGAATATCGCTGACGTGATGGAGCATATTTAAAACCAATACTATATCATAATGATTTTGAGTTTTAAAATCTACAATATCATTTTTGTAAAAGCAAACCTTAGATTTTTTTAGCCAACTTAATTTCCGGGCTGTTAGAATAGCTTCATTGCTTTTTTCTACGCCATTAATCTCTTTAGCGCCCGCTTGTTCAATTTTAAAACTAAAGAACCCGTGAAAACACCCAATGTCTAATACCTTTTGGTTTTTGAAATCTATTAGATTTGATAATCTTTCCCATGTTTTTTCGCTCTCTGAATAGCCTTTTATATTTAGACCAGAAGGCAAATTTATATCTTGATAATACTGATCATAATCTTTTTCTGATAATTCTGATATGAACAGTAAATCTCTCCAGCGTTGGGTCCAATCTTTCTTGTTTATAAATTCAAAATCACTAGTAGCGTCCACAAATAGAGCGTTTTTATCAATTGAGTCTATTAAGAAAAATAAATCTTCAGTCTGCTCTTTAATTTCTTCCTTACTTGAAAAAAGATCAAATGCTTTCTTTTTCACTTTATCTTTTTGTCTTTGATAAATGATATGAGGAACAGCAAAACATAGACATAATTGTATATCTATTCCCAATTTATTTTTTAAATAAAAAACAGATGGCGTATCATATCCTGAATAACCATCTATTACAAATAGTTTTTTATTACTAGATTCTATTAAACTTGATAGTTTGTTGAGAAAATCAATAAATCTATTGTCATTTTTTTCTTTATAATTAAAGATGGAATCAAAATCTATATAAACCCCTTGATGTTTTTTAGCATAATTTTTTGCAAAAGTAGTTTTTCCTGATCCAGATATTCCCCATACTATCATTAGTTTTTTTATTTGATCATTTGCCATATTAATTTAGTTTACATTTATTATTAACTATTTTTTGAAAAGGTTTTGAAACATTAAAGCATTGTAGTTAATATCGTGGTTTTTAAAAAATGTGAATTTTGCGTTTTTTATTATTCGTTCTGTTAATGCTTTATCAAAAAGCAATTTTTTTATAGCAGATTTTAACTTTTCTACATTTTCTTCATCAACGACAAAGGCAAAATCATTTTTTTTAGCATATTGAGTTAAAAATGTTGATGATGGGGCATGAATTAAAATAGACCTGTTAGAAATAAGATAATCTGCAAGTTTGCCAGGCGTGGCAGTATTAATTATCTTCTGGCTTTTGGTATGCCAAGAGAGTGGTAAAAACAGAATATCAGCTTTAGTTTGAATTTCTGGCATTTTTTGAGGAGAAGCTATTGATATTTTAACTTTTTCACTTTCTATGATTCCAATTCTTTTTAGATAATCTTTAGGGTTAGGGCAATAGATTTTTAATTTAATATCAATATCTTTTATTTCTTTAATTGTTTTTATTAGATTTTTTAAACTTCTGATTTGAGGCCAATAGATTCTGCCGGTATAGAGAATAGTATATGGTGGTTTTGGGCTATAGTCAGTATGTAGTTTGAGATATGGTTCAGGAAATGTCGAATTATGGATTATAACAATCTTTTTTCTCATCTCTTCTCCATATATTTGAGTATAATAGTTTAGGGTTCCTTCATTTGTAACGATTATTTTATTTGCATTTTTTAGTATTTTTGCTTCAAAGATTTTGGATAATAAGCCAGCAGGAAAAACCGGGTAAAAATTATCCTTATAAATATCAAAAAGGAATATATAGTAGGGTTTTTTAGTGATTTTGTGGAGGAAATAGGTAGAAATCATTGCTGGGCCATAGTCAGAGAAGCCAATCATTATTTCAATTTTTTCTTTTTTAATGCTTTTAATGCCAGTTCGTATTATCATAACAATTTGGGAAAGCATAATAAAAGTTCCGCCCAGAGCCCCTAAAAGCCAAATGTGCTTTACTAAATGCTTCAATTTGTTTAGAATTAAACGAGATGATCGTTCTTTCGTTATTTCTGGATGAGTTTTTAATGACCCAGAAGTAGAGGTATTATCATAAAAGATATATTTTCCTTTTAACCATGTACCAGTTTTTGCTGATATATTGTCAATGTTATAAAAACTTGTCAGGATACAGTAAGAATCTTTAGGAAAATCTCTTAAAAGATTATATAAATTTTGAGGTCCTCCAATAGCTGGAGGAGCATAAGAAGATATTATTAATGATTTTTTTAGATTTAACTTCATAGTTATTTTATGAAAAAGAAAAAATTAGTTTTTATATTAAATAATTTCTTAATTGGTGGAACAGAGAGGGTATTGTTAGAAACTATTAAAAATTTAGATAGAGATAAATTTGAAATAAATATTATTACAGTTTTTGGTTCTGGTCCAATTGAAGTAGAGTTTAGAAAATTGGGAATTCCAATTTTTTTTGCTGAGCCTAAAAAATATCCTGCATCCTTACTTTTTAAAGTAATATGGATATTAAGTATCCCTTTTATTCTTTTAAGGTTAATTGTTTTCTTAAGAAAAATCAAGCCAGGTATTATTATCACTTCTTTATATCAATCTGATATCTTAGGTTCTTGGGCGAGTTTTGGTTTAAATACAAAATTAGTTTCTATTCAGCATGATATAATTAAGATAAACCCAATCATTAAATGGTTTAAAACAGGAGCTTTTAAAAAGGCTAATAGGGTTATAGCTATATCTAATGAAGTTAAGGAATTTTTAATTGAATATTTTAAAGTTCCTGGTTCTAAAATTGAAGTAGTTTATAATGGTGTGGACTTTGAAAAATTTTTATTTTTTCAAAAAGCAGATAAAGACTGGAAACCTGTCTTTGGTACTATTGCGCGTTTAGATAAAATAAAAGGCCACATTTATATTTTAAAAGCTTTTAAGAAATTAAAAAACGAGGGAGTAAAATTGCCAAGATTTATTTTTGTTGGTGATGGCTCTGAAAGAGAGAATTTAGAACATTTTGTGAAAGAAAATGATTTATCAAATGTAAAGTTCGTTGGAGAGGTCTTGGATGTTGGGGAGTGTTTAAAGCAAATTGATGTTTTTATTTTTCCATCTTTGTCAGAAGGATTGGGGGTTGCCATTATTGAAGCCCTTGTTGCTAAAAAACTTATAATTGCATCTAATGTTGGTGGAATAAGAGAGCTAATTAAGCATAATAAAACAGGTATTTTAGTAGAGCCGACTAATGTTGATGATCTATACGAAACCATAAAATGGGTCTTAGAAAACAAAGATGAAGCGATTAGATTAAGAAATGCATCGTTTAAGTGGATCAATGAAAATAGACAAATTTTTGATATTAAAGATGTTTCTAAGAAATATTTAGAGATTTTAAATTGAATAAATATTTATGTTTATAGAAAAAGAAAGTAATTCTGTTCTCAACAATATTTCATTTACTTTTGGTTCAAGGATAATCCTTTTGTTCCTTAGCCTTTTAATTGGCGTTGTCATTGCTCGTACTTTAGGTCCTTCTGGAAAGGGTCTTTTAGCGGTTATTGCAATGATAGGGACTGTAGTTTTACAATTAGGCAATCTGGGCATAGGGGCATTCAATACTTATGCTATTTCTAATAAGAGCGTTGAGAAAAAAGATATTATTGGCAATTCTTTTTGGGCGGGGTCAATAATTGGAACAATTTGTTTTTTAATTATTGCAATTATTGCTCTTAACTTTCCTATATTTTTTCGCAATATTCCAAGAAGCTATTTACTTATTTATCTTTTATCTTTACCTTTTGTTTTTTTGAATAACTTTTTTAGCAGTATTTTGATTGGAGAGCAAAAATTTAGGAAACTTAATATTTTTATTATTATTGGTCAAGCTGTAAATTTAGTAGGAGTTGTTTTACTATTATTAGTTTTCAAGTTAAATGTTTTTTATGTTCTTGTTTGGTATGCTCTGGTAAATGTTATAAATGCATTATTGCCAATGGGTTTTGTTCTTTTGACAGAGGATTTCCATTTTCATTTTAATCTAAAAGTTTTTAAAAAATCTTTAAATTACGGATTAAAAATATGTGTAGCTGGTATTTTTGCCTTTTTAATATTGCGCGTAGATTTATATATGATCAATTTTTTTAAAGGCATGGCTGAAGCAGGCCTTTATTCGCTAGCTTCTACTTTTGGTAATATCTTTTTTATCCTACCACTCTCTATCGTTACAGTGATTTTTCCTAAGATTAATGCCGAAGATAAATTAAAAAAAGAATCAATTGCAAAATATTCTAGAATTTCTTTGTTATTAGTTTTCTTGATGGCAATTGGAACATTACTGTTTATTAAGTTAGTAATTGGGTTATTGTATGGGCAAGCGTTTTTGCTATCTGTTCAACCTATTATTTTGCTTTTACCTGGTTTGATCGCTTTTTCTGTAGCTACTGTTTTAGGTCAGTATTTTATGAGCATTGGTTATCCATTAAAAATTACTATTAGTTGGTTTTTAGTTGCGGTTCTTAATATTGTTTTGAATTTCATATATATTCCTCAATATGGGATGATAGCTGCTGCTTTATCTTCTACTGTTTCTTATATATTAGCTCTTGGTTTTCATTATTATTTCTTTAATAAGGAAACTGGATTAGGTTTTTATGATATTTTTGTGCCAAGGAAAGCTGAAATTATGGATATTTTTAATAGAATAAGAGGTTTTTTGAGAAAAGATATCAAAAATGTTGTATAATATATAGTAAATAAATGAATACACTATCTTACATCTTTTTAAGTTTTCGGCTAAAGGATTGGATTGGAAATCTTTTTGTTTTTATTCCTTTAATTCTTGCTGGATTAATATTCGATTGTGGGTTTTTTCTTAAAACAGTAGAGGCATTCCTCTTATTTAGTCTATCTGCCGGGGCAGTTTCTATTTTGAATGATGTTTTGGATATAAAAAAAGATAAAAAACATCCAGAAAAATCTAAAAGGCCTATTGCTTCAGGTAAATTAAATTCCGGCATTGCTTTATTTGTTTGCTTGATTTTAATAGTTTTAAGCCTCTGGCTTGCTTTGAAAATTAATTTAAGATTTACGGTTTTACTTTCTTTATTCATTGTCTTAGATATTGTTTATAGCTTATGGTTAGAAAAAGTACGTTTTGTTAATTCTGTTTTTGTGGCTTTAACTTATGCGATAAGAGTTTATGCAGGTGGGGCAATCATTAATTTATCTTTAAACGTTTGGT
>Ga0265594_1002163_pt1 | contig 14374 bp, 18 predicted proteins | sample saktaG_11_FD_190147 | JGI IMG/M metagenome (GOLD analysis project Ga0265594, IMG submission 190147) | Saline water microbial communities from Sakinaw Lake, British Columbia, Canada - sak_2011_5_24_80m | ecosystem: Environmental > Aquatic > Non-marine Saline and Alkaline > Saline ... | reverse complement strand
CGCGGGCGTGCGGTTGAGAGCGGAAGCCGCGGTTGCGATTGCCGCCGCCTTTAGAAAATTACGCCGATTGATTTGATTTTGCAGATGCATATTTTATTCTCCTATGAGCTTAAAAATGATAGACCATTTTGACAAACGCCGCTATGAACCTCGCCGGCCCTCTGGCAGCCAGAGCTGCATTTACGCCTACTACAAATACTGTTTCAGGCAGGCTTATAATGGTAAATGGAATATCCTTCATGCTGCTGGTTGCATATTTTCAGCCTGCCGAATCCTTCATTATGATTTAGGCTATTTATTTTATTGCATTACAAATGTCAAGATTGCCCAATTTTACAGGGATGCCTGCAATTTTACAACCACCTGCCGCAAAAATTATGCCCTGTTTGCAGCACATTCGGCCAAAATACAACAGAGCAGGATTAAAGCCTTGAATTCTGTTGCGTTCCAGGGTAAAAATATAAGCGAGAAAAACACAGTAATCCCGGCTGCAACAATTTCAAAAGAAATTTTTATATTTTACTGAACCCGGTTGACATATAGGAGCTAATACTATATAGTAATGATTATGAATAACACGAAAACGAAAATGAGCTGTGCCGAGATGGACGAAAAGATTCGCCGGTTCACGGGTCTGTGCAGAAAAACCGGCCTGAGGGTAACTCCTCAGCGCATAGAAATATATAAGCAATTGATTAGCACAGATGAGCACCCTTCGGCAGAGATTTTGTATGAAAAGGTAAGAACAACGTTTCCGAGTATATCTTTGGATACCGTGAACAGGACGCTGTTGACTCTTAGCCGGATAGGTGCCGCTTCTGTAGTTGAAGGGTCGGGAGATGTCAGACGCTTTGACGGCGGCATGGATAAACACCAGCATTTTAAATGCATCAAGTGCAAAAGAATCGTTGACTTTCACCACAAGCCCTTTGATGATATAAAGGTACCGGCAAGTATTGGAAAAAGATTTACAGTTCTGAGGAAAAGTATATACCTTGAGGGGATATGCGATTTGTGTAAATAGAGTGATTGTGTTGATTAATATTTTGGGAAAGAAAGGTATCAAATGGAACTTAAAGGAAGTCAAACTGAAAAGAATTTGTTAGCTGCTTTCGCGGGCGAGTCACAAGCAAGGAACAGGTACACGTATTTTGCCAGCCAGGCCATAAAAGAAGGCTACATACAAATAGCTGCAGTTTTCGAGGAGACGGCCAATCAGGAGAAAGAGCACGCCAAGCGGGAATTCAAATTTCTCAAGGGCGGAGAGGTGGAGATTACGGCTGCATTTCCCGCCGGCGTCATTGGCAACACCGTCGAGAATCTGAAGGCCGCCGCTGCCGGCGAACATTACGAAACAACCCAAATGTATCCGGATTTCGCAAATGTAGCGGAAAAGGAAGGATTTCCTGAAATAGCCAAAGTATTCAGAAACATTGCTGTGGCTGAACAATACCACAAGGAGCGATTCCTTGCTCTGGCGAAGAATATCACGGATGGTGTTGTATTCAAGCGGGAAAAACCGGTGCGCTGGGTATGCAGGAACTGCGGCTACGTCCACGAAGGGCCGGAAGCCCCGGATGTCTGTCCGGCATGCGCACATCCCCAAAGTTACTACGAACTGGAGGCCGCCAACTACTAAAAAAATTATTAAGGAGTTGGAAAATGAGAAAGTCAGTCAGAAAACGAATTGCAGCAGTCAGTATCTTAGCTGTCGTGGCGATCCTTGCCTCGATTGCGTATTCGCATTGCCAAATCCCGTGCGGTATATACGACGATGAGGCCCGGTTCGGTGAGATTGCCGAGCATATTACCACGATCGAAAAATCCATGAAGGAAATCGAGAGACTCTCGACTGAGGCAAAACCGAACATGAACCAGATCGTACGCTGGGTAAACAACAAGGAAAATCATGCTGATGAGCTAAGCGAAATAGTCACATACTATTTCATGGCTCAGCGTGTAAAGCTGCCGGCAGAAGGCGACTCAAAGGCGCAAAGCCAATACGTCAAGCAACTAACCCTGCTTCATCGGATGCTTGTGTACTCGATGAAGGCCAAACAAACGACGGATCTGGCGAATGTTGAACTGCTTAAATCTTCGCTGAACGAGTATCACAAAGTATATTTCGGCGAAAGCGGGTGAAGGTCAGGTCCGGATCGAGAAAAGAGGTGGAATATGACAGAAGCGAAGAATACCATCAAATTTAAAGGAAATCCGCTGGCATTAGTGGGCAGCCGGCCGGGTGTCGGTGAACCGGCGCCGGATTTCGAGGCGCTGACCAATGATTTGTCGCCTTTCAAGCTCTCGGAGATCAAGGGGAAAGTGCTTGTCATTTGCTCGGTGCCGTCGCTTGACACATCGGTTTGCGATACCGAAGTACGTAAATTCAACGAGCAGGCAACATCACTTGGCGACGATGTAGCCGTGCTGGTCATTAGTATGGACCTGCCGTTTGCCCAAAAGCGATGGTGCGGGGCGGCGGGCGTCAAGAACGTCCAGACCCTCTCAGACCACAACAAGGCGGATTTCGGCAACGCATACGGTGTCCTGATAAAAGATCTGCGACTTCTGGCCCGGACCGTATTTGTTGTGGACAAAAAGGGCATGATTCGTTACATAGAGATCGTTGATGAACTGACGAACGAGCCTGATTACGAAGCGGCGCTGAAAGCGGCAAAGGAAGCAAGAAAATGAGGCAACTCAATACAAATGTATATGCGGTCGGGGCGATCGACTGGGATGCAAAATTGTTCGACCGGCTGATTCCGCTGCCGGACGGTACGAGCTATAATTCGTACCTCGTACGCGGAAGTGAAAAGACTGCATTGATTGACACGGTCGATCCGGCGAAAACTGATGTCCTGCTCGGAAATATTGTCGGCGCCGGCGTAGACAAACTTGACTACATCGTGGCTAATCACGCTGAGCAGGACCATTCAGGGTCTCTGCCCGATATGCTGCTGCTGTATCCGGACGCCAAGGTGGTGACGAATCCGAAGTGTAAAGAAATGCTGAAGGATTTGCTCGGCATCGAGGATGAAAAGTTCGTCACCGTCGAGGATGGGCAGGAGATATCATTGGGCGACAAGACGCTGAAGTTTGTCTATACCCCGTGGGTTCACTGGCCGGAAACGATGAGTACGTACCTTCCGGAAGAGAAAATACTTTTCTCCTGCGATTTCTTCGGGGCGCATCTTGCTACGAGCAGCCTGTTTGTTGAGGATGAGGCGGCTGTCTATGAATCGGCCAAACGATATTATGCCGAGATTATGATGCCGTTCAGAAAGCAGATTAATGCCAATCTCGCGAAGCTCGACGAACTGGAAATTGAGATGATCGCACCAAGTCACGGGCCCGCATACGACAGGCCTGAGTTTATAATTGACGCTTACAAAGACTGGGCATCCGACAATGTTAAGAACGAAGTTGTCGTCGCTTATGTTTCGATGCACGGCAGCACGGGCAAAATGGTTTCGCATTTTGTCGAGGCCCTGATAGAAAGCGGCATTAAGGTAAGACAGTTCGAGCTTGCGACGGTCGATATCGGCAAACTTGCGATGGCCCTTGTCGATGCGGCGACTATCGTGATAGGTTCACCAACGGTTCTGGTCGGGCCGCATCCCTGTGCGGCTTATGCCGCGTTTCTGGCCAACGCTCTTCGGCCCAGGACCAGGTTTGTTTCGATCATCGGCTCCTACGGATGGGGCGGCAAAATGGTCGAGCAGTTGACAGCGATGATGCCGAATATCAAAGCCGAGATTATCGAGCCCGTGCTGGCGAAAGGCGAGCCGAAACAGGCCGATTACGCCGCCCTGGACAGACTCGCCGAAGAAATTCTGACCAAACACAAAGAAGCAGGAATCGTGAATTAAAATTCTCAAATTATGAAAGGGATTGATTATGGCTAAGAAACTACAAATCTACAAATGCAATATATGTGGTAACATTGTTGAGGTGCTTCATGGAGGAGCCGGGGAGCTGGTCTGTTGTGGTGAACCGATGGAGCTGCTCGATGAAAAAACCGCCGACGCAACCACGGAAAAGCATGTCCCGGTGATCGAGAAGATCGACGGCGGCTACAAGGTCAAGGTCGGTTCCGTGCCGCACCCGATGACGAAAGAGCATTTAATTGAGTGGATCGAATTGTTAGCCGACGGCAAAGCTTACAGACAGTTTCTGGAGCCGGGAGCCGCACCGGAAGCAACATTCCAAATTGAAGGTAACTCGGTTAGCGCAAGAGAGCACTGCAATGTCCACGGATTATGGAAGGGATAGGCAATGATTAGCAAAAAAATGGAAAAAGCTTTGAATGAGCAGGTGAATGCCGAGTTGTTTTCCGCTTACCTGTACCTGTCGATGGAAGCCTATTTCAAGTCCCTGAATTTGAATGGTTTCGCCAACTGGATGAGAGTGCAGACTCAGGAAGAAGTCGCGCACGCCATGAAGATTTACGGATTCATCGACGAGCGGGGCGGCCGAATCGCCTTAAAGGCAATCGAGGGGCCCCAGACAAAATGGGATTCGCCGTTGGCGGTGTTCAAGGACATTTACAAACACGAGCAGAAAGTCACGAGCCTGATTAACAATCTGGTTAATTTGGCAATTGAAGAAAAAGACCACGCGACCAACACCTTCCTGCAGTGGTTCGTCAACGAGCAGGTCGAAGAGGAAGCTTCCGCCGACCAGGTAGTCCAGCAGCTCAAAATGATGGAGAAGGCGCCGGGTGGAATGTTTATGCTCGACCGCGAGCTGGCCCAGAGAGTCTTCACGCCTCCTGCAGCGGAAGGAGCTTGACGATGGTTATTACATTCGTGGAAGAAATTATCATTGAAAAACTCGGTCACATTACTGCTTTACTGAAAATGTTGAAGTTTCTCGGATAGCTGAATAGATTGCGGCATCATTTGAAATTCTAACTAACTGACAAACGGAGAAAGACCATTTGTCCGGCCATAAATTTGAGCTTGGGCATAGAAAGTTTAAAGTACAAATAAATAGCCATAAAACTGAAAATAAAGTTCAGACTTATGTTTGTTCAGAAGGGAGTTTAGAAAATGAGTGATTCAAAAAAGTTAACGACCGCATTCGGAATTCCGGTTGGTGACGACCAGAACTCCATGACGGCAGGCAGTCGCGGGCCGGTCCTGATGCAAGACGCTCATCTTATGGAAAAACTGGCTCATTTCGACCGTGAACGCATCCCCGAGCGAGTGGTGCACGCCAAGGGTGCCGGAGCAGGCGGTTATTTCGAAGTAACCGCAGATGTAACTAAATATACCAAAGCCAGGTTTCTTTCCAAAGTGGGTAAGAAGACCGAGGTCTTTGCCCGATTTTCCACCGTAGGTGGCGAAAAAGGCTCGGCCGACGCCGCCCGCGATCCCCGTGGATTCGCAGTCAAGTTCTACACGAAGGATGGAAACTACGATTTCGTGGGCAACAATACGCCGGTATTCTTTATACGGGACCCTCTCAAGTTTGCTGATTTCATCCACACCCAGAAACGGCATCCGGCTACTAACTGCCCCGATCCCGATATGTTCTGGGATTTTCTTTCGCTGACTCCCGAATCAATCCACCAGGTTACTGTTCTGTTCTCCGACCGGGGCACGCCGGCCACTTTTCGCAACATGAACGGCTACAGCAGTCACACTTACAAATGGTACAATAAAAAGGGCGAGTATTTCTGGGTGCAATATCATTTCAAGACCGACCAGGGGATAAAGAATCTTACGAGAGAGGAAGCAACCCGTTTAGCGGGTGAGAGTCCCGATCACGCCACAAAAGATTTATATGAAGCTATCGAGCGGGGCGAATATCCGAGCTGGACGCTGCAGATGCAGATTATGACGCCCGAGCAGGCAAATGATTATCGATTCGATATCTTCGATATAACGAAGGTCTGGCCTCACAGCGATTTTCCGCCGATCGAGGTCGGCCGCCTTGTCCTGAACCGCGTCCCGAAGAATTACTTTGCCGAGGTAGAGCAAGCCGCCTTTGGCCCCGGCAATCTCATACCGGGAATCGCCGCATCGCCGGACAAGATGTTGCAGGCCCGAATCTTCTCGTATCACGATGCGCACATCCATCGTTTGGGGCCCAACTATCACCTGATACCGGTAAATTCGCCCAAAGCCGCCCCGGAGAAAAGCTACCAGCGAGATGGATTTATGCGTGTTGACGACAACGGCGGTTCCGGCCCGAATTACTGGCCCAACAGCGCCGGAGGTCCGGCACCGGATCCTGATTCGCTTGAGCCGCCCTTCGATGTATCCGGCCAGGCGGCCCGACAGGCTTATTCGCACCCCAACGACGATTTCGTGCAAGCCGGCAACCTTTACCGTGACGTTATGAAGGACAAGGATCGTGACCACCTTATAGGCAACATTGTCGGCCATCTGAAAGGTGCCCAGAAGCGAATCCAGTTGCGGCAGACTGCACTGTTCTATAAAGCTGACCCGGACTACGGCTCGCGTGTGGCAAAAGAGCTGGGCCTGAACATCAAGAAAGTTGAGAAGCTGGCTGCAATGTCCCCGGAAGACAGGGCAAAAGCTACGGCCCAAGATGCCTGAGCATCGATTATGTATATAAAACGTATTTGAAGATTGCATAGACATACTGAAAGGAAAAGAATAATGGTTATGCCTTTTAACGCTGATGAAGTTTTTGAGATGGCCGAACAGATAGAAAGAAATGGAGGCAAATTTTATCGTGCCGCAGCAGAGAAGTTCCCGGTGGTGAGCGATATCTTTCTCGGCCTTGCCGCGATGGAAGATGAGCACCTTAAGACTTTTGCTAATATGCGGGCGGAACTTTCCGCAGCAGAAGTTGAAGAACCGGTTTTCGATCCCGATGGACAGGCACAGATGTATCTGCGCGTTATGGCCGACGGTAATGTTTTTGATGTCAAGGCCGATCCCGTCGGGCAGTTAGCCACCAGGAATACGCCCGAAGACGTTTTGAAAATGGCAATTGGTGCTGAAAGGGACTCGATCGCTTTTTATGTCGGCCTGAAAGAGGCTGTCTCCCGCAAAGCCGGTAAAGATAAGATTGATGACATCATCAAGGAAGAAATGGGCCATATCGTTATATTGAATGAGAAACTGCAGGATTTAACGTAGCGAAAGCGCAACAGCCCGGGAAGGCAGCATAATGACCGTTACATTTAACGCTTTTGAAGTATTTGAAATTGCCGAGCAGATCGAACGAAACGGCACAAACTTTTACATCAGGGCGGCGGAACTTTTTGACGATCCCGACACCTGCCAAATGTTTCTCAGGCTGGCGGAATGGGAAAAGGAGCACGAACAGACTTTTGCCCTGATGAAGCAGCAGCTTTCGGAACAGAGCCGGCAGGGAAAACCTTCGGAAGCTGACGATTTACTGCCCGATCCGAGAGTGATGGCGGGCCTGGCCGTCTTCGGAATGAGATCGGATCCCGCCAAGGAGCTGCGCGGCAGGCAGGAAAAAATAGATATTATCCGAAGGGCCGTGGAGAAGGAGAAGGACTCAATCGTTTTCTATCACGGATTGAAGGAGTTCGTTCCCGCCGGCACCGACAAGGACAAAATCGATGACATAATCAAAGAAGAAATGAGGCACATTGTGATCCTCGACCAATCATTGAAAGAAAATGAATAGCCCAACCGATTCAGGACAACATAGATGTTAGATCTGGAATCTCTGTATAAATTAAACTATCCAATGTGCATTATCTGCTCGAAGAAGGGCGGCAAATTCGACGGGTGCATTGTCAATACCGTATTTCAGATTGTGCCTGAGCCGCCGATGGTCGCGGTAAGCGTCAATAACGAATGCCTGACCCATGAGTACATTACAGACAGCAGGGCTTTCACAGTGTCCGTTTTGGCTGAACGCACGCCATTGGAGTTCATCGGCAAATGGGGCTTCAAGTCGGGCAGAGATACGGACAAATTCGAGCAGGTAAAATACAAAACAGGCCTGACCGGCATACCGATTGTGCTGGATAACGCGGCGAGTTTTATCGAAGCCGAAGTGGTCGAGGCGATTAACGTCAAAACACATACGCTCTTTATCGCCACGATCATTGCGTGTGAAACGATCGACGAGCAAAAAATACCGATGACCTATACGTATTACCGGGATGTAAAAGGCGGCAAAACGCCGAGGACTGCGGCGACTTATATAGCAAAGAAAAAATCAACAGAAACATTAAAACAAGGAGCTAACAACATGAAAAAGTACAAGTGTCTTATGTGCGGCTACATTTACGATCCGGCGGTCGGCGATCCTGACAATGACATTAAACCAGGTACGGCTTTTAAGGATTTGCCGGATGACTGGGTTTGTCCGGATTGCGGCGTGGGTAAAGACGAATTCGAGCCGATCGAAGATTAACCGCTGCTGCATACCGGCGGTGTCCGCAGCTTGACACCGTATAATATTAAGGCGATTCTTATGAAGGAAATCAAACCTTCGGTACAAAACGGAGATGGTTTTTGCGCACAAACCGCGGCCGGCCCCAGCGCGTTCGTTGTCTTCGGAGCATCCGGTGACCTTACTCACAGAAAACTGCTGGTCGGCATGTTCAAGCTTTTCACCGAGAACCTGCTGAGCGACAGATTTTATCTGTTGGGCTGCGGCCGGAAAAAATTCTCGGACGAAGATTTTCGCAGCAAAACCGAGAAGTCTATACGGGACAGTTCCGACTTTTTATCCTCGAAACAATTAGATGATTTCGTGAGCAGGATGTATTACATAGACGGTGACTATGACGATGCGAGCTTGTACGAACGTATCGCTTCGAGAGTCACAGAGTTAAACAAAAAACACGATGCCGATGGAAATCTCGTGCTTTACCTGGCAGTTCCTCCTTTCCTGTACACCACGATTGTCGAGCATCTCGGCTCTGCAGGGCTTGCCTGCACAACAGCGCCCGGCACGGAGGGACAGGTTAAACTGGTCGTCGAAAAACCTTTTGGCAGGGACCTCGGCAGCGCAGTGGACTTAAATAATCGTATAAGTCGCTGCTTCAAGGAGTCTCAGATATATCGAATTGACCATTATCTGGGCAAGGAAACCGTACAGAATATCCTGATGCTGCGGTTCGCCAATGCCATCTTCGAGCCGGTCTGGAATCGAAACTACATCGATAACGTCCAAATCACAATTGCCGAAACTGACGGAGTGCAGCACAGGGCGGGATATTACGACACGTCCGGCGCTATTCGTGACATATTCCAGAACCATATGCTTCAGATGGTTACTTTAGTAGCGATGGGACCGCCCATATCCTTCGAGGCGGACCGTGTTCGTGACGAGAAAGTCAGACTGCTGCGATCGATCCGGCCGTTCGATGTTAAGAGATTGGACGAATTTTGGGTGCGAGGACAATATGGCCCAGGCTCAATCCTTGGCAAAGAAGTCAAAGGCTATCTGGACGAAGAAGGAGTCAGCCCGGATTCGAAAACGGAAACATTTATCGCTGCTAAACTGTTCATCGACAACTGGAGATGGCAGGGGGTTCCTTTTTATCTTCGAACCGGCAAGAGACTGGCGATAAAAGATACGGAGATCGCGATTACCTTCAAAAAGGTGCCTTATTCGATGTTTTCTTCGATCGGTATTGATGAGTTGCCTTCAAATGTTCTCGTGCTTAAAATCCAGCCGGAAGAAGGAATATCGCTGAGGTTTCAGGCCAAACGGCCCGGCTCGAAAATTTGTATGAGCACCCTCAATATGAACTTCAGCTACAAAAGCGTCTTTTTAGTTGACCTGCCCGAGGCGTACCAGAGATTGCTTCTCGATTGTATGGTTGGGGACCAGACGCTTTTTACGCGACAGGATGATATCGAAATCTCCTGGCAGCTATTGACGCCGCTGCTGGAGGCCTGCGAACAGGATGAGTCGGCGCCTTATATTTATCACGCCGGCAGTGAAAGTTTCGCTCAAGCCGACGCTCTGATTGAAAACGACGGCCGGCAGTGGCGAAGACTTCTCGCCAAGTCGATGTATGATACTTATCAATGAAATCAGGAGCAACTCAAAATGTCCGACCAAAACACAAAAGGCCGAACATCCTATGACATTTCAATCGTCAGGCCTCAGATGAATAGCGAGGATTTCGAAATAAGAGGCCGGGACATGGTGCCGGCAAGACTTAAGGCCATCAAAAAAGGACTGCTCACGCTGCATACGCTGGAGCTTATGGCCATAACTATCTACAGGTTTCAAATCACGAGCGAAAATTGCCAGTTCAATCGCCAGTTGATAACAGCGATGTGTAACGAGATGACTCATTACCAGGATTTCCAGGTCAAGCTTTATGAATTCGGCTTTAAACCCAGACTAACCAGGGGGGCGTTCTGGATTGTCGGTTTCGTGTTCGGTTTCGGTTCCCGGCTGTTAGGCAGAAAGACAATTCTCAAAACAGGAATATGGGTCGAATCAAAAGCTGTCCAGCATTATGCCGAACTTCTTGATACTATCGATTGGGATAAAGTTACTCGTAAGATAATTGAAAAGGACCAGGCTGATGAAGATGGTCATATCAGCAAATGGAAGAAACTGCTTGAGGAAAGCAACAAATAAAAAGTAGAATTCGTGAGAATTGACAAACTATATATCGTCTTATTTGTGCAGAGAAGATGTGTGTAACTTGAATTATGGTATCGCAGTTTTAAGGAGATAAAAATGCCTGAATTTGGAAATCCATTTAGTGGACTTGCAGAAGATCGCAAGCTGACAGATGCGGAATTAATTCGTGCCATTCGCTTTATGGTATCGGCCGAATATGAAGCGATTCAACTCTACATGCAACTGGCAGAATCAACTGACAACAAATTGGCCGTGGAGGTGCTAAAAGATATTGCCGACGAAGAGCGTGTTCACGCCGGAGAATTCTTACGGCTGCTGCACGAACTGGCACCGGACGAGGAAAAGTATTACACTGAAGGCTCCGAAGAAGTACAGGAGATGATAGACGAGCTAAGTAAGGACAAGTAAGGCCATTAGCCTGCTCAAAATCACTTGTAGACGTTGCATTTGGAAGTCCTGGATTTTCTTAAAGGTTCTTGGGCGATATGTGATTCAGTTAAGCAATCCCACAATCGCTGTTACGGGATCGTCAGAAGTGCAGGCAAAGGCTTCGTAAAAAACCATGGAGATTCAAAACGTATTATTCGCATTCGGATTAACGTTATTTGCGGGCCTGTCAACCGGGTTCGGCAGCGTTTTGGCGTTTTTTGCCAGGCGCACGAACACAAAGTTTCTTTCCGTAGCTCTCGGCTTTTCCGCCGGGGTAATGATTTATGTCTCGTTTGTCGAGATATTTCCCAAGGCAAAAGACTCTCTCATAGCTGAATTCGGCCCGGCCAGAGGGTATTGGGCGACCGTTTTGGCCTTCTTCGCGGGAATTGCTATTATTGCCATTATCGACAAGCTGGTACCTTCGTTCGAAAATCCTCACGAAGTTCACAGGGCCGAGGAAATGGACCTCCCGGAAAAGGCGGCCAAATTCAAGAAGCTTTACCGGATGGGCCTATTCACGGCGCTGGCAATTGCCATCCACAATTTCCCGGAAGGTCTCGCGACTTTTATCAGCGCCCTGAGAGATCCGAAACTCGGTATCGCGATTGCAGTTGCTATAGCGATACATAATGTCCCCGAGGGCATTGCCGTTTCAATCCCCATATTCTATGCTACGGGCAGCAGAAACAAGGCTTTTGTCTATTCGTTTCTTTCCGGATTAGCCGAACCGGTCGGGGCGTTGGTTGGCTACGCGATTCTTTCTTCGTTCATTAACGACATCGTATTCGGCATTATCTTCGCAGCAGTGGCGGGAATTATGGTCTTTATCTCGCTCGATGAGCTGCTGCCGACCGCCGGCGAATACGGCGAACATCATATGGCGGCTTACGGATTAGTCGCCGGAATGATGGTTATGGCTGTGAGTCTGCTGATGTTCGTGTAAACAGCCGGACAATTTTAATCAACAATGTAAAAAAATATTAGGAAAGGATACTCAAATGCTGCAGGATGGCGATAAGGGAGTCATTATTCAACGAGACAAACAAACCTATGCCGTAGCCCCGCATGTCCCGTGCGGAGTTATCAAGCCGGAAACACTTCGCAAACTTGCGGACGTGGCTGAAAAGTATAAGGCACAGGCTCTTAAGATTACAAGTGCCGCCAGGATCGCTATCGTAGGCGTGCAGGAACAGGACGTGGATAGCATCTGGTCTGAGCTTGGAATGCCGCCCGGCGCCGCTGTTGGGCTGTGCGTCAGAAGCGTCAAAGCCTGCCCGGGCACGACGTTTTGCAAGCGGGGCCAGCAGGACAGTCTGACGGTGGGTCTGGAGCTGGACAGTAAATATCACGGCACAGAGCTGCCGGGAAAACTAAAAATCGGCGTCAGCGGCTGCCCGAATCAGTGCGCCGAGACCTGCATCAAGGATATTGGACTGGTGGGAACGCTCAAGGGCTGGAGAGTGCTGGCCGGAGGCAACGGCGGCGCCCGCCCGAGGCTGGCACAGGAAGTGGCCAGGGACCTTTCGACCGAGCAGGCCCTTGATATAATTGACAAAATCGTTGAATTTTATAAATCGAACGGCAAAAAACATCAGAGGCTCGGAGCGATGATGGAAAAAATGAGCATCGAAGAATTTAAGGCGGCGGCAGTCAGTGAGTAAACGCATCGCTCAAATAAGAGACGTTCTGGAAAGACTGTACGAAAAGTATAATCGTCGTGAATTGATAAGCCCCGATCCTTTGCAATTCGTGTATCGCTACTCCAATCCGGTTGATATGGAAATTGCAGCGTTTCTGGCTTCCGCTCTTGCCTACGGCAGAGTGCAGCAGATCGAAAAGAGCCTGAATAATCTGCTCGGGCGAATGGGTGACAGGCCATACGATTTTGTAATAAATTTCGACGAGGACAATAGACAAACGCTGAAGGATTTCAAGCACCGTTTCACTACCGGCGACGATATATCTGATTTATTGACGCTGTTAAAGACAATCATAAACCGGTGCGGAAGCATAGAGCAGTATTTTGCCCTGGGCTACAATCCCGGTGACAATAATATTATTCCTGCACTCTCTGAATTCTGCAATTCCCTTTTGGACATACATGCCGCCGGAGGCAAGGGACAGGCTACCCGCGGGCTGAAATATCTGTTAGTAAGTCCCGCCGGGGGTAGTGCTTGCAAACGGCTCAATCTTTTTCTGCGATGGATGGTGCGGGACGATGATGTAGATGCCGGGCTGTGGAAGTCGATTGATAAGGCCAAGCTAATTGTTCCTGTTGATGTGCATATGAGCCGGTTGTGCAAAATCCTGGGTTTATATAGCCAGAAAACAGTTTCTTTATCGACCGCAATAGATATAACAAAAAGTTTTGCCGAGATAGAGCCGGACGACCCGGTAAAATATGATTTCGCGCTGTCCAGAATCGGCATCGTGGAAAACTGTGACGGCAACAATCGGCCGGCTTGTCGGGATTGTGAGCTTTTTGAGTTTTGCCGTCGCAGCTCATGGAAACAAATGAAGTTGAAAAAGGTAAGGAGCGTTAATGTGTAGTGCGACAGAAAAGATCAAAGTGTTGTTTCTTTGTACGGGCAATGCGTGCCGCAGCCAGATGGCGGAAGGCTGGGCCAGACACCTGAAATCCGATATAATCGAGGCCTTCTCCGCGGGCGTCATGCCGGCCGGAGTAAGCACCAGAGCGATAACCGTAATGGCCGAGGCGGGAGTTGATATTTCATTACAAACTTCCAAGCATGTCGATGATTATATGGCAATTGATTTCGATTATGTTATAACTTTATGCGATTACGCAAGTGAGAAATGTCCCGTATTCGGCGGCAAAACCAGGGTGATTCACAGGCCGTTCGAGGATCCCATGATGGCCCTGGGAAGCTCAGAGCAGGTCATGGCGATTTTTCGAAAGATAAGGGACCAGATCGGGGAATTTGTTGAAACCCTGCCGGAGAGCCTGGCGGTTGATGTGGGAGCGTCTAATGAACGGAGTGAATGAAGAATGAATTCGAATGAACTGGAAAAATATTCGTCCGCGATAACGCTGTCGGATATGGAGATCTTCGTATTTCCGGAATTGATGTACAGCTTGCTTCTGGCGAATATTATGAGCCCGATCATCTGGCAGTGGCGTGAGCTTGACTGCTTCAAGAAACTTGAAGGCAAAACAACGTATCGAAAGTTGATGCGGCTCAAGCAATTTATCATCGATGAGTTCGAGTTCAATCTGGACCTCGAAACGTGGGGCCTGACAAATCAGGCCATTGAGATTAAACGGTTTGAGAAATTCATTTCGCCCGACGATATTTCCGGAAGCAATGCCCTGTTCGGCTACCAGGGCGACAAATATTATTTCGAT
>Ga0265594_1002158_pt1 | contig 14397 bp, 13 predicted proteins | sample saktaG_11_FD_190147 | JGI IMG/M metagenome (GOLD analysis project Ga0265594, IMG submission 190147) | Saline water microbial communities from Sakinaw Lake, British Columbia, Canada - sak_2011_5_24_80m | ecosystem: Environmental > Aquatic > Non-marine Saline and Alkaline > Saline ... | reverse complement strand
AACATTTTCCAGATTGTACTCAAGAACAAATAGGCAGGCTTTTTAGAGAGGGTCTTAATGCGTCTGGTGACACAGGATTATATCCAGGAGTAAAAGATACGCTTAAAAGATTGTACGATAAAGGAATTAAGCTGGCCATAATGAGTTCTGGTCCTCAGGAAAAAATAATTGCAGACGCTGAAAGATATGGTGTGTTTGATTATTTTCAGGAAATAAATGGGAATATTCTTGATAAAGCAGAAGTAATTACAGATATTCTTCAAAGAAATAATTTTGAGCCAGAAGAAACCATTTATGTAGGAGATATGGCACATGATATTGAGGCTGGAAAAAAGGGAGGCGTAGTATCAATAGGGATATTTTGGGGCCACAAACCAAAAGAAATGTTAGAAGCAGCCAATCCAGACCATTTGATTTCTGATATTGTTGAGTTGGAAAAATTACTTAACTAACGGGTGCGATTTATCAATCACAACCTTTTATCCGAGAGTTTTTCCCAGTTTTTTGATTTTAAAAAAGTAAGACATAATAAAAATAAATCTATTTTTTAATTATCCACAGTTTAACTATTGACAATATATCATATATGATATACAATAAAAACAAAGATTATAAAGTTTATTATTATCGTAATAGTCATAATGGAAAAGTACCAGTTTTTGAATATATCAAAAAATTATCATTGAAAGAGAGAGCAAAAGTTTTTAAATACATTGATTTTCTCAAAGATAATAAAGGAATATTAGATGAACCTTATTCTAAATATATCAAAGATAAAATTAGGGAACTGCGAGTAGATTTTTCCCGAAACAGGCATCGTGTTTTCTATATAATTGTAATAGAAAGAAAAATTATTCTTTTACACGCGTTTTTTAAAAAAACGATCAAGACGCCAAAACAAGAAATCAACAGAGCTTTAGATAATTTTGAGGATTATAAAATAAACAAAAGTTTAGTTAAATATGAGAAAGAGAAATAAAAAAATTAAATATCTATCTTTTGAACGCCATCTATCTGAGCAACTAAAAAATCCTGAATTCAAAAAGCATTATGATGAATATGGTAAACAATTAGAGATTGCTTATCAGATTTTGCAATTACGTAAACAAGAGAAAATGTCTCAAGCTGAATTAGCAAAGAGAATAGGAACACGACAAAGCAACATTGCTAGAATGGAAGCTGGTCAACAGAATTTTACTACCGACACTCTTCAAAAAATCGCTTCTGTATTTAAACGAGAGCTTAAAATTGAATTTGTTAAATAGGTTTTAACATTATCTATCTAGGGGAACTAAGGTTGTGGATGTATTGCCTGAGAGTTTTTCTCGGGTTTTGTTATAGCTTGTTCCATTGACAATTTTTCAAATCTTGTTATAATAGCAACAACTTAACAAATGAATATTGGGGAGAATGTAAGAATGTTAGAACAAAGAATGGAAAGAATGACAGGAAAGGTTTTTGAGACCCGAGAAGAGTTAGAAGCTGAGGGTTGGGAATATGTCTTAATTTATGCATTAGACCTCTTCCTCTTTAAAAAAGGCAATAGACGCATAGTTTGGAATTCGACAACAAAGCGTATCGAAAAAGAGTATGAATATATTGATCAGAAACTAACAAGCCCCGAGTAAACAACCAGGAATAGGTAGCACAATAAATGTCTACCTCTTTTTTTTATTGCCGAACGAGTTTCGAATAAACCGAGTTTATCAGATTAAAGAATCACCATTCGGGCGGTTTTTTGATAGAATAAAGATGAAAGTTTATAAAAAAAATGGCTTGGTGTTTTGCAATAATAAATAATCGGTTGGCAGAAATTTATTTTGATAAGAAAAACGAAAAAACCAAAATTATTGGACACTTTTATGTTGAAAAAGAAGATTATAAAAAAAAGAGTGAGCAAAAGTGGATAAAAGAAGACACAGCAAAACTTCACTTTGTTTATAGAAAAAATAAATACAAAAGAGTTTTAATGAAACTGAAATAATGGGTTGAGTCTATTTTAGAGAAGTTATCCACAGAACGGGGATTGAGCTCTGTTCTTTTTATTTGATATAATTGAAAATTATAATCTAATAATATTTTTAAGAATATGCTAAAAAATAAGCGAAATTTTTTTGTTTTATTTATATTGTTTTTGCTTCTCTTTGTTGGAGGAGTTTTTTTGTGGCAAAAGAGAGAAATAAAAGGAAGTCCGGAAGATTATGTTATTAAAGAAACAGAAGAAGGAAAAATAGTAGAGAATAAAAGAGCAGGACTTACAATGAAAGTTCCAGAAGGATGGATAGAAAAAAGGATAGAGTTTTTAGAGGGGTCGGTGGTATTTGACACATCAGACATTGAGGGGAGATGGGAAGATGAAATGGTAAAACCACCTTTAAAAAGAGGGTGTGGAATAGAAACCGCAGTTGTATATGAAAAAATGAGTTTTGAGGAGGTAAAAGAAGAAATAAAAGAGATCCATTTGGGGCTTGGGATAAAATCTGAGGAATTTGAAGTAATTATAATAAATGACAGTCAAGTCTTAAAGAATACTTTTAACAGTGTAGCTTTGGGTCCGAGTATTGCTGTTTATTTTACACAAGAAAACAAACTATATAGTTTTTGTCTCTATTGGGCTCCCGAAGACAAAGAAAGATGCGTTCAAAAATTCAATAATTTTCTAGAAACTGTTTCAATTAAATAATTCTAATTTGTTAAATTATTTTAATAAGTTTTATGAAAAAAAGAGGTTTTTTGATTTTTCTACTGTTTTCTTTAGTAGGTTTTTTGATTTTGCCAAAGATTTGTTTGGCAGATAATTTCGAAGAGATTACTCCAGAAGAAATAGAAAAATATCTTGAATTACCCGAAAAAGATGTTCAAAACTTATTATTTTCATTAAAACAAGTATTCACTACCGATTGGATATATCGAGAGAGTTCAGGTTATTCTACTGATGAAGAAAGATTAGTCCCATTAGTTCTTAGAAAAGCCGTAACCATACAGGCCCTAAATCATCTTTTAGTAGATGCTCCAATAGAAGTTACAGGAAGTATAATAAAAAATGCAGTTAAAATAGCTCAAATATTTTTAGTTCAAGATCTTGGTAGTGTTTTTGAAGAATTAGAGAAAGAAAGCGTAAAAAGGGCAGTTGATTATGGAATTAAAGCCCTGTTTGAAAATGAGATTAAGGTAACCCCTGGAGCAATAGAGTTTAGCTATATCTCACAAAAAGGGGAAGAAAGAAAAGTTATTTTTCAATATGTCTTAATTTATCAATCTTTAGATAGTAAACACGGAAAAGTAGCAATAAGATTTTATTCTCCACAACCAATTGAACCACCAAAATCCGAAGGATCTATTGGGGGTATGAAAGGAACTCCTCACGGAGTCCAGGGAAAACTTCCTCCATTTATTGTTGAAATTCAGGGTAGGACGGAAAATTATCAATGGATTGATCATCCGTCGGTTAAAATTGATTTCCCACCCATAGTAGCCGACTTGGGCATTAAACCACTTACTGTTTGGGAGAAGTATATTAAAAAGCCAATTGAAACCAAGATTAAAGAGATAGAAATAATTATAACTAAAGTAATCGGTAAAAGGCCCAATATAGTAGAGACAATTTTTAATATACCTCAAATTACTAACAATATATTTAATGAAATCAAATCAATATTTTCACAGATTAACCCATTTTCACCAGCAGCTCTAATTGAGACTCAACCTAGTGAGGTAAAACAAGCATCCGTTGAACTAGGACAGGGGGTAGGACAGGAGAAAGTAGAGCCAGAAATGGAAACAGAATCAGTAATAAAGCCAGAGTCAGAGTCAAAACCAGAGCCAAAATTAAGCTTAAACGAAATTCAGGAAACCTTAGATGATATTGCCGAGAGAATTGATGTAATAAATCAGCAAGTAGTGGAGTTAACCGAAGAAAAAGGAGTTAAACTCTTTAAGGAAGAGGAAAAGGAAAAAGAAGAAGAGCTTGAGGAAGAGAAAGAAGAGGAGGAAAAGGAGGAAAAGGAGGAAAAGGAGGAAGAGTTGCAAGAAGAAGAAATTGAGATAAAAAAAGAACAAGAAATAATAATTTGTCAGAAAAAAGCAGGGGATTATCCGTTTAGAAATAAAATTATTATTAATGAAATTGCTTGGATGGGCACAACAGTTTCCTCAAGCGACGAATGGATTGAGCTTAAAAATATTTCTGGTAGCATTATTGATTTAATTGGTTGGCAGCTTTTAGATAAAGACCAAAATATTAAAATAATTTTTAACAGGGGTCGGGTCTCTGTAAATATGTTTTGGCTTTTAGAGAGGACGGATGACAGTTCTGTGTTCAACATAACAGCAGATTTGATTTATACAGGAAGTCTTAATAATTCAAACGAAGCCCTGTATCTTTTTGATTCAAACTGTCAGCTTCAGGATGAAATAGAAGCTTTTTCTGGTTGGCCAGAAGGAGAAAATTCTTCTAAAAGAACCATGGAAAGAAAAGATAATTTAGTATGGCAAACCAGCAGCAATATTGGAGGAACTCCCAAAAACAGTAATAGTAATGGATATATTATAGCTTCAAGTAGTGGTTCTAGTGGTGGCTCGGGCACTCAGCCGTCACCTTTGCCGTCGCCTCCTCCACCAAAAATCTTAATTACTGAAGTTCAGATTGAAGGAGCCAAGGATTTTATTGAGCTTTACAATCCTTCTAGCCAATCAGTTAATCTTAATGGTTATCAGTTAAAGAAGAGAAATCAAGCTGGCTCAGAATATTCTATTAGGCTTTTTCCAACAGGAATTACTATTCCATCTAAAAATTATCTTATTTGGGCCAGTTCAAAAAATGATTATCATCAAACAATAGTAGCTGATTTATCAAGTTCAGCTTATTTGAGTAAAGATAATAGTATAGCTCTTTTTGATAATAATAAAAATGTTGTTGATACTGTTGCTTGGGGACAAGAACATACTAATCCTTTTGTAGAAAATTCAAGTTTCTCTCAAAATCCAGCTAGCGGACAAACCATAGGAAGAAAATGGGATTTAGAAAATCAAACCTATCAAGACACTGATAACAATCAACAAGATTTTGAGCTTCAATTTTCTACTCCCAAGGCCCGAAATGAGAGTTTTAGAGATATTGTTGTGCCCGAAACATCTATTGATAATAATCCTTTTAGCTTAATTAATCTAAGCGGAATGATTTTTACCTTCTCTTCAAGTAAAGAAGGCTCTATTTTTGAATGTCAATTAGATCAAACTGATTGGGAAAGTTGTGAATCTCCTAAAATTTATAATAGTCTATCTGAAGGCGAACATATATTTCAAGTTAGAGCAGAAGATATTAGCCAGAACATTGATCTTACCCCCGCTCAACATAAATGGGAAATTGATACCATTTCTCCTCAAACCGAAATTTTAATCAAACCTTCTTTTTTAACCAATCAAACTCAAGCTAATTTTACCTTTTCTTCAGATGAAGAAAACTCTACTTTTGAATGTAAATTAGATGAACAAGATTGGGAGGACTGTCAGTCTCCCAAAGCTTATGATAAGTTACCTGAGGGCGAACATAGTTTTTCAGCTAGAGCAACAGATTTAGCTGGTAATTTAGAAATATCGCCTCCTCAGCATTCCTGGACAATTGACATTAGTATTGAATATCCCTCTTTATTATTAACTGATTTGGATAGCGATTCTTCGCTTTATACTAACGAAAAAACAGTAAAAATAACTATTTTCAATGATGAAGAAGCTACATCTTGGCTTTTATCAGAGAACGAAACAGAGATAGAAAACTCTGAGCTGTCTTGGCAAGATGAAAAACCCTTAGAGTTCACTTTATCTGAGGAAGGTGGTCAAAAAACAGTTTACCTTTGGATTAAAGATGAAGGCGGAAATGTCAGTTCAAAAATCTCAGATTTAATTACTTTAGATACTACCTCTCCGTTTGTTCAATTTAATAGTTTAGATTCTATCCAAAAATCAACTGATTTTAGCGTTAGTTGGACAGGAGAAGATTTGATTTCTGGCATTGTTGAATATCATTTAAATTTTAGAGAGGAATCAGAAATAGAATCTGAAGATTGGCAAGCTGTTGCCGAAAAAAGCTATCAATTTTCTGGTCAAAATGGCAATATTTATTATTTCAAAATTAGAGCAAAAGATAATGCTGGTAATTTAAGCGATTGGTCAATAGAAGTTTCAACCCAGATTCAACGACCCATTTTAGGGATTTTGCCAGAGAGTTTAGAGTTTGAAGCAATTGAGTTTAGTCAAGACCCTGCTGATAAAAGTTTAACAATTGAAAATATTGGATTTGGAGATTTAAACTGGGAAATTACTATGTCAGGAGTTGATTGGTTGAATATAGATCCAATTTCTGGAGAAGCGCCTTTTAATGTTTCGGTTTCAGTGGATATTTCTGGTTTGGAAGCAGGTCAATTCCAAACTCAAATTGAAGTTTCTTCTAACGACGGTTCAAAGGAAATTGGCGTTATTTTGAATTTACTAGAAGATACAAGTCCACCTAATCCTCCGCAAATTATTTCTCCTGATAACAATCAAGCTTTTAATATTCCTAACATAACCTTAGTTGGTCAAACTGAAGCCAATGCCTTAGTTTTAGTTTCTCTTTTAGAAGTTAGGGCAAATGAAGAGGGAGGTTGGGAGCTAGAAATTGAGCTTGAAGATGGTCAAAACTCAATTAAGGTTACAGCTAAAGACGAAGCTGGAAACGAAAGTCAACCCACAATACTCAATCTAATTTTAGATACTCAGCCACCTATTATTGTTATAAGTGAGCTCCCTGAATTTGAACCCTCTCTTTCTTTTTTTGTTTCTTGGTCAGGAGAAGACATTGTGAGTGGAATACACGGTTTTCAATTTAGATATTCTGAAGACGGGATAAATTGGACTTATTGGCCTTCAGAAGATGAATATAATTCAGAAACCCAGTATAATTTTACAGGAGAAGATGGTAAAACTTATTATTTTCAGGTTAAAGCAAAAGATAATGTTGGAAACGAGAGTGAATGGGCAGAAACTTCAACTCAAATTAAATTGCCTTTTGATGAATTTTCAATAGTAATCAACGAAATTGCCTGGATGGGTACGACAGCAAGTTCTTATGGTGAATGGATCGAGCTTTATAACAATACCGATGAAGAAATTGATTTGGCTGATTGGGGACTTTTTGAGGGAGAAGACAGCACCTTAATTATTACTTTGACTAAGAAAATTTCTCCCAAAAGTTATTATTTAATTGAAAGAACCACTCCAAGCAGTCCAGATCCAATTTCTGATATTGTTGCCGATGATTCCGGTCAATTTAGCGGGAACGGTCTCAATAATGATGGAGAGTTTTTAGCCCTTAAAGATGTTTATGGTAATGTAATAGATTTAATAGATTGTTCTGAAAAATGGTTTGCCGAAGATAATGATAACAAAGCCACAATGGAGAGGGTTGATTCCAATGGTTCAGGTTCTGATCACGCTAACTGGGCAAATAACAATTTAATTACTCGCAATGGTTTAGACGTAGATGGAAATAAAATCAATGGTACCCCAAAAGCTCAAAATTCTGTTTCAAAATCAGGAACTATAGTAGATATTCAAAATTTCAATGCTCTTTTTGAAACTGATCAATTTTCTGAAATTATTTTGACTTTTTTGGGTAGTCCCTATGAAATACAAAGCACAATCTTGGTTCCTGAGAGCAAAATCTTAGTTGTTGAACCAGGAGTGATTTTAAAGTTTAGAGGCAATAATGATGGTTTAGATATAAGTGGAACCTTAAAAGCAATTGGAACAGAGAATAAAAAAATTATCTTTGCTAGTTTAGTCGAGGGCACTTCTTGGAAGGGATTATATTTTAATGGAACCAGCGTTGATTCAGAGCTTAATTGGGTTCAAATTAGTCATGCCATAGGTTCTGCTTGGGATGGATGTCCAGCTATTTTGGTGGAAGGTAGTTCTATTAATTTTAAAAACTCAGTTGTGGAAGAATATTATCTTAAAGGGATTAAATTGATAAACTCAGATTCCCTTATTGAGAAAGTGAATTTTCTGGGTCCTGGTCTTCCCACGCCAGGAAGCGAAGTTATTGGCATTGATATAGAGCAAGGAAGTCCTATTATTCGAGATTGTGGGCTAATTAAAGATCACGAATATGGAATTTACCTTCGTTTTAATGCTTCTCCAACTATTGAGGGGAATAATTTAGAAGGAAACAGATATCCCATTTTCGTTTCCGATAATTCAGACGTTCCCCCAAGATTTATTAATAATCAGGGCAGCAACAATATTTTTGATGCAATTTCAGTAAGAGCAACCATGTACGGTAATGCTATTTGGGAAGTAAATACTCTACCTTATCTGATTCATGATTCTCTTGTGCTTTCCGAGAGTTCAACATTAGAAATAAAGCCAGGAGTGGAGATTAATTTCCGCAACGAAGCATATTTTAATATTAAAGGTACTCTTTTAGCGCAAGGAACAGCTGAAAATAGAATTACTTTTACTGCTTTTTCCAATCAAGCGCCCTGGAAAGAGATTTATTTTGAACCAGAAAGCCAAAACTCAATTTTAGAGAATGTTACCATCAGCTACGGAGCAGGATATTCTTACAAGGGCGCAATTCATGTTCAAAATACTAGTGTTGAGTTTAATAATGTGATTTTTGACAATAATGGGCGGGGAGCACTTTTCTTGGAGAATTCAGATTCAATTGTCCAAAACTCTTATTTCCAAAACAATGAAATAGGTATTAGGATTGAGGGAACAGAAAAAACTCCTCAGATTACTAATTATTATTTTGAGAATAATGAAAACTGTGATATTTATTGGCCTAGTGGAGGAGATGGTTGTAAGGGTTTTCAAGCAGATGAAACAATAAATGTTAACTGCACCTGCTGCCCCTATTAATGTTTGACTTGACTTTTTATTTTGTTATTATTTAAATATATGGGAAAACTTATGTTAGAATTTAAACTCCCTGTTTCTATACTTAAAGAGGATAAAAAATTTATTGCTTATACTCCAGTCCTTGACTTATCTACCTCTGGGGATAGTTACGAAGAAGCTAAGAAGCGATTTAGCGAAATTGTTAATATTTTTTTTGAAGAACTTATTAAAAAGGGCACATTGGATGAGGTTTTACGAGGGTTGGGATGGAGACATATTCGAGCAAAATGGAGACCTCCGGTAATGATTTCTCAAGAATCTCAAACTATTCGGGTGCCAGCAAAATAGTAATAGTATATGAGTCGTTTAACACCAGTTAGCTGGAGAAAATTTGAAAAATTTCTTTTATTTATTGGATGTCGTTTGACTCGGGAAAAGGGTGACCACCGAATTTATTGGCGAGAAGGCTTAAAACGACCGGTAGTTATTCCAAAGGATAAAGATTTACCAATCTTTATTATCCGAAACAATCTACGGATTTTAGATATCAGTTTAGAAGAATATACTGAAATTCTGAAAAGGGTTTAATTGGTCTATTAAAAAGTAGATTAAAAATCGTTCCCTAGAACGAGCTCATAAAAAAAATCGCCAAGAAGGCGGTTTTTTGGTAGAATTAAAAAATGAAAACAAAAATTTTAATTGGTTTAATAATAGCAATTATTATCACAAGTAGTGGTATTTGGTATTGGTATAACCAGATTCCGCGGTGTCCTGAGTCTTGCGACGATGGAAATCCCTGTACTAAGGATTTTTGTTCTTCTGAAACTAATTATCAATGTGAGCATTCTCCAATAGTTGGAACCACTGAGGGTTGTCAGGATTTAGTAGAAACCTGTAAACAATATCAATGTCTAGAGAGTGAATGTCAGATTGTCACTCTGGCAGATTGCTGCGGGAATGGAAAATGTGAAGCAGGAGAAAATTGGGAAACTTGTCCTCAAGATTGCGAGCTTTGTGACGATGGAAACCCTTGCACTCAAGATATTTATTCCTACGAGATTGGTAAATGTTCTTATATTAATTTAGGCGGAAAACAACCTGGTTGTTCAGCTAAAGTGACTTGCGGTAGTTACATCTGTAAAGGAGGAATATGTCAGATAGAATATGTATCAAATTGTTGCGGGAATAAGATTTGCGAAAGCGGAGAAACTTATGAAACATGTTCAGCAGATTGCCCAAATTGTGACGATGACAATGAATGTACAAAAGATTACTATGATTATCATAAAGTTGCATGCGTGAATACGTCAATCCTTGACGTTATCTGTTGTGGCAATGATGTTTGCGAAGCAGGGGAGACTTATGAAAACTGCGCTAAGGATTGCCCAAATTGTGATGATGACAATGAATGTACAAAAGACAGTTATGATTATCACGAACAAAAATGTCTCAATGAGATTATTATCCCTTGTTGTGGTAATGGGATATGCGATCAAGGTGTTGAGGAATACTCAAGTTGTCCCACAGATTGTCCAGACTGTGATGATAATAATCCGCTTACTGTAGACAGTTTTAATTACGAAACTCAGAAATGCGAGTATGTTGTTACTCATTATTTTATTGATGATTTTGAGGAGGGAGTCCTAAATTGGGATTTTTATGGTACAGAAGAAGAGCCAACCATAAATTGGACTACAATAGTAGAGGATAACAATACGGTCCTAAAGGGAATAAACCATAATTGGACAACTTATTGGGAAGAATGGGATGACTATATTTTTAAATTTAGATTTAAGAAAATAAAAGGCTCTTTGAACGTTAACTTTAGACATGACCCTTTTGCCGAAGAGGGGTGGAATAGATATTTCGTTTGTTTGTGGCAAGGAACATGGATAGGTCTAAATAAGCAACTCGGTTCTGCTGAGAGCATTGAAGATCTTAAGGGGATTTCCCTTAGCTTTGATGAGGATTGGCATACTTTTGAAATAAGAGGCTATGACAATATCATTAATGTTTATATAGATGACAAGCTTATTATAAAATATAAAGACACAGAAGAACCTGTTCTTTCTGGTAGAATTGGTTTTGAAACCCAAGATGATTCAGAATTCTTGTTTGACGATGTTGAAATTAAAGTTATGACTGAGGAAGATATAACTTACCCTTAAACCGAGACGACTGCTAGGGTTTTTAAGCAGACGAAACAATAAATGTTAACTGCACTTGCTGCCCTTATTAGGAATTTGACACTTTTTTCTATATTACTATAATTAAATTGTATGGATAAAGATTTCAATGAATTAATTGAATATTTGAATAAAAAATTTAATGGAGTAGATAAGAAATTTGATGGAGTAGATAAAAGATTTGATAAATTGTTTGATGTTTTTGCTACTAAAGAAAATATAGAAGAAATTGTAAAAAACCTTTCAACCAAAGAGGATTTTAATAATTTATTAAATGCTGTTGATGCATATGCGAAAAAAGCCGATACCTATTTTCAGGAAATGGTGATGTTGTCTCATAAGATTGATAGGCATGAAAAATGGATTCAGCAACTTGCTGAAAAGCTTGGAGTAAAATTAGAGCGCTGACACAATTCTTTTTAATGATTTAAAAAACAGGACCGTTTGTCCTGTTTTTCTATAGGATGAGCTTAGCTTCTCTTTAATAGTTACATTCAGCTTCGCCGTAAGAGTATTTATCTACAAAAAGACCATTTTGGTCTCTTAGATAAAGAGTATGGCATTCGCCAGTCAGCACTAAATTAAAGTTTAAATACATATGCCATTCATCTCCCAAGAAATCATTATATTTAGAGTACTTGCTGAAACAACCCTCATAACTAATATTGTTTGTAACATAACTTCTGCATTCTGAGTCTAAAGCATAAGTATCTTTTGGAAGTTCGCATTTCTCTAAATCAAGAATATATTCCTGACAACACTGGTCAAGTTCAGAAATGTCATCCTGTTCTATTTCAGGGCAATCTTCTGGGATTGGAATTGGGAAGTTACGCAAATCATCTAAATAACCTGCGCATTGATTTGTTTTAAACACATTAGCAATACCTAAAGGAGTTGAAGCAGCTGATAAATATATTGTATCGTTTCTTTTGATTATAATGTTTTCATTAGGAACAGCATTAAAAATAGGGTGATATGCTTGAATGCCTTTGGAAAAATCAAAAGTCTTTAATCTTCCTTCAAGCTGCCAGCCAGTCATGTTAATTTCTTCTCCTCTATCTAAATCAGTGTCTAGGGTGATTAAAGAATAACTGGTTTTTGTTCCTGGTTCCAGATCCTCAATCTCTACTTTTTCAAAATAAGGAGAAATATTGAGTTTAAATATTCTTTGAGCAGGCGAAGTAGTTTCTGCCTTTTCTTTTTCCCGGACTAGAAAAGTGTATTCTTTGGGCCCAGGAGGCAGAGTTATGGTTCTTTTTTTAGAAGAAGTTGATTTCCAATCAGTATCAAGACCCAATACTTTAGTTTCAAATCTTGTGTTATCGTCTGGATCAGGGATTTTAAGCTCAAACTGAAAAGTAATTTCATTTGTTTCATCTATAACTTCATTATGCTTTGGGCCAGAAACTATTTTAGTTGTTATTTCAAGAGTTTGGGTTTCTGGGGTTGATGTTTCAGAGGTTGAATCTTGAGGGGTATAAGGAGTTGTTGATTGTTTTTCAGCAACACTTGTTTCAACCTGAGAATCAGTGTCCCGACGTAGAAAAAGATTCTCTTTTAACATTGAAAGAGAAGGAGAAAAGGTGTTCATAAAGGTTAAAGCCAAAACAAGAATTACAATAATAGTTATTATCATTGCTCTTATTAAACCACAAAAATCTGAAAATCGCAACCTTAATTTTGCTTTGACTTTTAGTTTGGTTGTTGTTATATTTTCTTAATATCTGTTTTTGCTATGGATAAAAACTATTTTATCAAACTAACAACTAATTTGTATCGCTTGACCATTCTTTTTCCTAAGAAAGAGCCCTTAAGATATAAAATAAGAGAATTGGCTGATAATATTTTGGCTAATTCTATTTTGGTTTTTAAAAAAGAACCTTCTCAATCAAAAAAACTAATCTTGGAGATTGAAGGGTATATAGAGGTTTTAGATAGTTATTTAGAATTAGCAAAAAGCCAGAACTGGGTTAGTCCTTTTGATGTTTTGGAGATTCAAAAAGAATATGTTAATCTTATAGGAGAATTAAATAGGTCAGAAGAGTCAGAAACCAAGGTTTTAATACCAGAAACGGTAAATCGTGTGATTGAAGAAGAATCAGTCTATGGAAAAGAAGATCGCCAAGACAAAATCTTAGAATTTTTAAGGCAAAGGGGAAGAGCCCAGGTTGGAGAATTACGGCAGATTTTTCCCGATATTAGCAAGAGAACTCTTCGTAGAGATTTTGAGTTTTTGTTAAAACAAGGCATTGTTGAGAGAATAGGGGAGAAAAACTCTACTTTTTATCAATTAAGAGTATAGGACATAGGTAGGACATACATATATATAGGTAGGACATAGTGTCCTACTGTAATATTCTATGAATAAACTTAAAAAACAATTTGGTAGAATATACGATAAATATATAGAGAAAATCTATAGATTTATCTTTTTAAAGATAGGATCTCAAGAAATAGCCCAAGACCTAACATCGGATACGTTTTTAAAGGGATGGAAAGCATTTCAAAAAGCTCAAGATCCTAAGAATAACTATCAAATTGAAAATACTCAGGCATTTTTATATCAAATTGCTCGTAATTCAATAGCAGATCATTATAGGAGAAAGGGGAAAATTAAGATTGTTTCTACTGAAGATAGGGTAATAATTGATTCAAGCGTTGATTTAGAGCAAAAAGCCATTTTAAGCTCTGATATGAACACAATTAGGTTGGCTTTAAATAATTTGAACGAGGATTATCAAAATGTGATTATTTGGCGCTATTTAGATGGTTTTTCAACGACTGAGGTTGCCCAAATGATGAATAAATCAGAAGATGCAACTAGGGTTTTGCTTCATCGAGCCTTAAAATCACTTAAAGATCAAGTTAATCGATCAGCTTAAAAGTGTAACGTTTCTCAGTTAAAACGGTCATAAAAATATAAAGGGCAATATCGGTCAAAAAAATGAACGATAAAGAACTAATCAATCAAATACAATTACTCACACAGATTAAACCCAGACAAGACTGGGTTGCTTCAGTTAAAACCCAGATTTTACAAGATGAGATTCAACCCAATGTTTCAGTAACACAGGTTTTTTCAAGAATGTTTTTACAATTAAGACCAGCTTTTGTTAGCTTGGTTGTTTTGGTTGTTATAGTTGGAACGTTTGGAATTGTTCAAGATTCTTTACCTGGTGATTTGCTTTATTCTGTTAAAAAAGTTGCTGAACAAGGTCAGGCAAAGTTTTTAGTGTCTGAACAAGATATTGTCCACTATAAACTTGAAATGGCTAATAAAAGATTAGTAGAATTGACCAAGATTGCTGAAGTTAATCAAGTTAAGAAATTA
>Ga0265594_1002156_pt1 | contig 14406 bp, 7 predicted proteins | sample saktaG_11_FD_190147 | JGI IMG/M metagenome (GOLD analysis project Ga0265594, IMG submission 190147) | Saline water microbial communities from Sakinaw Lake, British Columbia, Canada - sak_2011_5_24_80m | ecosystem: Environmental > Aquatic > Non-marine Saline and Alkaline > Saline ... | reverse complement strand
GATCTGAAGGCTTCTGGTATTGGAATGGAACCCAGTGGGTGCAGGCATTAGGACCTACCGGCCTTACCGGTGCAACAGGAGCCACAGGCTCAACAGGTGTACAGGGAATACAAGGCGTTACAGGAGCTGATGGGGCGACAGGTCCAATAGGTCCAACAGGAATAACAGGAAATGATGGTGCAACAGGACCAACAGGTATTGCAGGAGCAGACGGATCAACAGGACCAACTGGCGTGGCAGGAGCAGATGGAACAGATGGAGCTGATGGAGCAACAGGACCGACAGGTATTGCAGGAGCAGATGGAACAGATGGAGCTGATGGAGCAACAGGACCAACAGGTATTGCAGGAACAGATGGAACAGATGGTGCAACAGGACCGACAGGTCCGTCAGGAACAGATGGAGTTGATGGTGCAACAGGACCAACCGGTTCATCTGCTAATGATGCATGGCTGCTTACGGGCAATTATACATCCTTCCCTAATAATATTCTTGGAACATTGACAAATACTGATATAAGAATTTTTGCAGGAGGAGCATTACGTCAATATGTTAAGGTTAGTGATAATTTTATTGGTATAGGAAGAGAATTCGGTGATCCTCAAGCAGTTTTGCATGTTAATTCAACAACTGATGATATTGATGTACCAACCGGAGAAGTGTTCAGAACGGATGGGCCTTCTACAGATATTAACGCATGGCGTTTATGGACAGGTGGAGAAACAGGTGGTCCTGTTGCAACTGAGAAGGGAATGATTTTTAATTATGGTAAGAATCCTGTAGTTGCCGACCAGACTAATTTTTCGATACAGGCAACAGCTAAAGATATGACCTTTCATACAGGAACTCTTAATGCAGATAATGTTGCTTTGGAAAGGATGCGCATTACTGCTACAGGTAGTATTGGTATTGGAACCAGTGATCCAAAACAGATATTGCATTTAAGAGGTTTTGAGCCAGAAATTCAAGATCATAGTACTATACCTGCAACAATGAGGATTGAATTTTTTCATCAAGGATTTTCACCAACACCACCAGGATTTAGTGAAAATCCTAATTTTTGGGATATTAATGTAGATAACGGAGGACTGTATTTTATTAATCCACAAACTATTGGTGAAGCTTTGAGTATTCTTAATAATGGAAATGTTGGAATAAATGAAGCAAATCCCAGTTCTAAATTATATATTAAAGGTAGTGGTAATAATAACAGTACTTCTTCAGTAAATGTTACTAATTCTGATAATTCTCCTTTACTATTTGTAAGGGATGATGGGAAAGTTGGTATTGGAACAACTACTCCTTCACATAATTTAACGATATATTCTGATATACTAATACCCGATAATGGAGAACCCCGCTCCTCGTTACAATTAACAAATTTATCGACTGGTAATACATCAAATGATGGATTATTATTATCCATGGAAAATCACACTGTTGTATTATCAGATCAGGAAGCTTTTGGAGGTGGTACAGGAGGAATGCAATTTAGAGCATCTCAGTTTCAATTTATGAACCCATATTCTACTGTACTCAGTATTTTGAATAATGGTAGTGTTGGTATTGGGACTACCAGCCCCATCGGAAAATTACACGTAAACGGCAGAATATTTCTTACAGGGAATGGTCATACCTTCCGCATATTACCTGATAACCCCGGAACAGAAATCGGTTCAAGTACGGGGAAAATAAATCTTTGGTACACAGGAATCGGTTACAATGATTTGTATGTCAGGACGTGTAATGTTTTGATGTCTGATTCAAGTTTAAAACAAAATATTCAGCCATTAAATAACTGTCTTTCAATAATCAGGCAGATAAGAGGAGTAAGTTTTCAGTTTAAAGAACCTGATTCGGTTACTTATGATTATGAAGGTTCATCATTAAATAATAAATTTGGATTTATTGCTCAAGAAATAGAGCAAGTTATTCCAGAAGTAGTTTCCCTGACAAATAAAGGACTTAAAGCGTTGAACTATGACGCATTTGCTCCATTGTTCGTTGAGAGCATTAAAGAGTTGGATTCATCAGTAACCATTCTTGAACAAACCACACCGCCAAACAAACCGGTATTAATATCACCGGTAGACAGTGCAACAGATGTTCCTTTGGATATTACTCTTATCTGGCATAAGTCAGTAAGAGCAACAAGCTATACTGTATTTGGGAGGAAAGAAAGAATTAAAGACCCAACACAGGTAGGAAGTAAATATGAAAATATATATGACAAGGAATGGGATGTCATAATAAATGTTACAGATACTTTTATTACTTTTACTCTTCCTGATTATTGTGAAACATATAGCTGGTATGTAATAGCACTTAATGATGCAGGAGCAAGCACCATGTCAGATATATGGTCATTTACTGCAATGACCCCTGAACCACCCGAGCCACCAATACTCTCATCGCCGGCAAATGCCAGTGTTGATTTGCCTTTGGCTAATATATTTATATGGAACAGAGCAGAACGTACCGGTGAATATCAATTATATATCTCTGCAGACACAGCAGGTATAAATCTTGTAAATGTAATATACTCTAAAGATACATTTGCTATGGCAAGTGTTTTTGATTATAATACAACATATTACTGGTGGGTTGTTGCATCTAATTGTGGTGGAGAAAGCATAAAATCAGAAGTATGGAGTTGGACAACTGTCCATGATTCTGCTGCACCACCGGAAACATCAGGGGCACTTGCATCTGATTCTGCTTTTAAAAACAATGTTACTCCTATATCTGATGCATTGTCTAAAACATTACAGTTGAACGGAATATATTTTAACTGGGATTTGGTAAATTTTCCTGAACTACAGGACACAGGCAGGCAAACAGGTCTTATTGCACAGGATGTTGAGCAGGTAATACCGGAAGTGGTAAGCACTGATGCCAATGGTTATTTAACTGTTGATTACAGCCGTCTTGTGCCTGTGCTTATTGAAGCAGTGAAAGAAATGAACGAAAAACATACCGAAGAAATAAACAATCTGAACGATAAATTAGATGCTTTGCAATCAATAGTAAATGCCTGCTGTGATACTATAAGTTTAAAAATGTTAATAGATGATCAAGGACATACTGAACAGGGAGCTATTAATGGAGAACTGCAAAAGACAATACATAATATAAAGCTGTCATCAAATATAGTGGTTCTTGAGCAAAACAGACCTAATCCGTTTAAAGAAAATACTGTTATTGATTATTTTATTCCTGAAGATGTGGGCTTTGCTCAGATAATATTTTATAATAATCAGGGACGTGTTATAAAAGTTGTTGACATAAAAGAAAAAGGCAGCGGACAATTACAGGTCTTTGCACAAAATTTAACAGATGGTATTTACACTTACAGCATTGTTTTTGATGGAAAGCTTATAGAGACAAAGAAAATGGTGAAGGCAGAATAGAGCATTTGAACAATAGAATAATTGTGCTTTGTGCTTTGAATTCAGTAAATAAAAAAAGACCTTTTTTATAAAAAAAGGTCTTTTTACAATTAAATTTATAATTATTTTATTTAATTATTTTTTACTTCTTCAAAGTCAACATCTGTTACTTCGTCTTCTTTGGAAGATTGTTTTGAACTTTGTGTATCTTTATTTGTATCAGCTTGTGTATTAGCATTTGGATCAGCTCCTGTGTTTTTATACATTTCCTCGCTTGCCTTTTGCCATACAGAATTTAAATTTTGGGTAGCAGTATCAATTAAAGAGAGGTCTTTTTTTGAATATGCTTCTTTTAGTTCTTTCAAAGCTTTTTCAATAGGTTCTTTTTTGTCAGCAGGTATTTTATCTCCAAATTCTTTTAATTGTTTTTCTGTTTGAAAGATAAGAGAATCAGCTGCATTTAATTTATCAATTGTTTCTTTTTCCTTTTTATCTGTTTCAGCATTAGCTTTAGCTTCGTCTTTCATCTTTTGTATCTCTGCATCTGATAATCCTGATGATGCTTCTATTCTTATTTTTTGTGATTTTCCTGTTCCTTTATCTTTAGCAGACACATTAATAATGCCATTAGCATCAATATCAAAAGTTACTTCAATTTGTGGCACGCCTCTTGATGCAGGTGGTATTCCATCTAAATGGAAACGTCCTATGGTTCTGTTATCTCTTGCCATTGGTCGTTCTCCCTGAAGGACATGAATTTCTACAGAAGGTTGATTATCAGCAGCCGTAGAGAATGTTTCAGATTTTTTAGTTGGGATAGTAGTATTTGCTTCTATTAATTTTGTCATCACACTACCAAGTGTCTCAATACCCAAAGAAAGAGGTGTAACATCTAACAGTAATACATCTTTTACTTCGCCTGTAAGCACTCCGCCCTGTATAGCAGCACCTATAGCAACAACTTCATCAGGATTAACGCCTTTTGATGGTTCTCTTCCAAAAAAATCTTTAACAACTTTCTGGACAAGAGGGATACGAGTTGACCCTCCGACAAGGATTACTTCATCAATATCAGATGTTGATAATCCTGCATCTTTAAGAGCTGTTTCACAAGGTTTAATAGTTGAATTAACCAAGTTATCTATCAGTTGTTCCAATTTTGCTCTTGTCAATGTTCGGACAAGGTGTTTAGGAATTCCATCTACAGGCATTATATAAGGAAGATTTATTTCTGTTGATGTTGAGCTGGAGAGTTCTATCTTAGCTTTTTCAGCAGCTTCTTTTAGTCGCTGGAGAGCCATTGGGTCTTTTCTAATGTCAATATTTTCATCTTTAATAAATTCTTCGGCTAACCAGTTGATAATTATTTGGTCAAAATCATCGCCTCCAAGATGAGTATTGCCATTTGTTGATTTAACTTCAAAGACGCCTCCGCCCAGTTCAAGGATAGAGATATCAAAAGTGCCACCGCCAAGGTCAAATACAGCAATTTTCATATCTTTATTTTTTTTGTCTAATCCATAAGTTAATGAAGCAGCAGTAGGTTCATTGATTATTCTTTTTACAGTCAATCCTGCAATTTCTCCTGCTTCTTTAGTGGCTTGACGTTGAGAGTCGCTAAAATAAGCCGGAACAGTAATAACAGCTTCTGTAACTTCTTGTCCAAGATAATCTTCTGCTGTTTTTTTCATTTTCTGAAGTATTATAGCAGAAATTTCTTGTGGAGTATATAATCTGTTATCAATTTTGACTCTGGCAGTATTATTATCACCTTTTACGATTTTGTAAGAAGATCTTTCTATTTCTTTAGTAATTCTATCATAAGGTTCTCCCATTAATCTTTTAATAGAATATATAGTTTTTTTAGGATTAATAATAGCTTGTCTTTTAGCCGGATCTCCGATTTTTCTTTCATTTTTATCGGTAAATGCGACTATTGAAGGCGTTGTTCTTTTTCCTTCGCTATTAGGTATAACGACAGGTTCGTTTCCTTCCATTACAGCAACACATGAATTTGTTGTGCCTAAATCTATTCCAATAATTTTTCCCATTATAGTATATTTTTATAAATTATTATTTTTTTTATCAAAAAATAATTTGTCAATGATTATGCCAATAATATAATAATCATTATTTTATGAAATAATGTCATATATAAATGTATTTTGTTTAAAAAAATTATATATATAAATGCCATAAAGTCAGTTTTTGCTGAATTATATTCAAACACATACATTAGTTATTACAATGCTCTGTCATTCAAATGATTGTATCTTAAGGGGACTATTGGTAAGTATAAAACAAAAAGATATATACTTTTTTGGAAATTTATCAACCAAACCAACGGGTTAACCCGTTGGTTTTTGAGTTTTTATTAATGCTTTTTTTAAAAAAAGTATACTTTTACAATTCACCCTGTTAAATAATTTTGTTACGCAAAATTAATCAGGCATCAGTCAAACGCCTGACATGACTGTCTGATTATTTAACAGGGTAAAATTAAATTGATTATGGTTCATTTTTTGACATAATCCCCTTTATTTATTCAATTTTTGAAGTTACAGGATTAGCCAAATTTGAATATTTTATTAGTTCCATTCTTACAGAGCCAACAAGAATTTTTGTTTCAAGCATTATAGGTATATGATTTTTGTCATCAGACACCCAAAATGTCATAGGAAAAGGTTCGGAGAAGACGCTTCCTGTTAATACTTTTGGTTTTATTTTTAAACATCTGAATTTACCCATATCTGTTTTTATTATCTCTTTGCCTAAATATATAATTTTAGTGGTAAAGACGGAATCATCAAATAAGAAGTTAATAGGAATTTCTTCCCCAACTTTATAATTTGAGAAGTCAAATGTGCGTGCATAATAAAAAGCAGAGATAATATCATGTATATTTTCCGGAACTTTTACTATTGCTGTGCTGGTTACTGCAATATTTTTAAACTGGTCAAAGAATACATCACGCTTTTTTTTGTAGCTTCCTTCATGGACATCTCTCATAAATAGCCATGGTATCATTGCTTTTTCGTCAAGAAAAGTTTCATATTTATCAGATACTTTAAAAAACCAGTTATAAAAAGTTCTTGTTCGTCCTGTAGCTTCTATATGATATGTATCTCTGTTTTTAAATTGTTTATGTTCTTTTGTAATAGAACATACAGCTATTCCTACTGAAAGATTAGGGATAACAGGAGCTGTATAATAAGCATCATATTTTAATTTTTCTCCTCTTTTAAAAGCTTCATTTTTTACTATACGAAGTTTTTGAGCATATAATGAAGTTGCTGTAATAAAAGTAATAATTGATAAAAAGATTAATTTTTTCATAATTTTTATAATTTCATAATTAGGTCATTTTTAAGTAGTTACAAGTTGCAGGTTTTATTTTTATCCTTATTTACTTTATTTTATAATAGTCAATATAACAAAAAATATTCCAAAAAAATAAATTTTATATTTTCAAATTACAATGTTTACAATTTTTTTAGGAACAACAATAATTTTTTTTGGATTTTTACCATCTAACCATTTTTGAGTTTTTTCTGCTGACAGCACATTTTTTTCAATTTCCTTGTTTGAAATATTTACCGGCAGTTCTAATTTGAATCGCATCTTTCCATTAAAAGATACAGGATACAGGTAAGTATCTTCCTTTAAATATTCTTCGTCATATTTTGGAAAACAAGATTCAGTAATGCTACATCTATTACCTAATAAATTCCATAATTCTTCGGCAATATGAGGTGCATAAGGAGATATTATAATAGCCAAATCCTGTAATATCGCCTTTTTATTACATTTTAGTTCGTAAAGTTTATTAACACATACCATAAAAGAGCTTACAGCAGTATTAAATGAAAAACGTTCTATATCCTGTTCGATTTTTTTAATTGTTTTATGCAATATTTTTAGTTCCTCTATTGTTGGTTGTTCATCAGAGACACAAAAATTATTATTTTCATCATGATATAAACGCCACAGTTTTTTAATAAATCTGAAGACACCTTCAATGCCAGAAGTATCCCAAGGTTTTGATTGCTCTAATGGTCCTAAAAACATTTCATATAATCTGAGTGTGTCAGCACCATATTTTTCAACTAAATCATCAGGATTTACAACATTATATTTTGATTTTGACATTTTTTCAATTTCATATCCGCAATGATACTTGTTATCATCTTCCAGTATAAACTTTGCAGTTTTATATTCAGGGCTCCATTTTTTGAACGAATCAATATTAAGAATATCATTTTCAACAATATTTACATCAACATATATAGGAGTTATATCATATTTTTCTTTTAGATTAAAAGACACAAAAGTATTAGAGTTTTTAATTCTGTAAACAAAATTAGATCTTCCCTGTATCATTCCCTGATTGATAAGTTTTTTAAAAGGTTCGTCTTTGCATACGATATTTATATCATACAAAAATTTATTCCAGAATCGTGAATAAACAAGATGTCCTGTTGCATGCTCTGTTCCGCCTATATATAAATCAACATTTTGCCAGTAATTATTAGCTTGTTTTGACACGAGAGCATTTTTATTATGAGTATCCATATATCTCAGATAATAAGCAGAAGAGCCGGCAAAACCCGGCATAGTATCACATTCAAAAGCGTATCCATCTTTTGTATTCCAGTTTTTTGCCCGTGCTAATGGAGGTTTGCCTGTTTTTGTTGGCAGATAAGCATCTATATCAGGCAATTTAAGTGCCAGTTCGTTCTCATCAAGCACATAAGGCATTTCGTTTTTATAATAAACAGGAAACGGTTCGCCCCAGTATCTTTGGCGACTAAAAATTGCATCTCTTAATCGGAAATTAACTTTTCTTTTTCCAATACCCATTTCTTCTATTTTGTTAATAATGGTATTAGTAGCTTCTTCTACATTCATTCCATTGATAAATCCGGAGTTTATTAAAACGCCTTTTTTATCATCATAAGATTCTTCAGAGATATCAGCTCCGGATATGACTTTAATTATTGGAATATTAAAATGTTTGGCAAAAGCATAATCGCGGCTATCATGTGCAGGCACAGACATAATAGCACCTGTTCCATATCCGGATAATACATAATCAGCTATCCAGACAGGAATTTCTTTTTCTGTGAACGGATTGATAGCATAAGTTCCTGTAAATACTCCTGAAATTTTTTTAACTTCTGATATACGTTCTCTCTCTGAACGATTTTTTGATACTTTTACATAATCCATAACCGACTTTTTATACTCTGGCTTAGTAATTTTTTTTACTAAATTATGTTCAGGAGATAACACCATAAATGTTGCACCAAAAAGAGTATCAGGTCTTGTTGTAAATATTTTTATTTTGTTGTCAGAATTTTTTATTTTAAAATCAACAATAGCACCTTGTGAACGACCTATCCAGTTTCGTTGAATTTCTTTAAGAGAATCTGACCATTCCAATTTATTTAAACCATCTAATAATCGCTGTGCATAAGCAGTAATTCTCAATAACCATTGTCGCATCAGTTTTTTTTCAACAGGATAGCCACCTCTAACAGAAATACCTTCCCTGACTTCATCGTTGGCAAGAACAGTTCCTAATTTAGGACACCAGTTGACCATTGTATCAGAGAGATATGCTAAGCGATAGTCCATAAGAATTTGTTGCTGCTGTTTTTCTGTCATTGTTTTCCATTGAGCAGCAGTAAAAATATTTATTTTTCCGGAAGCGGCATTAACATTAATGTTTCCATTTTTTTCAAATTCTTTAATCAAAAATTTTATAGGTTCTGCTTTATCAGATTTGTTATTATACCAGTGGTTAAACAGTTGAATAAATGTCCATTGAGTCCATTTATAATATTCAGGGTCGCAGGTTCTTATCTCTCTGTTCCAGTCATAAGAGAAGCCAATTTTATCAAGTTGTTCCCGATAATGTTTTATATTTTTTTCTGTTGTCATTGCCGGATGCTGACCTGTTTGTATGGCATATTGTTCAGCAGGAAGTCCAAAAGCATCATATCCCATTGGATGAAGCACATTAAATCCTTTTAGAGTTTTATAGCGGGAATATATGTCAGAGGCAATATATCCGAGAGGATGACCAACATGCAATCCTGCACCTGAAGGATAAGGAAACATATCTAATACATAAAACTTATGCTTGTCATTGTTTATCTCTACCTTAAAAGTTTGATTTTTTTTCCAATATTCTTGCCACTTTTTTTCTATATCCTTAAAGTTATAGTTCATCCTTTACAATTGATAAATATTTAATATTTTTTTTAAATTCTAAAAAGTTGCTAATATAAAAAAATCATTGTTGTCCGATATATTTAAAAAAAATTGTATAAACGGGATAAACATTTTTTAACAAGCTGAATAGTAACTTTTATTCCTTTATATTTAACGAATATTTTCTCCATTTTTCAATACATTGAGACATATCTTCAGGTAAATCCGAATCAAAAAACACATATTTTCCTGTTGATGGATGTTTAAACCCTAATGATTTTGCGTGTAATGCCTGACGCGGTAATATTTTGAAACAATTATCTACAAACTGTTTGTATTTAGAAAAAGTTGTCCCTTTTAAAATCATATTACCTCCATAAGCCTTATCATTAAAAACAGTATGTCCTATATATTTAAAATGAGCTCGTATCTGGTGTGTTCTTCCTGTTTCCAATTTGCATTCAATTAGTGTTACGTATCCAAAACGTTCTAATACTTTATAATGTGTTACTGCATGTTTACCATAATCCTGAGCAGGGAAAACCATCATTATTTTTCTATTTTTGGGACTTCGTCCTATATTACCGGTAATAGTGCCGCTATCTGTATCAATATCTCCCCATACAAGAGCTATATATATTCTGTCAATAGTATGATAAAAAAAATCTTTTGCAAGTTTATTTTGTGCAAGTTCGCTTTTTGCAACAACCAAAATGCCGGAAGTATCTTTGTCAATACGATGAACCAGACCAGGTCTAAGCTCTTGATTATCAACAACCGGTAAATTATTTATATGATATACTAAAGCATTAACAAGAGTTCCTGTATAATTACTATGTGCCGGATGCACTACCATACCTGCTTTTTTATTAACAATGATAATATCATTATCTTCATACAAAATATTTAACGGAATATCTTCAGGGATAAGCTCAAAGACCTTAGGAGGATAAGCCATTACAATTGAAATAATATCTTTTGGCTTAACTTTATAATTTGCTTTTATAGATTTATCATTTACAATGATATTACCTGCTTTTGCTGCATTTATAATTTTGTTACGTGATATATCTGCTATACGATTTTTTATATATTTATCTATTCTCAATGGCTCTTGTCCTAAATCAACAGCAAATCTGTAATGTTCATAAAACTCCTGTCCTGTGTCAGATGATTCTAATTCTTTTTCCATATTTTTTTTTATAAAAAATAAAATAAGCCAAATTTATATAAAATAAATTTAAAACGCCTAACCTGAATTATTCATAAATTATATTTTATTATCATTAGCCCCGTCCTTCAGGGCAATGTCATTTAGTTAAGGAATAATGTTTTAAAATCAGATTAGCACCACAATTTATTGTGGTGGTTAAAATTCAAATACAGTTCTCTAAAAGTCGGCTTTAAGCCGACTTCCAAAATAATTTACTGATTTTAATACACCATTCTAAAGAATGGTGCTAATCTGATATGCTCTTAACTAAATGACATTGTCCTTGTCCCCGCCTTAAAAAGCGGGGCTAATGATATATATTTTCTGAAAATTTATGAACTTAACGAACTTAGCGAAGCGAATAACCGATCTCACGAAGTAATTAATCATACTAAAATACTTATATTCACATAAAATGAATAAGACAAAAATATACATATTAATTACAACTCTAAATATTTTTTTAAGTAATTTTGCTAATTATGTTAAAATCATTTCAGGAATTTATTAATAAAGAAAAACTTTTTAATGCTGAGGACAAAATTCTGTTAGCTGTTAGTGGCGGACCTGATTCTGTTGTGATGTGCGAACTTTTTTGTCAATCAGAATATAATTTTGCTATTGCTCATTGCAACTTTCATTTGAGAGGGACAGAATCGGATGATGACGAAAAATTTGTAAAAAATTTATCGGAAAAATATAAAGTTCCTTATTATAATGTTAATTTTAATACTAATGATTATGCAAAAGATAAAAAGATTTCAATTGAGATGGCTGCAAGAGACCTGCGTTATGAATGGTTTGAAGAAGTTTTAAAAAAAGAAAATTACGATTATATTGCAACAGGACATCATCTTGACGACCAGATAGAAACTCTTTTTATCAATCTTTTGAGAGGGACAGGCATTGCCGGATTACACGGCATCCTGCCAAAGCAAAATCATTGTGTCAGACCTCTTTTATTTACATTTCGTAAAGATATTGAAGTATTTATTAAAGAAAATAACCTTTTATACAGGCAAGACAGCTCTAATAAATCATTAAAATTTACAAGAAACAAAATAAGACATATTATCATTCCTGAATTGGAAAAAATTAATCCTGATTTTAAAAAATCAATAACCAACACTATTAAATATATCAAAGGAACTGAAATTATTTACAAAAACTTTGTTGAGCAAAAAAGGAAAGAAATATTTCATATAAAAAATGACAGAATATATATTCCTATTAATGAAATAAAAAAATTAAATCCTGTAAATACATTTCTTTATGAGTTTCTTATGCCTTACAACTTTAATTCATCTGTTGTTGACGATATAATAAAGTCCTTGGATGATATTTCAGGAAAACAGTTTTTTTCTTTTAGTCATCGCTTAATTAAAGACAGAGAAAACCTGATTATCACAAAAAAAACCTCTGATATTAAACTTATACGATATTTTATTAATAAAAATACACTGGTTATTGAAAACCCGATAAAACTTAAAATAACTCGTATAAGATGGATAAAAAATGACAGAAATGTAACAATTTCAGAAGATAAAAATATTGCAAGTATAGATTTTGACAAATTGAAATTTCCTCTGAAAATAAGAAAATGGGAACAAGGTGATTATTTTTATCCTCTGGGCACAAAATGCAAAAAAAAACTAAGTGATTTTTTTATTGACAACAAATTTTCAATAATTGATAAGGAAAATGTTTGGCTGCTTTGTTCAGCAAACAGAATAATCTGGATTATCGGACATAGAATTGATAACAGATTTAAGATTACAAGCAATACAAGGAATATATATCAGATTGAAGTTTGTTAGGCAGGTTTTGTTTGTTAAAAATTAACGTAACATTTTGACCACATTACCTTGTAAGAAAAAATATCAAAATCTGTATCCCAAATTAAAACTAAACGCAACTGATTGATATACTCCATTTGAATGATAACCGCCACTCTCATAGTATTCTATACCCAAACTTAATTTTATTAAAACCCTAAGATTTGCTGTAGGATTATACATAATACCGTTATTTATGAAAACTTTATAATAATAAGGGTAGTATGTTTTAGAGTCATGATAAGGATAGTAATAATCATAATAATAATAATCGTATTTTTTTTGAGCATAACCACCTCTTAATTCGGGACCAACAAAATATCTCCATTTTCCCTGATTTGTCGGGTAATAATTTAAACAAAGACCTGTATATAAAATATCTTTTGGTCTATAAGAGTTTTCATTTTCAATATATCCAAATCCAATAGCTACGGGAATTTCGTAACCAATCATTCCATTAGAAGAAAGCCGTTCATAAGAAAGAGTAACATTTTTGAAGAAAACTAAATCCCCTAAATTATACGATATTATATTTCTTCCATATTCTGATTTATATAAACTGGTATCCTGTGCTTTTGTGTTTATTGTTGAAACAAAAAATAAAACAATTAAAAATAAAGATTTGAATAATTTCATAATAATGTTATTTAAGTGGACTTAATATTTTTATCTATATAAACTATCAAAATAGGTCTAAAATATAAAATTAAATCTATTTAATTAAATAACGAATTTATTTTTAGAATATTATATAAATCTGTATCCCAAATTAAAAACTAAACACATAATGGCTTGTTTATTATATTTGTTTCTTGAAAGAAATGAATTAATAGAAGTCCCCTTAAGTATATTATGGTTCTTCGGTAAAATGTGTGGAAAAAATGTTATAAGGAAATAAGTATATAAAGGAAATAGAGGATATAAGGGATATAAAAAAAATAAGTTATTCAATTTATACCTTATACCTTTATACCTTTATGCCTTTATGCCTTTGTGCCTTTATGCCTTTATGCCTTTATGCCCTTATGCCTTTATGCCTTTATGCCTTTATGCCTTTATGCCTTTATGCCCTTATGCCTTTATGCCTTTATGCCTTTATGCCTTTATGCCTTTATGCCTTTATGCCTTTATGCCTTTATGCCTTTGTGCCTTTGTGCCTTTATGTCTTTATGCCTTTGTGCCTTTATGTCTTTATGTCTTTATGCCTTTGTGCCTTTATGCCTTTGTGCCTTTGTGCCTTTGTGCCTTTATGCCTTTATGCCTTTATGCCTTTATGCCTTTGTGCCTTTATGCCTTTATGCCTTTGTGCCTTTATGCCTTTATACCTTTGTGCCTTTATGCCTTTATGCCTTTGTGCCTTTATGCCTTTCCTTTATACCTTATACCTTATATACATATACACCTAACATATTTCTTTATCCATAAAAAATACCGAAGATCCTATATTATTCTTTTTTGCCATATTTTTTTCCTGTATCACTTATAAATCCTCCCAAATCAGGAATACTATAATAAACAGAATCGTCAATTACGACAACAGGATATGAGAAACCTTTGTTCTTATTAGTTTTTTCTACTAATCTAAACATAATATCTTTGTTTTCAGATTTTTTTATATTATACTCTACAAAATCTATATTTCTGTTTTTAAAACCTTTTGTTACCATACTACATCTTCCACATCCGGTATTATAAAAAACATGAATATGCACATTAGACACATCCAAAAAAGTAGAATCACATACTCCTTTTT
>Ga0265594_1002153_pt1 | contig 14422 bp, 20 predicted proteins | sample saktaG_11_FD_190147 | JGI IMG/M metagenome (GOLD analysis project Ga0265594, IMG submission 190147) | Saline water microbial communities from Sakinaw Lake, British Columbia, Canada - sak_2011_5_24_80m | ecosystem: Environmental > Aquatic > Non-marine Saline and Alkaline > Saline ... | reverse complement strand
AGATTTGTGATATTAGGGATTCAATGAACTTTAGAAAAACAAAATGTAAATGGACTAAAGAAGAAATAGAAAAGGTATTTGAAGTAAATCCCATTCATCAAACGGCACATTTTGATCCAAACCAGACAAGTTTTCTACATAACAATTCTTTTGATCAAAAGTCCTTTTTAGAAAAGAAACCTGGGAATAATAAAGCTTCAAGAAAGGTTCTCGTACAAACAGAACTAGCCTAACTATTAATTAAACGCATTTTAAAGCACTTTGCTTCCACCCCAATAGTGGAATAATGTGCCAGTTAGCTGATTCTAGCCATTCTAAGCTATTTAAGCCCATATTCATCTCCCCAAACACGAGATACAGCAAAACCTCTCTTATACTGCATTTCGCCCTCGCAAAATAATAGGTTTTTGAAAAAAAAGGTGGCTAAAAATTATTAGTGGAAGTATCACTCCCTTCAAAAATAAAAGAGACACAAAAGCGTTATGTATAAGACTTTCGTTAGATGGTCGAAAAACGAGGTAAAAAATTAAATACTTCAGAAGGATAAATTTAATATGCCTGCAATAAAAGAACCCATAAGAAAAAGACAACGAATTCCAGAGTTATCTTTAGAAGAACAAAGGATAGATAGACAAGAGAGAGGGAAAAGCGCTATAAAAGAAATTGATGCCATGTTGGCAGACAAAACCCTCAAAAAAGAGCTAAGACAATCATTAATACTATACAAGAGAAGAATAATGGTCCAACTAAAAAAGTAACCCTGTTATAGAAACACCCCTCAATTAATTGTGACAAAAATTATTAAAAAATACAATCGGCACTTTTGAAAAATGTCCTAGAAATTGTGTCTTTTTAGTAAATTTTAATAACAAATAACAATAAATCCATTTTGCATAAACCGCCCAAAAAAGCCTTGTTATGTATATAAAAGATACATAACAGTATTTTTAACTTTGAAGAAGAGTGCGCAACCTACGCCTAATCCTTGAATCAATACCAACATCTCCAAAAATAGTTTGTGAAGAAACCTTATTTTGTCTCATCAAAAAAATAACCTGTTTTTTTGCCTCAAGTGGGTCTAGCATACTTGTCTTTTTAATTAGATCAACCACGCCCTGAATCTTTTTAGGTCGTTGCCTATATCTAACAACCCTTGTTTTTATTACAGGCTTAACAACTTCTACTTTTTTTCTTGGTTTACGTGGAGGCCGATCTAGTCGATTAACCAAGTTAGAATTAACCATTTTATTTCTTCTATTTACAGACCTTAATAGTCCGGCAGATGCTGGAGACATAAATAGAGTGTTACTCTCCACCTTAATAAACATTCCAAAATACTAAAAAACAGATTATTTCCAAAGGAAAAAGATTATTTCCCCCATCTTCTTGCCGGCGCTTGAATAGCTCGAATTAATTTTCTCTTTCCCGCACCCTTTGCAATATTCTCCGCATGAATACTTCTTTCTCTTTGTTTTTCTTTAAGCATTAACCTAGCATCCATTTGTGCATTTGGATGAAAAAAAATTGATTTAAAATACGGAGCACGAGTAACAACTTTATCAACTAATTCTTTTTTCTTATTTTTAGGAACAAGCATTTCCAAAGCAGTTTCTAAACCCCATTTATTAGCCCGCTGGATTTCTCCCATACTCAAATCCTTATACCTTACACCTTGACTAGCACACATTAAATCAAGCCATCTCCCCTGTGCTTTAAACAACGGATCTAGTGCCTGCATGTGTATCGCACGAATAGCTTTTGAACCAAGATTAATACCAATTCCACCAACCCTAAATTCAAATGGCCAAATCCTTTCATATTGTTGAGCAGTCGCCATCAAAGTTTTTCTTGGATTGCGAACAGTATCAATCATTTTTCTTAAAGTTGTTTCTGGAAATTTTATTATATCGGCATCAAGAGAAAGCATTATTGTTGCCCCCATCCTTTTAGCAGTTGACGCGCCCACAATAAACGCTTGCCTCTTCCCTTCATTCTTTAAATGAGAAACTACCGTGGCACCATATCGTTCAGCAACTCTTGCAGTCATATCCTTGCTACCATCATTAACAACAACTATATCATGAATTAGTCCTTTGGCTTTGAAAACATTAAGAATTCTCAAAGTTCTCTTTATTGCCCTCTGTTCATCTTTTGCTATTATTACAGCAATTATTTTTTCCATAAATATATTCTGTTCCAAGTAATATAAAAAATAGTTGATGTGTATAATGCTAAGTGGGTTGACTAAACTATTATTTTGATTAAAGAATTAAATAAACAATTACAAGATTTTCAATTTTCTTAATTCTTTGAATACTTGTTTATTATCTTCAAATTTGAGTGTTTTCATTCCAAGTTTTTTCACTGCTTTAAAATACTCTTCATTGTCATCAATATACAATATTTCGCTTCCTTTTACACCAAGAACGGATATTGCTCTTTCAAAAATCTTTGGATCCGGTTTTGCCAAACCAACCCTACAAGAAAGAAACAAAGCTGGTTTAAAATAAAAGAACATTTTTTGTCGTTGATGGTATTGTGCAGTAACATCAAAAAGATTAGAGATTAAACCAATCTTAAACTTCTTTTTTATCTCAATTATTTTTCCAAACAAATCAGTGTTCATTTTTACATTCTGAGAATACACTTTTTCCCAAATAGTCATTAATGTCAAACTATCATACTCTAAATCAAATCTTGTCCTAATAGAATTACAAAACTCTTTTACCGAAATTTTTCCAAGAATCAGTTTTTCATGGTTCTCTTTTTCTATTTGTTTTAACAAATCAAAATCTATTTTGAGTTCTTTAGCAAATGCCTTTAAAAAAACATTAAGATCGTTAAAAGCTATGACCCCACCAAGATCAAAAATCACTGCCTTAATCATATAATAAATAGATAACAAAAGATTAAATGCTTGTTGTTTAAATTCACTTATTTAAATTGTAACAAAATTTATTTACAAACTACAAAAGAGACAATATCTTAGGAGCAACCTCTTTTGGAATAATCCTATGTTTAATAAGCTCCCTAACTCTTTTTTCATTAGCTTCTAACTCAACCCCAATATTTTTGAAAAACCGATTAGAAAATCTTACATAATCTTCCCAATTAGTTATTCCCAAATGGTTTGAATCGGCACCCCTAAATACAATACTTGGTCTTTGTGATTGTACATTTATGTGTTTTTCAGCATTACCTTCATTTATAACAAATCCACCGTGTTTTTTTATAAAAAAATCCATAGTATAAATTTTTCCTCCATGCACAAATTCTACAGCATCATGAAAAAGCCATTTTTGTCTAAGCGAATCAAATCTTAATCCTCTTACTAACCAAGAAGATATTCCCGCGCCGTGCAAAACAGCAATTGCTAAATTACTTCTTTCCACACAATGAAAATCACCGACAGTAATCTTTTTTCTCAACGCATGTCCCGCCGACATTCTAAACAATCTTGTTTTGAAATCAGCCCTACCTTCTTCATAAGGTAGTTGTTCTAAAACAAATTTAGCAATATTATGTGCAGCGGTTAACCTGTCCCCAACAAAAGTATTAGCAATACTTTGAATTCTAGAAGTAACTCGTGCATTTTTCTTTAGTTTTTCCCTTTTCGGAAGTCTTGGTTTACCCATATAAAAAATACTCTTTGAGAGTTAATAAGAATATTGTTATGTATACAAATTGTTTTCTTGCCCGTCTTTTTGTTTCCTTAGATATAAAAACAATTCCTAATTTGTTTTAATAATGGAAAACAAAATGAAACTAAATCCTTTACTTGAAAATTTACTAAAAGATAAAGTAATTGCAGTTACAGGCGCAGGTTCCGGTTTAGGACGAGCAATCTCCCTTGGACTAGTTTTTTCAGGAGCAAAAATTGGCCTAATAGATATTAACAAAGAAGCAATTGACTCATTAGAAAAAGAAATTAACACAAAAGAAGAAGTATCAATTGCTTTACAAGCATCAGTTACTTCTCAAGAAGAATTAGAAAAGGTCTATAATAAATTAATTGAAAAATTTGGTTCTATTGATGGTTTAGTTAATTGTGCAGGCATTGCTCGCCTAGGAACAATTGATTCTTTAACAGAAAAAGATGTTAAATTATCAAACGACATTAACATCAATGGTTATTTTTTGAATACTAACATAGCGTCAAAAAAAATGATCGAACTTGGAAAAAAAGGAGCAATAATTAACATTTCTAGCGCATCAGCAAGAGGAGCATCAAAAGGATCTTCACTATACGGAGTAGCAAAAGAAGCACAATGTTCAATGGTAAGAAGTTTCGCTCTAGATTTAGGAGAAAATGGAATCCGCGTAAATGCATTATTATTAGGAGATTTATTTGGAGACGAAGAACTAGGAATTTCTTCTGCGATTTGGAACAAAACTTATTTTGAAAAAAAAGCAATCGATAAAGGTTTGATTCAAAAAGATGATCCCAGATTACAAGAAGAAAAACTGAATTCAGAAGTTAGAGCAATGGTTGTAAACCATTATGTTTCTCGAACAGCCTTACAAAAACAAATCATTTATCAGGATGTAATAAATCAAATTATTTTATTGAATTCTGACCTATGTTCAAAAATAACCGGCGAAAGTATTTCTATAACTAGTGGAAACCCTTCAGCTTTTTCTAGATAAAAGAAAATAAAAACTCTTAACTACACACACATAATATGAGCAAAAAAGAATTCTTGGTTAGAAAAGCAAAATCTTCAGAATTAGACTGGCTTTTTAAAAACCAAGATTTATTTTCTGAAGCGTATCAAATTTCAGATGGACCATTAAGAAAAGAGTGGCCTTGTTTTGTAATGGTTGATGGAAAAAATATAATAGGATACAGATATTTTGAATTCCATGAACAAGGCGGAGAGGTCCATGCATGGGTTGGAAAAACTTGTCTAAAAGAAGGATATACTGGAAAAGGGCTTGGAAACCAATTAGTTGGCCACTCAAATAGATTACTCCATTCAATGAAATTTGACGAGTTGCACACCCACGCACATAATCCTCGGGCAAAAAAATTCTGGTTACGTTTTGGATACAAAAAAGTTGGCGGGGTTCCAATAGATGTTAAAGGAAATACTAAATTTCGTTTGGATTTAAAACAACAAAGAGAAAGAAGAAAATAATTATTCTACTCTTAAACTTATTTTTTTTGTTTTCTTGCTTAAAATATAGTCATATTTGTCTTCATAATGTTCCATTACTGTAACAAATACTGGTTGTTCTCCTTCCTCAATACTCATCCTCGGAAATATTTGTAAATAACGGATTATTCTTTCTCCAGGAGAAACATTTCCAAGCATCAAGCTCTGGGCATTAGTTCGCCCTTGTTTTTCAAAAGCCATTTGGTTACTCAATAGTATATCACACGACATTAAACGTGCTTTATCAGAATCATTAGTAATCTGAATCATTAACTCAACCTTCTTACTCTTCCCTAAAACAAGTCGTAAAGGATTTAATTCTGTTCTTAATTCAACCATTTTAACACCAATACTAGTATTATGAAGAGATTAATTAAAAAAGCTTTGTTATGTATACAAATAATCTTTTTGGAAAAAGAAAAAACAAATCTAAAAATTGAAAAAAACAAAGAAATAGGTTTAAATATAACAAAGAACAATCTATTTCCAAAAGAAAAAGAGTTTTTCTTAATTTTTGATGAAACTTTTTCAAAAAGTTTCAAAGAAAAAGAGTTTTTCTTCAAAACGGTGTGAAAATGATTCCTGAAGCAGAACTAATTAGAAAAGAATTCAATGTAAAGCAAATAGATTTTCCAGAATCTATTGCTTTAACAAAGAACTCTTTGTTAAGATGGTGCGCTCTCGCACTTGGTTTAATTTCAAAGAATGAAAGTAGAGACAAGGCATTCTTAATTCTTGATGCTCTTTTTACTTTTCTTTTCACAAATAAAAGAAACCCAACTACGTTAGACATTCAAGAAGCAATAAAGAAGAAAACAAAGGCCGAGATAAGTGAAAAACTTATTCGTTACCATTTAAACAGATTAATAGAACTAAATTTACTAGAAAGAAAAAACAACAAGTATTACCTAAACCCTAGTCCTGATTCAGAAAAAAGAAGTTCTTTGGCAGAGAGTTATAGTTCTTGGGTAAAAAAACAAATAGAAAAAGAAACGACAAAAACTTTTACTGCTCTTGAAAAACTACAAAAAGCTTATGAGAAATAATTAAAAAATGCCTCTTGACCATGCTTCAACTTTTTTCTTCAGTTTTTGAATATCTCTTTGAATTCTTCTTTGTTTTGATAAGCTTGGTTTTTTTCCAAGAACCATTGCAAAAGCAACTTCTCTTTCATGATCTTTAAGAAATCTGAATTGTTCAAAATCAATTTCTCCAGCAAATGGCCCAACTAATTTATCCCCCAAAATCAATTCTCTTACTTTTTCAAAAACATATTCGTCTATCGCCAACGCCCTTAGAGAGTATTCTAAAACATTTATTCCATCCCTATGGACAAGATTAACTAAATTTGCTTTAGCACGGTCAGCAGTCTTTGTTATTTTTTCATTTGCTTCAATAGTTATTTTTTCAAATGCTCTTTGGACTTGAGCATTAAATTTTCTTCCTCTTTTTGCTTGTTGTCTCCCAATAACTTCTTCAATTTTTTCTGCATGCGCATAAACACGCCCAACTTCTCTTCCATGTCTTCCATGACCACCTTGTCCGTGAACTTTCCCTTTTGGCATAATAAAAATAAGTATCAGAGAAATAAAAAAACTATTGAATCATATCACGAGCAAATTCGTTTCTTGCTCTTTCAATTGCACTATTAATTTCTCTTTGACCACCCCTAAATTTTGAACTCATCATTAAGGTTTCAAAAAGAATTCTTTCTCCGTTTTTATAAAGCAAGAATCTCAAACTAGGATCGATTTTTAATTTGCCACACCCTTTCAAAACTTTGTTAATACGTTGTTTGTACCACTCACAAACACCCAACGCAAAAACAACATTATCAATAGTCGGGTTTGTTCTTAGCTGTCTTAGTATTTCCATACATTGCGATTTTGTTTTTTCTGCCCACTTTGTAAGTAGTTCTTTGTGTGCTTCGTGCCTTTCTTTAGAAGCTTGTAATTGTCTTTCTCTTTTTTCCTGCTTTTTTTTCTGTTTATTTAATTCTCTTCTTCTATGAGCATCAATTCCACCTAAATGATCTGATCCTAAAGAATTTTTTGGCATTAGAAAAATAGGATTTTATTATTAATAAGAATTACTTTTTTGGAATTGTTAATGACCCAATCATCTTAGTCTTATAGAATCAAGTATTCTAATTGCTGTTGAACTTATTCCGTATCTTTGTGCTAGCGCACGAGAAAATTCTACACTTCTTTGTGGGTCACCGTGGTTCACAATTACTTTTTTTGGTTTTGGTTTTAATGCACCGATATATGACATTAATTGGTTGAAGTCACTATGTCCTGAAAATCCATCAATGTTTTCTACCCTCATATTAATATCAAGTTTTTTTGTTTTTCCATTTTCATTTATTGGCATTGTTTTTAGTCCTTGTTGTATTTGTCTTCCGAGTGTTCCTTCTGCTAAATATCCAACAAAAATAAGAGTGTTATTTGCGTTCGAAGCCATTTTTTGGAAATAATCTACTACTGGCCCGCCATTCATCATTCCAGAAGTAGCAATTATTATTGCTCCTTTTTCATTAATTATTGTGTCACGATTTTCTCTTTTTGCTTCGTGAAAAATATCTTTGTCAAATGGACTATCGTTTGTTAGTATTCTTCTTTCTAAACTTTTTCTCAAATATTCGGGGTAAGCTGTATGAATAGCTGATGCTTCCCTTACCATCCCATCAATATATACTTTGTTTCCATCAATTAATCCTTGTTTGTAAAAATTTTCTATTACCATTGCTATTTCTTGTCCTCTTCCAACTCCAAAAACCGGTATTAATATTGTTCCACCAAATTCGTTTGTTTCTTGTATTACTTTTAATAATTGTTGTTCTGCTTCTTGTCTTGGTGTTTGAATCGCGTCTCTTGAACCATAGGTTGATTCAACAATAAGAGTTTCTATTCTAGGATATCTTATATCAATATTATCAAACAATCTTGTTATTCCATATTTCATGTCCGCACTATAAACGAGGTTGTGTGTTCCTTCACCAATATTAAAGTGTACTGATGCGCTTCCTAGAATGTGTGCTGCATTGTGGAAAGTTATTCTCATGTCTGGAGAAATATCTGTTACTTCTCTGTACTCTCTAGTAATTGTTCTAAGTATTGAGTTTTTTACATCTTGTTCTGAAAAAGGAACGTCTTTTTCGTTTGCTTCATTTACTTTTATATAATCAAATTGTATTAGAGCCATTAAGTCTCTTGTTGGTTCTGTACAAAATACTGGTCCGTCAAAACCTAGTTTTCCGATGTAAGGTAATAGCACGTGGTGGTCTGAGTGCGCGTGAGAAATTACTACTGAATCTAATTCACCCAAGGGATAACCTAGCGCGTCAATATATGGGTAGGGGTCTTTGTCTGAAAAGTTTACTCCTGCATCAAGCAATACTTTTGTGTGTTCTGTTTCTAGCAAAGAACAACTTCTTCCAACTTCTCTGTATCCACCTAGAGCAGTTAATCGTATCCACCTATGTTTTTCTTCTTCAATAGGTGCAAAAATCTTTTCTGCAGTGTCAAGTAAGAATTTTTTTCTTTCATCTGCATGTTTATACAAAAATGTTCTTATTCCACTAAGTGTTTTTGATTCTGTTGTTGGAGCCCTCAATATTTTTGGTGTCCAACCAGTTTCCATTATTATTGCCTTGCTTAGTTCTCCGCCTTTTCCTATTACAACTCCTTTTTTGATTGCCTCGATTACTACTTCACAAAAAGGCTCGTTAAAATAAATGTTTTTTACGTCTGCATCTTCAGGTATCATTGACTTAATTTTTTTCATTGCTTCTTCTTTACCCATCAACATTTTTTTGTCTGTTCTGATGTTTACTCTTTTCTTTAATTCGTAAGCAACTTTTGACACCCAATTGTCGTTAGAAAAAAATGCTCTTGGGTTTGTTGTGTAAAGAACTACTTCGGGGCCTTCAATTTCTATTTTTGTTACTTCACAGTCCCTTGGAAGTATTTCCTTTACTTTTTCTGTCATCTCTTTTATCATTGGTATTTTTTGAACCATTCTTTATCATCTCTTAAAATAATTTTTTGATAATCTTTTTTACACGCCAATAACAGTTAAAAAATAATTAATTATTTGGGTTATTGTGTTTGTTTAGCTTAGTATTTACTAAGTTTTGTAAATTTAATTTAGTCTTACTGTTTTCATTATTTTTTCTACTTCGCTTGAATCTATTTCCCTATACCCTTTATCATCAATTACGGCAACTGTTATTGAGTCTCCGCCCGAATAAATATCTCTGTGTGTTGAAGATTTAACTGCTCTTATTGCTAGATCAATTGCTTCTTTTTCTGTCAACCCTTTTTTCCATTCTCTATCAAGTGTTGTCATTGCAAATGTTGTTCCTGATCCTGTTAAAGCATAATTCATTTTTTCCATTATCCCCCCATAAGGAGTTAATTCGAATAATTCTGGCTTGTTGTTTACTCCAGCCAATATTGGTTGGAAAATAAATGGGTAATACCTGTTTCCGTTTAATACATTTGATAATAATGATGCTACTGCTTTTGGAGTTATTTTTGTTTCTCTTTCTATTTCATATAAATTAGCTTGTGCTTTCAAAAATCTGATTAATGCTAATGAGTCTCCAACTGTTCCTGCTGTTGTTATTGCAACATTCTTTGTTATTGGAAAAACTTTTCTTACATCTTTGTCTGCTATGTGCCCCATTGTTGCTCGTTGGTCAGCAGCGATTATTACTCCATCTTTGTAGATTATCCCTATTGTTGTTGTTCCTGTTTTTGTGTCTTCTACACTAGGATTTTGGTTTACTGGGCCAATAGGCGAGCTGAATTGATTTCTCTCACTTATTAGGCTTATTGGCAAACCTTCTACTTCTCTAAAATAATTCATTTTTTCACCTCTGTAAAAAAATTAATATTTAAAATTCCAAATTTTAATGCATTCATTATTTATCAACTATAAACAGTCAATTAGTAATCATATTGTTTTGTGAAAGCTTTAAAAAGGTTGTTTTTTGTTAAAAATCCTCTTGTAAAAATCAGTATTTTTTATCAAGAGTTCTTATTGCTTGATTTGGTTCTACTCCGCTTTTAATTAGTTCACACAATTTAATGTCTGCCTCTCCTTTCAATCTTTGCCTTAATAGAGTTAGTGTCCTGTTTGATTCTACGGAGATTTGTGTTCTTGAAAGAACTTTTGTTACTTCAGGGGGAACGCTTAAAATTCTGTGGTGAGTAGTATTTATTTTCACAGTGTTTGTATTTTTTCTTCTCCACGGTAATATCGGCATAATAAAATTATTATTAGAAAGTATTTAAAGTAGTGCTAATCTATTCTTCTTTTTCTTCTTTTTTAGTTTCTTTCTTTTCTTGTTCTTTTGCTTCTTTCACAATTTCTTTCTTTTCTTCTTTTGCTTTTTTTATTTCAATATTTATTCCTAAATCTTTTCCTAGTTTTATTATTGTAGCATTTACTCTTTCTATTCCTTTTAATACAGAAGAAGGAAGTGTTATGTATAAGTTTGTTTCTTTTATTTCTTTTTCTACTTTGGGAATTTGTGAATAATATTTTTCAAAGAAACTTTCACACATTTCTTTTCCAGCAACAACTTCTTTTTCTAATTTAACAACATACTCTAATTCTCTTCCAGCAAGAGGATGATTAAAGTCTACTCGCACTCTTCCGCCAGAAACACTTTGTACTTTTCCAAGAGCATTTCCAACATTTATTACCAAGCCAGGAACAGGATTTATTTTTTCATTATGAAAAACCTTTAGAGGAACTACCCTAACTAAATCAGGTTTTCTTTCCCCAAAACCTTCTTTTTCATTTAAATGAATTGTTTTTTCTTCTCCAACCTTCATTGTTGCTAATTCTTTTTCTATTTTTTCTAATAATTCTTTTTCCCCAAGAATAATTGCCAAGGCACCATATTCTTTTTCTTTATTATAAACATTATTTTCTTTCGCTACATTTTCAATAGTTGTGTCAAAAACAGTTTCGTTAAGTAATTCTCTTCCAGTAAAATTAACTTTTAACATTCTTTTTGAAACCTTAATTTTGTTTTCCTTGCTTTTTTCTTCAACAGATTCGCTTTTTAGCCCTTTTTTAGCAGTTGTTTTTGTATCATTTGCTATTTCTTTTTCGTTTGTTTTTTGACTCACCATAGAAACACCTTTATAAATTCTTTTCAATTAATTTCTCTTATAAAATTCCTAATAACAAGGATTTTAAATGTAGTGATTAGATGGAAAAAGAAACAATATTGAAGATTTTAGGCATAATAATTGTTGTAGCATTAGCAGGAAGCATGATTGCAGCAGGAATAATTTACTTACCCAGAGGAGCAACTAACAACAACGATATTGATCTTACAGACCTAAGTAATCAAAGTACAACCATTTTTGATTACCAAGCAACTTTTGACACAAATGTCTTAACCGAACTAAACTCAATTAGGTTGGCAGGAGAAACCACTTATTTAAATAAACAAGAAATTGACATGACAATAAAAGGAATTGATGGAGTATCAAGAATAACTGTTTCTGAATTTAGAGGTGGAGGAGAAAAATGGGTTTATTATGCAGAAATTGATCTAAAAAAAGACTCTGTATTAGAAGATGTTGTCAACGAAATTTTTGCTCTCGAATATTTTACTGGAGAAACACAAGCAATGAAAAAAATAACTATTAATACTCCTGGAACAATAGAAGTTTATAACGCTGATTTAAACATTACAAGAAATTTTGAGTTTACCTATCCAACAACTGTTGCAATCGCTTCTTTGACAACACAAGTTGGAGATGTTATTACTGTTGATGGTTTGTTAAAATTAAAAGGAAACGAAATTACTTATATCGAATTAATTGAATCTGCAAACAAAACTAACCAACCAGAAACTTTTTTAGTAAATGAAACTCTCCCAATTATTTCTATTGGAGAAGAATTATTTTTTGAAGCAAGTAATACAACAGATACAAATGTTGATGAAAATACTTTAAGAGATGACCTAACTTTGTTAGATGAAAATGTATTAGTTTATTTTTTCCAAGGACAAACATTTGGCCAAACAAATATTTCTAATTTAAGTGAAGTTAGAAATTTACTTGAAGCAAATTATGACAATGTTTCGTTAAAAAGACAGGCAGAATTCTTATTAGAAAATGCTTTCATCACAGAATTAAACCAAGAATTTGTTTTTGAAAATTCTTTTGCTGGAGAAGTCGAAGCAACAAGAAATGTTGGCGACAATATACCTTTAGAAATTTCCATTAATATTCAAAGAGGAAACGCTTCAATAGTTGGCGGAAGAGAAATTTAAGATACCTAACTTTACACTCTAACTTCTATAAATCCATCTGAATCAGAATATCTTTTTAGTTCCTTAAACAAATTAATTGCTTGTTTTCTTTTTAATGGATTTTTAATCCTTCGAATTTTGTTTTTTAAAATATTTAAATCAATATCCATTATATCAAAACAAACTAACCCTTTGTTTACCTTCTCGCCAATATTCGCTTCATGAGAATTAATTCTAATCCCACTATCTTCTAAAATTTTTTTTTGTAATTCTTTTGCCCTCCGTCTAACATTTAATCTATGAATATTAACACTAAGGACTGAAAAGTATGTTTCTTCTGCACCAAATCCATGAATTCCATAAAAACTATTGATTCCTTTTTTTGTTATTTCATTTACATCAACAACTATAGAATAGGTTACTATTCCTCCTCCTTGCTGTAATCCAGAAGCGATTTGTTTTGGAAATAATTCAGGATACAATAAATTTCCAAGAGTTAAAGCAGAAGAAAAAGCAGGCATGTTTTCTCCACATTTAACTGTTCTGCAAACAATTCTTTGTCTCGGATTAAACCCAAGTTCACGTTTTTTTGCAGTTGAAAGAACTTTCACATATGCTCTTTGTCCTTCAACCTTTGGCCATCGCACTGCAGTAACTTTATGCAACATCCCTTTTCGTCTTTGTGGCATAAAAAAAGTATTACAAACTAGTATAAATTAAGAACTATTAATTAGTAATCATTCTTGTAATTTTGATATCGCTTCAGCAATGTCACCGTTATTTTCTTCTAGTGCTTTTTTTGCTTCTTCTTCTGTTTTATTGGTTTGTTCTGCAACCATTTTTATGTCTTCTTTTGGAATTGAACTTTCTTCTATTGGTTCTCCAATCACAGTGTAAGTTTTTTGTCCTTGCATTTCCATTAATTGGACTTGTGGTTTTTCAAAAACTAGTTTTTTTCCTTCGGTTTCAATTATTACTCTAGAAGCATCTATTTCTTCATTTTTGATGCCAAGTTGCTTCATCATTCTGCCCATGTTTTTTGGGTTCATTCCTCCGGGAAACATAATCTCACTAACTAAGAGAGCTAAAGAATTGTTTTTAATATTAACCCAAAAAGGATTTCTTTTCAAAATCCATTCTGCAAGGTTTTTAAGCTTCTATTGCTTTTGTATTTAAATGAATAAAGAGAAAAATGTTTTTTCTTCTATAGAAGAATTTGAAAAGAAGTTTCCAAAAATCCCAAAAGATGGAGAAAGAAGAACCGCTGTTGAAAAATATTTTTCTGTTAATGGCGTTATTAGAGCTTTTCCTAGTGAAAGAACTTGGCCAAAGCTTACTTATCCAAATGTTTTTATTATTGGAAAAAAATTGGATGAATTAAAAAAGAAAAAAAGTTTGTTTCAAAAGAACTTGGACGGGTGGGCAAAGAAATATAATCAAGCTTCTAATTATCATAAAACAAATCAAGTAAAAAAATTCAAAGAACCATTGTATTGGAAACACATGGCAAAAATGGCCACTGATAAAGATTATAGGAAAGATTCGGAAACAGTTAAATTGCCTGTGCATTTAGTTGCTGATGATAAATGGAAACCAATGGTAAAAATGTTTGTTAATGATCTTGATTATAGAAAACAATTAGCTGAAACTGTTGAGAAATCAATTGTTTATAGAAAAAGCAAGCGAGTTGCACAATATGCTGATGATTTAAAAGATTTTAGAATGGATGTATCCGATAAACAAATAAAAGAACTTACAGAAAAAATTTCAAAACTCGATGTAATTGAAGTTTCTTTAAAAGAATTACAAAAATGGGCGAAAGAATAAAATATTCTCTTCAAGAGCCACACATTGTTTCTTGATGCAAATAGTTTAAAAAAAATTATTAATTTTAAAAATTAATATTCATTGAATCAAATGCTATTTCAAACCCTCTGTCCAAAACATTCTTTTTTGCTTTTTGAGAAATATTTATTTGGTTTGA
>Ga0265594_1002152_pt1 | contig 14427 bp, 14 predicted proteins | sample saktaG_11_FD_190147 | JGI IMG/M metagenome (GOLD analysis project Ga0265594, IMG submission 190147) | Saline water microbial communities from Sakinaw Lake, British Columbia, Canada - sak_2011_5_24_80m | ecosystem: Environmental > Aquatic > Non-marine Saline and Alkaline > Saline ... | reverse complement strand
GAAATGTTTAAATTTCCATACTTGGAATCCAAACTTCAATATCATTAGTTTTGGCCATGGCAGATGAACAATCCCCCGCTGCCAATTGAGAAGTTTGATAATACAAACCTAGACCTTCAACTAATTTTTCCGCATTGCCCAATAATTCAGCAAAAGCATTCCAAGAATTTTCTGGTTTGGTAAATTGAAACATTTCAATTTTGTTAAATTGATGTCCGCGAATCATTCCCCTCTCTTCTTTACGGTAGCTACCAGCTTCACGGCGGAAACATGGTGAATAGGCATAATATTTTAGAGGTAATTCAGCTCCGTCTAAAATTTCTCCACGATGATAATTTCCAAGCATCATTTCCGAAGTTGCATTCAAACATAATTTATCTTGTGTCCAATACAAATCATCACGAAATTTTGGTAAGTGTCCTGATGTGTAAGCTGATTCTTCACTTAGTAAGTATGGTGGTAAAATAAAAGTATAATTATTTTTATTGTGAAAATCTACAAAATAATTTAACAAAGCCCATTCCAGTAGTGCTCCATCACCTTTGTAAACCCAAAAACCAGCTCCAGACATTTTTGCGCCACGTTCATAATCAACTAATCCTAAATCAGTTGCTAGCGCTACGTGATCTTTTGGTTGGAAAGTAAATTTTGGTTTTTCGCCAAAAGTTTTGATTACTTTGTTATTTTCTTTACCACCAGCTATTACATCATCGGCCACAATATTTGGGAGTTCTGCCAAAGCTTCATTTAATTTTGTTTCTATATTTTTTAATTTTTCATCCAAATTTTTTATTTCTTCACCAATTTTTTTCATCTGTTCAATTACTTCAGGTGTTGGTTTAGTTTTTGAATGTTTATTTCTTTCTGATTTTAAATCATTAGCCCTAGCTGTTAGTTCTTTTCTTTCATCATCTAATTTTAAAATTGTGGCAAAATCTAACTTATCTTCTGTTGTACGTTTAAGAAGATTTTGTTTTATTTCATCGGTTTTTTCTCTTAATAAATTTATATCTAACATATCTTTGAAAGTTATAAGCTTTAAGTTATAATTTATAGGTTGAAATAATATTTTTTATCTCCGGCATTATGTCAGCAAAGATTTTTTTATTTTCACCAATATAATCGTAATTAATATAATCTTTTGGTTCAATCCATTCCATATCCATAATTTCAGCATCATTGAATTCGCCATTTTTTTCAATTATTTTACATACAAAAGGAATTAAAATTATTTGTAGTTTTACACTGGGATATTCTCGTTCGGTAATATGAATATAGTCTATTTTTTTAATAACTTCTACTTTATAATTTGTTTCTTCTAATAATTCTCGAGCAACATTTTCTTCTAAATTTTCACCAAATTCTAACATTCCACCTGGTAATTCCCAGAGCCCGTGAAAATCAGAATTGGCCGGATCATTTCTTTTGCAGATTAGAATTTTTCCTTTATCCGCAATAATTCCAAAGGGAACAACAATATGTTTGACACCGTATTGATTGTGTAAAATGTATTTCATTTTCCCTAGAGCTTTACCTCTATGAGAACAATTATTTTTTTCTTGTGTTGTCATTTCAGCATAGGTTTTACCAACTTCCTCAACATAAAAAATAGGATCATAACCAAAGCCATTTTTATCATTTATGGCCTCTTTTAAAATTTGTCCTTTAGTTTCACCATAGGTTAAGTGCATCTGTTGTCCGTTGGGATCATATAGAGCCAAACAGGCCTTGAAAATTGCACTGCGTTTTTCTTCCGGCACACCTTCTAACCTATCTAAAATTTGTTGCCAACGTCCATCAGTTGTATCAGAAATCCTGGCACTAATAACGCCAGGCCAACCATTTAGAGCATCAACAAAAATTCCTCCGTCATCAGACAGAGATAATAAACCAGTTTTTTCTCCGTAATATTTTGCCTTCAAAATCGCATTACCTTCAATATCGGGCCTGTCTTCCTCTGGTTCTGTTGGAATATTATCCAGATCATTTAAAGAAATAATATCAAAAGGCAAATCATTTAAAAAATGTTTTATTTCTTTATACTTACCTTCGTTTGTAGTTGCTATGAGTAATTTTTGCATATATTTTTCTAGAGTGGAATTCGTATAGCATTCGTATAATTGGTATTATTAGTATATTAGTATGTTTATCTACTTATATCATTCTCTCAATATACTTTTTTATTTTACTAGACTTTAGTCTCTTTTCTTGGTATTCAGTTAGACGGACAATTTCTGTGCTTAAGCCAAAATTAGTAATGGCATCGGCCAGTTTATCTATATACGCACGCTGATCGTAACCCAATGCGATTATATCTGGTTTTTCTTCTTCAATTACTTTGTAAACATCAATTTTATCTCCCAAGCGAGCTTTGTCAATAAGTTTTATCTGGGATATTAAATCTAAACGTTCGGTTTCATTGTGCATCGGACCAATACCTTTTATTTCTTCAACATTGGCATCTCTACCAACTACTGCAATCAAAAAATCTCCATACTCACGGGCTTGTTTAAACATGTGGAGATGGCCACAGTGTAAAATATCAAATGTACCGAAGATCATTACTTTTTTCATAGGAATGGAACGTGGATTTAACGAATTAAACTAATTAGAACGAATTCGTTTAAATTCGTTAAATTAGTTTGATCCGTGTTCTATTTATCTTTCTTGGAATCATCCTCAACTGGCTTCATAAGCGGAAAGATTTGACATTCTCGAATGGGTTTATTTTCCAAAAATGAAAATACTCTTTCAGAAAAACCAAAACCACAGGTTGGTGGCATACCATGTTCTAGTGCTTCAACAAAATCTTTATCATGAGCTTGAGCTTCGGTGTCGCCAGCTTCTTTCATTTTGACTTGTTCAGCAAACCTCTCAGCTTGATCGATTGGGTCGTTAAGTTCGGAATAACCATTACCTAGTTCGGATCCAGCAATAATTGGTTGAAAACGTTCGGTTAATTCTGGATTATCTTCTTTACGTTTGGCCAGTGGTGAAACTAAGACTGGGACGTTTATCAAAAATCCTGGACCAGCAATACTCCTGCGACAATATTTCCAAAGTGAATCTACCAAAGCACTTTTAGCTTCTCCTTTGTCATATTTTATTTGCAATTCATTTAATTTTGTCTTAACTTCTTCAATCGTTGCTGACATAATATCAAGTCCAGTTTTTTCTTTGATGGTTTCAACATAATCATAGTGTTTCCAAGTTTGACCCAAATCAATTTCGCCATGTTCACCAATAATAAATTTTAGTGTTCCCCAAGTTTCTTCGGCAATATGTTTTATCATTCGTTCAACCAATTCCATACCCATAGTATAATCGGCGTAGCTCCAATAAAATTCCATTTGCGAATAATCTTGCAAATGCTCACGACTCATACCTTCATTTCTAAATTGTCGGCCAATTTCAAAAGTTTTGTCAAAGCCAGCCACCATTAATCGTTTTTGCCAGAGTTCACCCATAGAAATTCGCAAATACACATCCATATCAAGTGCATTGTGGTGAGTAGCAAAAGGTGTTGCACTAGCCCCACCAGCAGTAGTTTCCAAAACAGGTGTTTCCACTTCCAAAAAACCTTCCTCAATCAAGAAATTTCTAGTTGCTTGCCAAAATTTGGCTTTTCGTTTGAACATTTCACGTACCTCTGGATTTAAAATCATATCCAAATATCTTTTGCGCAAACGTAGTTCTTCATCTTGTACACCATGAAATTTGTCTCCCAAAGGTAGTAGGGCTTTTGAGAGCAGTGTCCATTTTTTTACTAAAATTGATTTCTCACCTTTTTGGGTTTCAAATCGTTCACCTTCTACCGAGATAATGTCAGCTGTTTCAATTTTTTTGGTAAAAAGTTTAAAACTTTCTTTGTCAATGCCGTCATCTTGTTTGAAAACAATTTGGATTTTTCCACTTTCATCTTGCAGGTGGCAAAAACAAATTTTTCCCATTTCGCGTTTTAACATAATTCGGCCAGCTACTACCGCTGTTTCACCATCGGCTAGTTCCAAAGCTGTTTTGGTGGTTTGTACACGATGTGATTTAGCCGGGTAGGGATTAATCCCAGCTGTTTTTAATTCTTCCAATTTTTGCAAACGCATTTTTCTTTCGTCGTGAGTATTTGGAGTATTCATAAAATGTTGATTATATTTGTTTGTAAATATGTATTTAAATAGTAAAAATTCAGCTAAGAAATTAGCTAATTTATAGAGATATTGTACCAGATTTGTCTAAAATTCGCAAATATTCCCCTCTCTAGAGGGGAATGTCCCCCTTGACAAAAGGGCAAAAATGTGCTATAATATATATGTATTAGACTAATTTCTCTATTAAAAAATCGCTTATTTAAGCGATTTTTTGTTATCTGATATCTGATATCTGTTATCTGATGAATCATCTAACCTCAATTATTTTATACTCCTGTACCCCGCTTGGTAATTTGATATCAACCCTATCGCCCTTTTTGCGTCCTAAAAAGGCATTGCCTAGGGGTGATTCGTTGGATATTCTACCAGAAGCAGGATCAGCTTCTTGAGCACCAACAATGGTGTATTCACGTTTTTCATTATTAACTTTGACAATTATAAAAGAACCTAGTTCGACCGTTGCGGTTCCACCAGTGGTAATAATTTCAGCGTTGTCCAAAATAGCTTCAATTTCTTTTACCCGGCTCTGCATCCAAGCCATGTCTTCTCTGGCCTGATGATATTCAGCATTTTCAGACAAATCCCCCATCTGCCTAGCGTCGTCAATTCTTTTGGCAATTTTTGGCAATTCTTTCAATTTCAAATTTTGTAATTCTACTTTTAATTCTTCTAGTTTTTCTAGTGTCATGTATTGTGTTTGATCAGACATAGTAACAGTTTATAAAGTTTATAAAGTTTATAAAGTTTTCAAGTTATTCTTTTTAACTTTAAAAACTTTTAACTTTATGAACTAAGGCTAATAAAAATAAACCCGTTTTATGCGGTTTATTATCGAGCGAGTGAGAGTCATCAAAAAATAGCTTAGCTTTTTTTGATGACCGAACGAGCGAAGATAATATGTTTCTTTATTTTAGTATAACAGATATTAGAGTAAAGATAAATTAAAGTCAAGAGGTTATCCACAGGGCTCCATCCTCGCTTTGCTCGGATTACGCCCTGTAAACTAGTATTGTAGTTTATCCGGCGTAACTCTGTGAAACAAGGGATGATCTCTCAATTTATTCAGTGCAACCATCTATATAACAAGTGGAACTGCCGAGCCAGCGGAGAAATTCATAGGCAATTGGTGCTGAGATTAGATCACCACCCTGACCCTCTTCTACCAAAATTGTGACAACTATTTTGGGGTTATCATAAGGGGCAAAAGCTGTAAACCAAGCGTGATCAGGTTTGGTACTACTCCACTGCGCGGTTCCGGTTTTACCGCCAGAAGAAAAAGGTAAGAGAGATAAACGGCGACAAGAACCATAATCCACACAGTCTTTCATTCCTAATTTTACAATGTTTAAATTGTTTGGACTAATAAAATCTTTATTAATAATTTTTGTGGAAATATTTTGCTCTTCACCGCTCAAGGGATCTATTTCTTTTTTTACTAAATGTGGTTGATAAAGAGTTGAGCCGTTGGCAACTACACCGGTCATCGCGGCAATTTGTAGTGGGGTGACAAGTAAGTCGCCCTGTCCAATTGATAAATTGTAAGTGTCACCAATATACCAACGTTCGCCTTTGGTTTCTTCCTTCCATTCTTTTGATGGTAAAAATCCAGCTTGTTCTCCCGGAATATCAATTCCGAGTTTACTGGCAAAACCAAATTCACGTAAATAATTAGTTATTTTTTCAATGCCTAAGCCAACAAAATCATTGTATCCACCGCCAATATAATAATAAAAAGTATTAACTGACCAAGCTAAAGATTTTCTAACATTAGTAATACCATGTCCACCGGCTTGCCAGTCAGGAAAAAACCAAGAGCTTACCCAAAGACCGCCGTTGCTTAAAAATGATGTAGCTTCATTTATTATTCCTTCTTGTAGAGCGGCCGAGGCTACTGCTGGTTTAACGGTAGAGCCAGAAGGATAAGTGCCAGCAATAGCTCGATTAAAGAGTGGGTTATTTTCATCCTCTATATATTTTGAATAAGTAGCTTGGTCAATACCACCAGAAAAATCATTATTATCAAAGCTCGGTAAACTAACCATGGCTAAAATTTCTCCATTTTGTGGATTCATCACAATGCCAACCCCTCGTTTTTTACCAGCTGTTTTTAGACTAGCTAACATTATTTCTTCTAATTTTTTTTGCACTTCTTCATCAATGGTAAGATAAAGATATTTTCCTGGTACGGGAATTTCTTCAGCCAAAATATTTTGTTCTTTACCAAAAGCGTTTACTTCAATTCGGCGACGTCCGTAATTTCCGCGTAAATCAGTTTCATAACTTTTTTCTATTCCAGTTTTACCTATTGAATCAGATGGTAAATAACCATCTTTATACAAATTATCAAGTTCAGTTTGATTTAGTTTGCCAATATAACCCAAAATGTGTGATAAAGAAAATGGTGTTGATGTAGTATTTTTATTTTCTGCTGTAATGTTGTAATCATTATAAAGTCGCTTGCTACCGCGTTGAATTCTAATACCTGGTAAATCGGCTGAATCAATTAGTATTTGAATAGCGGTTTCATAATCAATGTCTTCTAAAATTATAATTGACTCAAAACTGTAAGAGCCATATTCTTCAATTGTTGATCTAATTTTCTCCTTGTTTTGGTTGGTTATGGTTGATAATTTTTCTATTATTAATTCTTTTTCCATTTTGTCTCTAGGTAGATCTTGGGGGATGAGAGTCACTGAAAAATTAGGAATATTTTCAGTTATTTGAATACCATTTCGATCAAAAATAAGACCTCGTTCAGCTGGAATAGGAATAATACGTTGGCGATTGTTTTCTGCCAACATTCTGTAATGTTCCCCTTTAACTATTTGTAAATAAAAAATATTTAAAACTAAAACTAAAAAAGATACCAATAAAATTATACTGGTTAAGGATATTTTTTTACCAAAAAAACTACTCCCAACATAGGAATTGCTTTTTGGAGTTGGAATTTGTTTACCAATTTTGTTTTCAAAAATCACTGAATCTTCTACCCAAGTTTTACTATACTTTCCATTTAAATTTTTGTAGGCCAAATCAGCAAAATTGGCGGTAAATAAATTTGACTTAATTTTTTTCATATTTTAAATAAACCGTGTTCAATCGGAGAGGCTTTAAATGATTTGAAAAATTTGGATAATACAAAATAAACAACTCCTGTTAAAAGACAAGTAAATAATAATTCCCAGCCAAAAATTATAAAAGTGGTTTTTTCAAAAGTTAGATATGTCAAACCAAATATTTTTAATAGAGATAAAGAAATTATAAAAAGTGTTCGATAAAGCAGAAGTGCTAGCGATACCAAGGCCATTGCACTGTACCAAGACCGATTTGTAAAAATAGTTTTGTATAGCCAAAAAATTATTAAAATACTGATAGTTCCAGAAAATAAAATTAGACCAAATGGAGTTGATGAATAAATTTCTGTAAAAAAATTGGTAAAGAAACTTATCCAAACTACCAAACCAGAGTCACGCGCCATCATAAAAATAATTAAAAAAATAAAAATAATATTTATATTGGAAAATGGGTATGGTAATAAATAAGAAACTAACATACTACACCCAACCAAAAGAATCAGAATAAAAAGTATAATAAAAGTTTTTTTTAGTAATTCCATATTAATCCTGCTTATTATCGGAGATTATAACTGATGCCAAGACTATTTTTTCTAAATTTACAAAAGGACTTATGACAGCTTTTTGAAATGGTTGATAAGCCTCTTTTTCAATTGCCTCAATCTCCCCAATCAAAAGTCCACGTGGTATATTCTCCTCCAAACCAGAAGTGACAATAACATCGCCAATACTAAGTGTTTCGTTTTGAGGTATAAAATTCATGTGCACACTAATTCCATAACCACCTTCAACTAGACCAATACTTTTATCTTGGTTTATAATTGTCGCCGCTATTTTACTTTGATTATCATTTATGAGTCGTACTATAGAAAAATTATTATTTACTTTGGTTATTTTTCCTACCAAAATTCCGGCTTTGGTAATAACAGTATTACCTATTGAAATTCCGTCATTTTCTCCACGATCAATGGTGAGAGTATTACCAGTTGGTTCGGTATTTTTTCCAATTACATTAACTCCTACAGCAGAATAATTATTTCTTTGAAAAAAATCTAATTGTTTTTTTAATCCTTCATTTTCTTCTTGCGTCAATTGAAAGGTAGTTTGATCAATTTTATTTTTTAATAATTCAGCTTTTTGATTTAAATAAGCCTCCTTTAGTTTTTGTGGATCAGAAAACAATTTAGAGTCTTCGTCGTCTATGAAAATATTTGTGGTATAAAGTAATTGTGACGCTGGTTCTATAAAAGAATAAACAAAATTTTCTATTGGTGATAGCCAACCCACAAAGTGAAAAACAATCGTTAAAATTATAACGATTGTAATGCTTAAAAATGTTTTTATTTTACCGGACATATATTTTTTATCTGCCATCACGAGCTGACGGCATAACAACTTCTTTGAGTAGGGCAGGATCTTCTAATAGAACGCCCGTACCCCTCACAACAGCAGTAAGTGGGTCGTCAGCAATTCTAACGGGGATCTCTGTTTCGCGGGAAATAATTTTGTCGATGCCACGCAATAATGCTCCTCCACCAGTAATAAGCAAACCTCTTTCGTGAATGTCAGCTGTTAATTCAGGTGGTGTCACTTCTAGTGTCATTTTAATATGATCAATTATAATTGCTACTGATCGACGCAAAGCTTCACGAATCTGATCGCTATTTACCATTACTTCTTTTGGTAAACCAGTCATTACATCACGACCACGCATAGGAAATTCTTCTTTTTCTCCCAGATCAATGGCCGAACCAATTTTGGTTTTTATTTGCTCAGCATGACTTTCACCAACATACAAATTAAAAACCTCTTTGGCATATTGCATGATGTTTCTATTCATTTCATCCCCAGCCACATGAGTAGATTTCCAAGTGACAACACCATTTAAGGCAATGACAGCCACTTCTGTATTACCACCACCAATGTCAACAATTAAATTACCAATTGGATCTTGAACTGGCATTCTGGCGCCAATCGCGGCGGCCATTGGTTCTTGAATTACAAAAACTTCTCTGGCTCCGGCTGACAAAGTAGCATCTTCAATGGCTTTTACTTCTACTTCAGTCACTTCCAAAGGTGCACAGATAATAACCCGAGGGCGTGACATTAGTGAAAAACCGCCTTCATGAACTTTATCAATAAAATATTTTAACATTTTTTCAGTCACTTCATAATCAGAAATAACCCCATTTATTAGAGGTCGAGTGACTTCAATATGCGCAGGAGTTTTGCCAAGCATGTTTTTGGCCTCATGTCCAACTGCCAAAATTTGTTCAGTCTTGGTGTTCACCGCCACCACCGAAGGTTCGTTAATAACAATCCCCTTGCCTTTTACATATACCAAAGTATTGGCCGTTCCGAGGTCAATGCCGAGGTCTTGAGAAAATTTTGAGTATAAACGTTTGAACATAGTTTTTCAGTTAATCCCGAACGAGTTCATTGAGCGTGAGCGAAAATGAATGAGGAGGGATCTTTCGGAGGAAATGTTTATTGGTTTATTAGATTATTGGATAATGTGTCTATTTATCTTTTTTTATAATATTTTATTAATTTAATTTTTATTACGTTAACAGTCAAAACTAAAGTTTCGAGTTACATTTTTATCATCTCAACACTATCTTCCCTTCTCTTTTTCACTTCCACACTCCCCTGTTCTAAAGTTTTTTTACTAATTACATAACGGACTGGAATACCAATCAAATCACTATCGGCAAATTTAGCACCAGCGGAAATATCACGATCATCATATAAAACATCTTTGCCTTCAGCTTTTAATTTTTCATAAAGTTCATCAGCTTTTTTTACATCTGCTTCGTCTTTACAAAGTGAAACTAAATGAATGTTAAAAGGAGCCACTTCTTCGGGCCAAATTAAACCATTGGTATCATTGTGGACTTCAGCAATTGTACCCATGACCCTTCCTGGGCCAATGCCATAACTACCCATAATTACAGTTTGTTCCTTGCCATTTTCATCAGTAAATTTAAGTCCTAGTGGTTCAGAATATTTTGTACCCAAAGTAAAGATGTTGCCGACTTCAACTGCCTTTGCTTCTTCCATATCGTTTTTGTCAAGTCCTAAACTATTCAAGACCTCATCATTAAAAACTTCTTTGTTGACAGCTATTTTTTTATTTTTATCAAGATAAATAATATCTTCCCCCGATTCAGTCAGGGTTTGAAATTCATGCGAATATTTACTAAATACTCCGCCAGAGGCAAAGGTTACAAAAGTTTTATCACCTAGACCACAACGTTCAAATATTTTTAAGTAAGCTGGTTTGGATTTCTCATAAAATTCATCATGCTCAGCTTGAGTACGAGAAAAAGAATACATATCTTTCATCAAAAATTCACGGCAACGCATAATTCCGCTTTTGGAACGCAACTCATTACGGAATTTAGTTTGAATTTGATAGATGTAACGAGGTAGGTCTCTGTAAGAATTGATATGATTCTTCAGCAGATTGGTCAAAGGTTCTTCATGAGTGAATGCTAGACCCAATTCAGTATCATTTTTTAGTTTTGTTTTAAACCAATTATCTACTATTTCATCGCTCCAGCGATCAGTCTTTTGCCAAAGTTCCGGATTTTGTAGAGAAGTTAAAAAAAATTCTTGACCCCCAATTGCATCCATTTCTTCGCGAATAATATTATTTATTTTATTTAAAACACGTAATCCTAAAGGTAGATAAGCATATACCCCCGCCATTTCTTTGTGAATAAAACCAGCCCTAATTAAAAGTTGAGCGTTTAGACTAACTTCATCTTTAGGGGTTTGTTTGGATGTCTTAGTAAAAAGTTGTGATTGTCGCATATGGTTTTTATGTGTAATAAAGTTTTGTGGTAAATCGTTTATAGATACACAGATTTAACTAATTAAACTAATTTTAACGAATTTTTATGATATATAAAGAGATTTGTTATTATCTGTTAAATCCTTTTAATCCGTGTATCTATAAACTTAGCTTAAAATAACTATTGAATATTTTCATGGCCCTTTTTCGTTGTAAAACTAAAAGCCAAAATAAAAGCTAAGGATAAGGTGAATATTCCGGTATTCCACCAGTTAAGGTAACCCTTACTTTGTAAAAAAAGAAGTAGGATGAGCGCGATGGAAATAAAAAACGAATCACTAAAACTTCTTTTTACATAGCGAAACATAGGCTGGGCTTCGCGGGAAAATAATTTTCTGACAAAAAAAGCAAAGACAGAAATGGTTCCAAGTAGCGAAAAAAATAAACTTATATAAAAGAAAATAAAACCAATGCCGGTGTCTTGAAATGGGTCTATATTTATAATTACGAAACCCCATGCTACCCAACAGAGAATTGAGGCGATAATCATTATAGTGATGTATTGTTTTAGAGTCATAGTCTGTCAGGTAATCCCGAAAATACACGAAGTGATTGAGGGATCTGTCGGAGGGTAGGTATAACGAGTCACAACAGACAGCTGTAAACCAAAATACTTATTCTTCGAAAGATCCCTCGTCGTCCCGCCCTTCTTAAAGGGCCGGACTCGCTCGGGATTGACTAAAATTTATTACAAAAATAGCTAATAGTTAGCTATTTCATATTTTACCTTATTTAAAATTGTTTGGCAAGTGTTATCTGCTATCTGCTAACTGTTATCTGACTAGAGTAAATATCTTATCCTATCCACCTCCTGCTTGCCAATTTTTTCGTTAATCTTAGCCACAATTTCTTCCATTTTTTCACGCAACTCAGTTGCAATTTCTAAATTACCACAAGTGACCGTCAAAGTGCGATTTTTGAGGAAAAGTGGGTCTATTCTTTGGCCACTTTCTCCTAACATCTCCAAAAAAACCGCCTTGGCATACTCAAGCAAGTCAGCATCGGCCTGTTTTTGATTTTCTTGGTTATTTGTCAGTGGAATAAATGGCATAAAGTAACAGGGTTCTGTGTTTAATAAAATATTTTTTCGTCATCTTGAGCGGAATGAGCGACAATAGGAGCAAATGTAGTCGAAAGATCCCCTTTTTAATTGCAGTGAAGTATAGGATCTTTCGGCTTCGCTCAAGATGACGATTTATTCCAGCATTTTTTTGGTATAGAAGATTCTAAAAAAAATTATTTATTTGTTTACTTCGTATAAGTATATATTATCATTTTTTTCTAAATATTGCCAGTCAGGAAAAATAAAAGCATGAGAAACGATCCGGCTACCTGGCTTCATCTCTCGTCTAATTTTTTTGGCTAATTTTTTCATGCGGTGAGGAATAAAATAAATAAAAATTAAATCAAAATCAGCTAAATTAATTTTCCACAAACTTTCATTCTTAAACTCCACATTACTTTTCCTGCCAGCTTTAATTTTGCTCAACCAACAAAGAAAGGGATTGATTTCCACACCAACGCTTTTGGCACATTGTTTGCTAGCCGCAATTGTCACCCGACCATCGCCTGAGCCAAGATCAATCACCCTATCGGTCGGTTTTAGATTAGCCATTTCAATCATTTTGTCCACCCGTCTTTTTCCAGTTGGTACAAACGGCGCACCAGAAAAAGTCGCATAAATTAAAAAAATTAGATATATAATTACGATTAGGTATGGTACTAAAACAATTATAGCGAATAGAAATAGTATTGGTGACATAGTTTTTTGTTTATTCCGAAATTACACGAAGTGAATGAGGAATCTTTCGAAGGATATTTAGTATGGGTACTTAATTTATTTAGAAATCACAGACCTTGCACTTCGAAAGATCCCTCCTCAACCATTTTCGCTCACGCTCAATGGGCTCGTTCGGGATTGTGAATGTTGTTACAATTTCCTAAATTCACAAATTTCCTTATATTCACAATATGAACAAAGGTGTTTTTCTGGAGTGGCTTCAAATTTACCTGTTCTAATTTTATTTATTGTGTCTAATAATTTTTCCTTTAATTTTTCAATGTCCTTATCTTTACCAATAAAAGATTGACGCAAGTCATCATTTACATAGTAAAAAGTCAATTGACTTACCTCACCAATATTTTTGTATTCCGGCAGACTCTGAGCTGCTATTTGGTAAATTAATAGTTGTTGTTTGTCATCAGTTGATAATTTTTCTTTGCCTTTACCAGTTTTGTAATCAATAATTTCTAATGTTCCATCAGTTAGTTTATCAATTCTGTCTATGCGTCCGTTTATGAGGTAATCCCCTACTTTTATTTTGAAGAATCCTTCCAAACTAACTGGAATAGTCCAATTATCTTTTTGTGAGGTGTAAAATATTTTTAAAATTTCTTTACCTTTGATAAAATATTGTTCACGCTGTTTTTTATTTTCATACCAATCAGCGATCCATTTATCTTCGTAAATTTTTAACAATTCTTCCAACTGAGGTACTTTAACACCGTTTGATTCATTGGCACTAGAGCGTTTTTTATCAAGTGTTGATCCAAATAATGTGTCTTGTTTTACATTGTTTAATTCTTGAATCCTTTCATAAAAATGTTGCAGAGTGTTGTGAATGGTATTTCCAAAACTAAAACTAGCACTACCTTTCATTGGTATTTTTAAAACGTGTGATAATTTGTACTGATAAGGACAGCGATTGTAGGAATTAATTTGGGAGAAAGAGAATTTACTCGGAGGATTATATATAAAATTAGATTTAACCTCTGTCTTTTCTGAAGGTGTTTTTTTCAAAATTAATTTTTTAGTTTTTTCCAGACCCCCACCGCACTTCGTGTCGGCTCCCCCTGATAGGGGGAGAGCCCCAAGAGAAAGTTCGACTAAAAATCTACTCAATTTCTTTTTTCTAGCTCCACCATAATCATCAGCACTGGTTAAAAATAATTTTTGTTTGGCACGAGTACACGCAACATAAAAAAGACGGCGTTCTTCTTGATAATGAAAATCACCTTCTGGTCTGTCCAGCACCACTTTTTTATTTGAAAAAAAAGTGGTGCTGGGTAAAGTTTCTTTAATTAACTCACTAGGAAGTTCTATTCCATTACTTTTTTTTCTGGTGGGAAATCTTTCTTCTACACAATTTAATACAAAGACATATTTATATTCTAAACCTTTGGCACTGTGGACAGTAATAATATTTACCGAATCAGGGGTATCTTCAATCTGTACCATTTTACCACTATCCCCCGATTCAATTATTTGATTGTAGTGATCCACGAAACCAGCCACATGCGCTCCGGGAATAGCTTTTTCATATTTTTCAATCAAATTAAAAAATTGTTTGAT
>Ga0265594_1002149_pt1 | contig 14448 bp, 9 predicted proteins | sample saktaG_11_FD_190147 | JGI IMG/M metagenome (GOLD analysis project Ga0265594, IMG submission 190147) | Saline water microbial communities from Sakinaw Lake, British Columbia, Canada - sak_2011_5_24_80m | ecosystem: Environmental > Aquatic > Non-marine Saline and Alkaline > Saline ... | reverse complement strand
TGATAGTATTGTAACTACTGATCCGTTTTGTGGAGCAAACAACGGTGAAATAATTATATATGCAAGTGGAGGAGTGCCACCTTTGCAATATAGTATAGATAATGGAGTAACATTTCAATCAGGAAATACTTTTACAGGATTGGGTTCCGGGGATTATGACATAATTGTTCGCGATGCAAGCCCTTGTGATAAGCATTCACAAGCAACTTTAATTAGTTTACCAGGTCCGACAATAGATGATAACAACATAATTATTACAGATCCTGCCTGTAGTTATTTAACAGGGTCAATTACAGGAATAACTGTATCAGGAGGCACAATTCCTTATTCTTATATATGGGAAGATGAAAATAGTAATATAGTAGGGACAAATATTGATTTGAATAATATTACTGCAGGAAGTTATATCTTAATAGTAACAGATCTTTTTGGCTGTACTGATACTACAGGTCCTTATGTGATAACTGAGCCAGATAGTCCAACAATAATAACCTCTTTTACTAATGAAAACTGTGGTAATGCTGATGGGACTGCCTCTGTTACTGTATCGTATGGAAATCCTCCGTTTACATACTCATGGAGTAATGGAGATACTGCAACAACTACAATAACAGGATTATGTGCAGGACATTATACCCTTACAATTACTGATGTAAATAATTGTGATTATACAGAAGAATATAATATTGGAAATATTCCTTGCGGTGTAACTGTTCCAAATGTATTTACGCCTAATAGTGATGGAAGTAATGATTATTTTGTTATTACTGATATTGAATTATATCCTGAAAATAATCTCATAATTTTTAACCGTTGGGGTCAGAAAATATATGAAAAAAGTAATTACAAAAATGAATGGGATGGACAAGGTGCACCAGATGGTGTTTATTATTATATTTTAAATTTTTCTTATTCCGGAGATAAAGAAGAAGAAATAGGAACTGTTACAATTATACGATAAAATTTGAGTTTACAACTTGATTTGTAAGATTTTGATGATTTCCGTGATTGATTATCATATAACAGCTCAAAAATTATGGTAAAATTAAAATTATATCTTTTCAAAAAAGGTAGATTTGTCGGGATATAACAGTTGATAGATATATTTTGCGTAATATTTTTAGTCATTTGGCTTTGCCGTCATTTAAAGTCATTTGTTCGCGGAGTTTATCCCGATGAATATCGGGGCTCACTGTCATTAGTTGTCATTAATTATTCGTAGGCATTTTGAATTTTAAATATTTTAGGCATTTTAAAATTTAAGTATTTTAGGCATTTTTTTTTAGTATAATTATAGTAAACATTTTTGACAAACATACGAGTTACAAAATATCTATATGTGTGGAATAGTAGGGATAATTTCTTTAAATGATAATAATAAAAAATCTTTATATAAAATTAATGATGCTATTTCTGTATTATCAAAAAGAGGACCGGATAATAATGGAATTTATATAAATAAAAATGTTGCCTTAGGTCATACTCGTCTTTCTGTAATTGATACTTCTGATGCTGCTTCACAACCTTTTACTGATGTATCAGGGAGATATACCATAGTTTTTAATGGCGAAATATATAATTACAAAGAATTAAAAAAGGATTTAATAAAAAAAGGTATTGTCTTCCATTCTCAAAGTGATACAGAGGTCTTGCTTTATCTGTTTATCAGTGAAGGTTCCTCATCTGTAAACAAATTAAATGGGGCTTTTGCTTTTGCTATTTATGACAAAGTCAGGGAATATCTATTTATAGCGAGAGATAGAATGGGTATAAAACCTTTATTAATATACAGAGATAAAGAAAAATTTATCTTTTCTTCGGAAATGAAAGCTTTATTAGCTTTTGATATTAATAAAGATATTGACAATGTATCACTTTACAATTATTTACAACTAAACTATATCCCAACCCATAACACAATTTTTAAAAATGTAAAAAGATTAAAATCAGGACATTATTTAGAAATTAGTAATAACTTTAATACTTATAAAGAAACAGAATATTATAAAATACCATATTATGAAAATGATATAACTTCATATTCTTACAACAATACTAAAAAAGAAATAATTAGAATTCTTGATGATTCGGTCAAAAAACGTCTGATTTCTGATGTGCCGTTAGGAGCTTTTTTAAGCGGAGGAATTGATTCGTCAATTATTGTTGCTCTTGCGTCAAAACACACAAAACATCTTAATACTTTTTCTATAGGATTTAAAGACCAACCTCTTTTTGATGAAACTCGCTATGCACAATTAGTTGCTGATAAATATAAAACCAACCATACAAGATTTATCTTATCAAATGATGATTTATTTTCTGTATTATATAATGTGCTTGAATATATTGATGAGCCATTTGCCGATTCGTCTGCACTTGCAGTTTATATATTAAGTAAATATACACAAAAACATGTTAAAGTTGCTCTGTCAGGAGATGGCGCTGATGAAATGTTTGGCGGGTATAATAAATATATGGCAGAATATAAAATTAGAAACAAGAATACATTATCTAAACTGGTTAAATGGACATCACCAATATGGAACAATCTACCTCAATCAAGAAATTCTAACATAGAAAATAAAATAAGACAATTAAGCAGATTTGCAAAAGGAGTAAATCTGTCTGAAAAACAAAGATACTGGCTTTGGTGTGGTCTTACCGATGAAAAACAAGCAGAAAAATTACTCAAATTAGAATTTGATAAAAATGAATATATTAAAAGGAAAAATGATATAACAAAAAACATTAAACCAAATAGTAATATAAATGATGTGTTGTATTCTGATATGCATCTTGTATTGCAAAATGATATGCTTACAAAGGTTGATATGATGTCAATGGCTAATTCTCTTGAAGTAAGAGTCCCTTTTCTTGACCATGAACTTGTAAATTATGTATCATCTATACCTTCAAATTATAAAATTGATAAAAGCATAAGGAAAAAAATATTAAAAGACGCTTTTAAAGATTATCTGCCCAAAGAAATATACAATCGTCCAAAACAAGGATTTGAAGTGCCTTTACTTAAATGGTTCAGAACAGAACTTAAACCAATGATAATCAATGAGTTATTAGATGAGAATTTTATTATAGAGCAAAATATTTTTAACTTGGATGAAATAAATAAATTAAAAAAGAGATTATTTTCTAACAACCCTAAAGATATACATGCACAAATTTGGGGATTGATTGTATTTCAGTATTGGTGGAAAAAAGTGATATATAAAGATTAATATATACTTTGAATTGTTATATTTTGCGTAATAGCATTAAGTCATTAGTAGTCATTTGTTCGCTTTGCTCACTGTCATTTATAGTCATTTGGCTTTGCTGTCATTTGTTGTTAATGACTATTTGTAAAGTTTACTTTCAGTGAAATCGCTTCGCTAGTTCACCACATTGTTCCAAAAATAAAAAAGTACTTGAAAAGTACTGTCATTCCGAACGAAGTGAGGAATCTTTTTCGTAAACGAACTATCAATATAAAAAAATACTCTTTGGAGTGCCGGTACTATTATGAATGAGATTCTTCGGGCTTCGCCCTCAGAATGACAGCGATATTTAACAAATCAATCAGGCAATTGCCTGATTGATTTTTCGGAGTGGACTCACAATTTAACAATATAACAATTTTTAGTATAACTTTGCCATAATTTATATTTACAACTCTCACAAATGCCAAAAGTATTAAGAATTATCAACAGGTTTAATTTAGGTGGTCCTACTTATAATGTTGCATATTTAACTAAATATATGGCACCTGAGTATGAGACATTGCTTATAGGCGGTGTTAATGATAAAACCGAAGCAAATTCAGAATTTATACCAAAGAGTTTAGGCATTAATCCTATCATTATACCTGAAATAAAAAGAACTTTAAACCCGATAAATGATATTATTGCCTATAATAAAATTAAAAAAATAATTAAGGATTTTAAACCTGACATTGTTCATACCCATGCTTCAAAATCAGGTGCTTTAGGGAGAAAAGCTGCATTTGACTTAAATATACCTGTTGTTATTCATACATTTCACGGATTTGTCTTTGATGCATATTTTAACAATATTAAATCCTGTTTGTATAAAAAAGCAGAACGTATCCTGGCAAAAAAAACTACGAAAATAATAGCTGTAAGTGAAAATCAAAAACAAGATTTAATATATAAATATCATATCTGCGAAAAAGATAAAATAAAAGTTATTCCATTAGGATTTGATTTGAATAAATTCCAGGAAAATATGGAATTAAAAAGGGAAAAATTTCGCATAAAATATAAAATTAATGATAATGAAATAGCAATAGGTATCATAGGCAGATTAGTACCTATAAAAAATCATCAGCTTTTTATAAAAGCTTTAAAATATGTAAGCGATAATTCAAACAAAAAAATAAGAGCTTTTATCATTGGTGATGGAGAAGAAAATGCTAATATCAAAGACAAAGCTAAAGAATTAGATATTGACTTTACAGATTATAACATCAAACCACAAAAATCAATACTAACTTTTACATCATGGATAAAAGATATTGACTTTGTTATGGCGGGAATGGATATTATTACACTAACATCATTAAATGAAGGAACGCCTGTAAGTTTGATAGAAGCTCAGGCAGCTAACAAACCTGTTGTATCTACAAATGTAGGTGGCATAGAAGACGTGGTAATACCAAATCAAACAGCTTTACTCTCTGATATTAAAGAAGAACATAAATTTTTACAAAATCTGTTGTCTGTTGTTGAAGATGATGACCTAAGAAACAATTTATCTGAAAAGGGCTGGGATACAGTAAAAAATAAATTTAATTATATCCGACTGATAAATGATATGAAAAATTTATACAATAATCTTTTAAACTGATGATAAACAGCAATACAAAAAACCGATATGATAACCCGTTGGTATAATCAATTTAGTATAACTAACATTTGTGATAGAATTAACTTATTAAAATATTATAATTTTAATGTTCTAACAAATAATTTTATTACTTTTGTTGCTTAATCAATTTTTTTATGAAACGAATAATCTTATTTTTAACATTTATTATATTATTGTCCTCTTGCAGTGTGCTTAATCCCAGTCAGATGCTAAGGACAGGAAAACATTTTCAATATTCAAAATTTCCCGAAACATCTGTTATTGAAGAATATAAAATTGCACCTAATGACGAACTATCTTTTCGTATTTTTACTAATGATGGAGAAAAAATTATTGACCCTATATCAGCTAGTAATAATCTTTCAAGAGATAACAACTTAACTTATTTAGTTGAATTTGATGGTAAAGTAAAACTCCCTATCTTTGGACGAATACCAATAAGTGGATTAACAATTAGAGAAGCAGAAAAAATGCTGGAGAAAAAATATTCGTCTTTTTATAACAATCCTTTTGTTCAATTAAAAGTTACGAATAATCGTGTTATAATATTCCCCGGTGGGAGAGGAGGGAATTCCAAAGTGCTCACCTTGTCAAATACTAATACAACTCTTTTTGAAGCATTAGCTGAGGCAGGAGGAATATCAGATGGTAAAGCCCGTAAAATAAAGCTTATACGTGGTGATTTGAATAATCCTAAAGTATATTTGATAGATTTATCAACAATACAAGGAATGAAACAGGCAAATTTGGTTCTGCAAGCCAATGATATAATCTATGTTGAACCTCGTAACAGAGCGCCACAGGAGATTCTTGAAATAATTATGCCTTACTTAACATTAGTATCTACTGCCCTATTAATTTATGGAATATTTAAATAAGTAAAAATGGCTGAAAGAAAAAAAATCTCAAATATTAATGAGGAGCTTGATATAAAACTATTTTTTTATATTGTTAAAAAAAATATTTTTTTACCTGTTATCTTTATACTTATTGCTCTTGGAATAGCTTTTATATATTTAAGATATACTCATCCTGTCTTTGAAGCAGATGCAATAATACAATTAGATACAGAAACCCATGTAAATAAAATTTTTGAAACAAACAATATCCTTTATGAAGATGACTTATCAAAAAGAATAGAATTATTGCGTTCTCAATTATTTTTAGAAAGAACTTTGTCTAAACTTCCTCTTAAAATAAGCTATTACATAAAAGGAGCTGTCCTTAACACAGAATTATACAAAAGTTCTCCTTTTAAAATAGAAGCAATAGTTAAAAATCCAAATATCTATGGAATACCTGTTTATATTACTTTTTCCGAAAAAAATAAATGCCAAATATCCTATTCTGTAAATGATAAAGATAGATGGTGGGGCGGAAATGTTACAGATAAAGTAATATTTCCTGAAATTGACTTGAATATTGATATAACAAGATTTGAAAATATAATTGCACAAAAAAAAATATTAAGTCATAACTCTTATTTTTTTATATTAAATAATCCTGACAATATAGTACCTGATTATTCAAAAAGGTTAAAAGTAAATGTTCTAAACCAAGCTGCAAAAACAATACAAATAAGCTTCCGTGATAGAAATGCAGATAGAACTTCTGATGTTATAAACACAATTGTTGAAGAATTTAAAGTATATGATATAGAGAAAAAAGCTGAAGGTTCTGATAAAATATTAAAATTTATTGACGAAAAACTTAAAACTATCTATGACACTTTATCAGAATCAGAAACCAGAATAGAAGATTTTAAAAAAGAAAACAAAATAGAACCTGATTTGCTGTTAGAACTACCTCCAACATTATATTCAAGAGTCAATGATTTTGAAAATCAGTTAGTTAAACTTGAAATAGAAGAAAATATTTTATTGGAAATAAAGAAAAATTTATCAGAAAACAATGATATTGATATTTATAAACTGATAGCTATTATGTCGGGAAGTGAACTTAAAGGCAGCGTATCTAATCTGTTAAGTTCTTTACAAGACCTTTTGCTTAAAAGAGAACAGTTGCTTTATGAAGTTACTCCTGACAGCAGACAAGTTGAGGCAATAAATTATCAAATAAATATACAAAAAAAATTATTGATAGAAAGTATAAAAACTCTTGAAAATAATATATTATTAAGAAAAACGGAAATAAATAAAAAAATCAAGAAAAATCAGGATATCCTTTTCAAAAAATCAGAACGATATAATGCTATTGAATTGAGTCGGTTACAGAAGATTTATTCTGTTAATGAAAAATTTTATAATCAATTAATTGAAAAAAAAGCTGAATATTCTATTGCAAAAGCAGGTTATGTATCACAAAATGTTATTTTAAAAAAAGCAAGAATACCTGATGCTCCAATTTATCCTAATGATAAAAAAACATATATTATCAGTTTTTTGATAGGTTTTTTCTTATCATTTATTTTAATAATTATCAAATATCTTCTTTATAATGAAATTACTTCAGCAAATGACATAACTAAATATACTGATGTGCCTTTCTTAGGTACTGTTCTAAAATATAAAGAAAATATTCCTATATCCCAATTAATTGTTGATAAAAATCCAAAATCACAATTTGCAGAATCTTTGAGGGCAATACGTACAAACCTTCAGTTTATTTCAAATGAGAAAGGACCAAAACTTATAGCAATTACATCTACTGTATCAGGTGAAGGAAAAACTTTTTTATCAATGAATCTTGCAGGAATAATATCATTTTCAAACCAAAAAGTAATTGTTATTGACTCGGATATGCGAAGGCCAAAAATTCATTTGGGATTTGGAATAGAAAATAAAAGAGGAATGAGTACAATCCTTGTTGGAAAAGATTCTATAGATGATTGTATTAATAATAGTGATTTAGATAATCTTGATTTTATTACGGCAGGTCCAGTTCCTCCTAATCCTTCGGAATTAATTTTTAGTAAGAAAATGGATGAAATAATAAATTATCTAAAAACAAAATATGACTTCATAATTATTGACAATCCTCCTATAGGTATTGTTACCGACGGAATGAAAAGTATTCAAATAGCCGATTATCCAATATGCATATTAAAAGCTAATTATTCAAAAAGAATGTTTATTCAAAATATATATAAATTGGTTGATGATAACAATATAAAAAAACTTTCTATTATATTAAATGCTGTAGAACCTCAACATAATTACTATGGCTATGGTTATGGCTATGGCTATGGTTATGGCTATGGCTATGGCTATGGCTATGGCTATGGCTATTATGGAGACGGTAAAATTAATCATAATAAGAAAAAAAAATCGTTCTTGTATAAATTATTCAGAATTAAATGAAAATAACAAAGACGAAAATACCAGATTTATTAATTGTTGAGCCGGAAGTATTCTATGATCAAAGAGGATATTTTTATGAATCATATAACAAAAAAAAGTTTACGCTTGCAGGTATTGGCTATGAGTTTATGCAGGATAATCAATCAATGTCTAAAAAAAATGTGTTAAGAGGTTTGCATTTTCAAAAACCTCCTTTTGCTCAAAGCAAATTAGTAAGAGTAATAAATGGCTCTGTATTAGATGTTGCTGTTGATATTAGGAAAAAATCATCTTTTTATGGAAAATATGTCTCAATAGTTCTCTCAGAACATAATAAACTTATGTTTTGGATACCACAAGGATTTGCTCATGGATTCTTATCCATAGAAGATGATACCATCTTTTCATATAAATGCACACAGACATATAATAAAAATTCAGAACATACTATATTATGGAATGATTCTAATTTAAATATTGATTGGGAACTTGCTAATCCTATTGTATCTGAAAAAGATAAAAAAGCAACTTGTTTTAAAAATTTTATAAGTCCATTTTAATTATATCTGTCTTTTTTTTATAAACATTTTACTATGTCTAACCATATTTTAATTATTATTTATCTGCTTTTTTTTGGAAGTTCTATTGTTTTCTCAATATTAATAAACAAATTATTTCTAAAATTTTCAAAGACACTTGGCATAAGGGATAAAAAAGACACAATAATTCGTTGGGGTCCACAATCAAAACCTGCATTTGGCGGAATCTCTTTTTATATAATCTTTTTATTTTCAATTATTGCATATTATCTTATCATTAAAGAAAATTATTATCTGTTAAATATAAAATTAACAGGTATTATAATTGCATGCACACTGGGATTTTTAATGGGACTTTATGACGATGCTTATAACACAAATCCTTTAATAAAACTGTCCACACAAATAGTATGCGGATTAATATTGATTTTTACAGGAACATATATTCATATATTTCAGTCCCTTCCTCTAAATTATGCTATAACTATGTTTTGGGTGGTTGGTATAATGAATTCTGTTAATATGCTTGATAATATGGATGCCGTAACTTCTGTTATTTCTATATTAATAATATTAACAATCCTTTTAAATGTTTTTTTACAAAATGATTTAACAAACTACTATATAATAATTTTAATTGGTATTCTTGGTGCTCTTATTGGTTTCCTTCCATATAATTGTAATCCTTCAAAAATGTTTATGGGAGATACAGGCAGCCAATTTTTAGGTATTTTTTTGGCTATAACAGGAATAATATACCTATGGAATTGTAAATATGTTAATCTTATAGCATCAAAACAATTTACCATATCTATATTAGTTTTTATGCTTCCAATTATTGATACAACAGTAGTTGTTTTAAAAAGGATTATGAGAGGTAAATCACCTTTTGTAGGAGGTAGAGATCATACAACGCATCATCTTTCCTATTTAGGACTTTCAGAGAAAAAAGTGGTATATGTAATTATTGCTATATCATTAATATCAATGATTTTGACAACTGTAATAATAAATTATATTTCCAATTGGAATTTTATATATTTTATATATTTTGGCTTATATATTCTTATAATTTTTGCTGTTCTGTTTTATATAGCTAACTTAAACAGAGAAAAAGATTAAGGGGACTTCGGTAAAATTTGTGGAAAAAATATTGGACAGACAAAAATTATAATTGACCTAATTTCTAATTGTTCTAATTTCTAAATAAATCCCAAGAACCAAGTCCTAATTGGATTATTGGGAGTTTGGGTACTTTTTAGAGTAATCCGCCTAAGGCAGATATAAGATAGCAACCAGTTTTCTTTAATTAGACCAAATTTTATAAAAGACAAAATTTATAATTGACATAAAAAATGACCAATATCCAATGTGCCGGGGTCTAATTGGTCATTAGAAATTGGAATTTGATTAGGTCAATTAGGTTAATTAGAGCAATTAGAAATTTAATTATCATTAATATGTTTTTAATGATAAAATTGTAAGAGACAAATTTATACCATTGGACATATATACTTTTTCACCCATAAAAAATACCGAAGATACTTAATAATCAACGTCTCATTATTTTTCTCTGTCCTAAGTCAAAATAAATTGCATATCCTCTGTTTAGCCAGTGTTCAGGGTTGTCAGTAATATCCAAAACAAATAATGTGTTAGGTTTTTCCTTAATGGGCTTAAAGTAAATAAATTCATTGTCTGTCCCTCTATTTTGTTCAATAATTTTGTATCTACGGGTCATTTGTTTGTTAAAATTCCTTGCTTTATTATAAAAAATATCCATTGCTGCTCCATATCCATTCCTTGTAAAAGAGATGTCTAACCAGATAATAAGAATAAATATTAGTTTTATTTTATTATTTAAAGGAAAATTGATATTTGTTTTATTTTTAAAATAGTTTATCCAAACAGTTAAGTTTATAAACCACAGGATAATAAAGAAAAAATAAGCAGTGTTAACGGTTCTGTGTTGTCCTAATATTCCTGTGGACCAATATGCGGGAAAAACACAAACAAAAATTATAAGCAGTAAAAATACAGAAGATAATAATGGTGTTAAATAAAATGAATTGGAAAATAAAGTTATTTTCTTTGATAACTTGTTACTTAAAGGAATATATAAAACAGATGATAACAGAATTGCTGCTGACGAAATCCATTTAATTGAGAACCTTAATGTCTGTAAACCGGTATATTGTAATGAATGAAAAAGATTGTGGTTTTCAGTAAAGTAAGCTTCTCTTACATAATTTCCCGGGGCAAAAAACACTATATATGAAAAAAGAACAGTAAAAAACAGGTATATAAGAACTGTTTTTCTATTGTGATGCTTATTTAGATATGAAATCAAAAACAAGATAAACATAAAACAAAGCATTATCAGCATAATCACTTCATTAAATCCTATTACTATAAATAATAACAGAATGTTTATTATTAGATGAAATATTTTGTTTGGAAAATATTTTTTTTTCAAAAAATTAATAAAAGAGGCAAAAAATAAAAGGGTAAAGATATTGGCTAACTGATAAGTAACAGCTCCTGTGTACCAATAAAAACCTTCTGCAATGTCAGGCATTTGAAAAATATATAACAGGGAAATCAGCAAACTATATAGCCATAAATCAATATTTGCTAATAAATTGTTTGTTATTGTTTTTAAAAAGAAATAAAAAGCAATTATTGTTAATAAAATGATGACAACAGGTATAATTTTATATATGTATAAATATTCAAATCCAAAGGACAAAGGATTTATCAACACAAATATATTTGATATATATCTTCCATTCCATGATAAATATTCGTTTATTAAGGAATTAAAAATATTTTCTGTATTCCCTTTATATGCGTATGTAAAATCATCAGCAACAGGATGGCAAAATTGAGACAGATAAATATATACTGCCAAAGAAAACAGTAGAAATAAAAAAAATAAATATTTAGTCCTAATTTTTTTCATTTCTAATTTTTTAGGCAGAACTCACAATTTATTATAAACAAATAATTTTATTTTTTTAAAAATATCCTGATAAATTGTGATATTTTAGAGAACAAGCAATTAATTTACTTTAGTACCCGAGGCCGGGATCGAACCGGCACGAGCAAAGCTCACTGGTTTTTGAGACCAGCGCGTCTACCAATTCCGCCACTCGGGCTTTAAATATGTTTTTTTTGCAAAAATATTGAAATATTCTTTAATTGCAAATGTTATTTCAAACTAAAAATGTAAAATATATTTTAAATGGTTAATTCATAAATTTTCAGAATACATATATTATTAGCCCCGCCTTTTAAGGCGGGGTTTGAAAAGAAGTAAACCTTACCACTCAAAATTTGGGAAATTTTATTTTTAAGTTAATAAAATTTCCCAAATTTTGAGGGAGAGAAACAGGTAAATTTTTGTTCCCCCGCTCTTTAGATCGGGGCTAATGATAATAACATATATCATTTAATTTATGAATAATTCAGGTTAAAAGGTTAAATTACTACGTGGCTTATAAAAAAATTAATCGTTTACGTTATAATATTATTAAAAAAAAATACTTCATTGTTTAAAAATAAAATCTATTTTTGCAAAAAAATTTATTAAATAAATAATTATAAAAAAAAAGATTTATATGCTACGACCTGTTAATATTTTTTCCGGAAGAGCAACTAAATACTTAGCCGAAAAAATTGTTGTTAATTATGGTAAAGAGTTGGGAAAAATAAAACTTGCTGCTTTTAGTGACGGCGAATTCCAACCATATTTTGAAGAAACTATAAGAGGCAATGAAATTTTTATCATTCAATCTACTTTTTCGCCAACAGATAATCTTTTTGAACTTTTATTAATGATTGATGCAGCTAAAAGAGCTTCTGCAAGAAGGATTGTTGCAATTATCCCTTACTTTGGATTTGCCAGACAAGACAGAAAAGACAAGCCAAGAACATCTATAGGAGCAAAACTAATGGCAAATTTATTAACTGCCGCAGGAGTTGACAGAGTTGTAACAATAGATTTGCATGCAGACCAAATTCAGGGATTTTTTGATATTCCTGTTGACCATTTATATGCTTCATCTGTTTTTATTCCATATCTTGAAGAGTTAAATTTACCAAATCTTACTATAGCTTCACCTGATACAGGAGGAACAAAAAGAGCTGCTGCATATTCCAGATTTCTTAATACAGACCTTGTAATCTGTTTTAAACAAAGGAAAGAAGCAAACTCAATTGATAAAATGACTCTTATTGGTGATGTTAAAGGAAGAGATATTATTCTTATAGATGATATCGTTGATACAGCAGGAACAATTACAAAAGCTGCTGATATTATGTTAAAAGAAGGAGCTACAAGTGTAAGAGCAGTATGTACTCATCCTGTATTATCAGGTAATGCTTATGAAAAAATTGAAAATTCAAACATAGAAGAACTTATTGTATCTGATACTATTCCTCTTAAAAAAGAAATCAGTAAAATAAAAGTTCTTTCTACCGCTCCTTTACTTGCAGATGTAATTGACAGAATACATAATTTTGAATCAATAAGCACACATTTTAAATTTAATCCTTTAATATAATAATTATTAATAAAAAAATAAAATTCAAGTAATTAAAAATAAACTAATTTAAAAATATAAAAAATATGAAAACAGTATCTATTAGCGGTTCTTTAAGAGAGAACGTAGGGAAAAAAGATGCAAAAACGAACAGAAGACAGGGAAAAATACCTTGTGTATTATATGGTGGAGAAAAACAAATACATTTTACCATTGATGAAATAGGTTTTAATAAACTTATTTATACTCCCGAGGTCTTCATCATAAAAATAAATATTAATAATAAAGAATATGAAAGCATTATTCAGGAAATGCAGTTTCATCCTGTATCTGATAAGGTTATTCATGTTGACTTTTTAGAAATAATTCCTAATAAACCAATAACAATAAAAATTCCTGTTAAGGTAGAAGGAAACTCTATAGGCGTAATAAAAGGAGGCGTGTTATCTTTTAAAATCAGAAAACTAAATATAAAAGCTTTAAAAGAAAATTTACCGGAAAATGTTATTATAAATATTGACAAATTAGATATAGGGGACTCAATCAGGGTATCAGATATTGATATAAAAGATGTTCAGACATTAGATATTCATAATGCTGTCATTGTTGGAGTAAGAACAGCTAGAGCAGTAGTTGAAGAAAAAGTCAGTGAAGAAGAAGGTGAAGGTGAAGGTGAAGGTAAAGAAACTACTGAAGAAACTAAAGAAGGAGAAGGAAAAGAAAAAGGAAAAGATGAAAAAGATGAAAAAGGTGGAAAAACTGAAAGTGCTCCTGAAAAACAGCATGAAAAAAATATTAAAAGATAAAGTAACCCACGACTTAAGTCGTGGGTTACTTTATCTTTAAATTTTTAATTTTTAATTTAAATTGAAATATTTAATTATAGGTTTAGGAAATACAGGAGCAGAATATGCTAATACGCGACATAATATCGGTTTTGTTATATTAGACGCTCTTGCAAAAGATAGAGGAATTACCTTTTCTGCTAAAAGATATGCCAATGTTTCAAAATTCAAATATAAAGGGCGCCTTTTTGTTTTAGCAAAGCCAACTACTTATATAAATTTAAGCGGTAAAGCTGTTAACTATTGGATAAAAAAAGAAAAAGTGCCTGTTGAAAAGGTCTTAATAATAGTTGATGATATAGCTTTACCCTTAGGAACTTTAAGAATGAAATCTGCC
>Ga0265594_1002148_pt1 | contig 14456 bp, 14 predicted proteins | sample saktaG_11_FD_190147 | JGI IMG/M metagenome (GOLD analysis project Ga0265594, IMG submission 190147) | Saline water microbial communities from Sakinaw Lake, British Columbia, Canada - sak_2011_5_24_80m | ecosystem: Environmental > Aquatic > Non-marine Saline and Alkaline > Saline ... | reverse complement strand
TGCATTTTTTTACAACGATGAACAAAAAGTAGTTGTTACAGGCAATCCCGTAATGAAAGAAGGAAATAATATTATCAAAGGCGACAGGGTAATATTTTTTCTGAAAGAAAATAGAGGCGTTGTTGAAAGTTCTTCAACCAAAAGGGTTACTGCTACCATTTATCCCGAAGAAAAGAAGTGAAATAATTAAAAATTAAGAATTAATAATGGGTAAGCTGTTAGCTGAGGATTTAGTAAAAACTTACAACGGAAGACGGGTTGTAAATAAGGTTGATCTGGTGATCAACAGGGGGGAAGTTGTAGGCCTTTTGGGTCCCAATGGTGCCGGGAAAACAACAACATTTTATATCATAGTAGGATTGATAAGGCCTGATGAAGGAAGTATACTGCTGAATGAAGAAGATATCAGTTTATATCCCATGTATCTGAGGGCCAGGAGGGGTATTAATTACCTTCCCCAAGAGCCATCAATATTCAGAAAGCTAACCGTGGAAGAAAATATAATGGCTATTTTAGAGACACAGGATATAGATAAAAAGGAACAAAAAGAAAGACTACATGAACTTTTGGGAGAACTGGATCTTTCACATCTTGCTAAAAACAAAGCATATTCCCTTTCAGGAGGGGAGAGAAGAAGAGTTGAAATTACAAGAGCCCTTGTTACATCTCCTCATTATATACTTCTCGACGAACCCTTTGCCGGAATAGATCCCCTTGCAGTTGCTGATATACAAAAAATTATTCTGAAGCTTAAATCAAAGGGTATCGGTGTTGTGATTTCTGATCACAATGTAAGAGAAACTCTTACAGTTTGTGACAGGGCATATATCCTTAATGAAGGTTCCATTCTTGTGGAAGGTAATCCCGATGATATAGCTAATAGTGAAATTGCAAAGAAATTTTACCTTGGAGAGAATTTTGATTTATGAATTGTCTTCATGAAATACTTTTGATTAAACATCATACTTATTAGTCAAATACAAAAAAATGGTGTTAGAACTTAGACAAACATTGAAATTGACCCAGCAGTTGATTATGACGCCTCAGTTGCAGCAGGCGATTAAACTTCTGCAACTGTCGAGAATCGAACTTGTTGATGCTATCAATGAGGAATTAGAGGAAAATCCTCTCCTCGAAGAAACGCCTTTCGATGACGATTCAGAGGTTGAAACCGTCACCGAAATTGACTCCTCAAAGGTTCAGGCAGGAACAAAGGAAGTTACCGGTGAAGGCGATGGCAGGGAAGATTTCGATTGGGATAGCTATCTTGAGGATTATGGGCCTATGGGAGTTACGTATTCTCGAGATTATGTGGAGACACCCTCCATTGAGAATATCTTAACGAAACAAGGTTCTTTGACAGATCATCTTTTGTGGCAGTTGAACATGTTACGTTTAACGGAGACGGAAAAAAGAGTTGGTGAACAGCTTATCGGTAATCTTGACGGCAACGGGTACCTGGTGGCTGCTTTGGAAGAGGTTGCGTCTATCGAAAATGTAGACATCAATTTTGTTGAGAAAGTGCTGAAAAGAGTGCAGGAATTTGATCCTTCCGGCGTTGCCTCGAGAGACTTGAAAGAATGCCTTTTGAATCAGGTTAAATCTATAGCCGCACAGAATACCCTGTTGGAAACAATTATCAGGGAACATCTGAAAGATCTTGAAACAAAGAACTACAATAATATTGCAAAAAAGCAGAAGGTTCCAATTTCCGATGTTCTGGAAGCCGTTTGGATAATTAACAAGCTGGATCCCAAACCCGGGCGCATTTATAATGAAGAAAGAGCACAATACATTATTCCCGATGTGTACGTCTTTAAGGCAGGAGACGAATATAGAATTGTTCTTAATGATGATGGTTTGCCCCGACTGAGAGTAAGCAATCTATACAAGGAAATTCTTGGTGATGCGGCTGATAGTTCCGATTTGAAACAGTGCACAGATTACATCAAGGAAAGATTACAGTCAGCAACGTGGTTAATAAAAAGCATACAGCAAAGACAGAAGACGATTTACAGGGTAACGGAAAGCCTTATAAAGTTTCAACGGGAGTTCTTCGACGAAGGAATTAATTATTTAAAACCAATGATCTTGAAGGATATTGCTGATGATGTTGAAATGCATGAATCAACCATAAGCCGTGTTACAACGAACAAGTATATGCATACACCGAGAGGGATTTTCGAATTGAAGTATTTTTTCAATAGCGGGATAAACAGAACTACTGGTGATTCCATTGCTTCTGAAAGTGTAAAGGAGAGAATAAAGAAGATTGTTAGTGAAGAGGATCCCAAAAGGCCATACAACGACAGCCAACTTGTTGATATTCTACGAGAATCAGGCATTTCTATTGCCAGGAGAACGGTGGCGAAGTACAGGGGAATGATGAGTATTCTTCCTTCTTCCAAGAGGAAAAAATACTTTTAATCAAGCAGAAATATTGATTGACTTTTTTGGTTGACTTAAATATAAGTGCGACCTTTAGCATCTCAAATCAGCTGGCGATAACGGTGTAACTTGTCGGCTATATTTGTAATAAACCTCGAGTAAAGATGTAATTAACGAATGAGGAGGAGCGATTATGCAAATTTCTTTGACCTTTCGGAATACTGAAACGGAAGATTGGTTGAAAGAACATGTAAATAAAAGGCTACTCAAGCTTGATAAGTATGTAGATAAGCCGACAGAGACACGCGTCATACTTTCTGTAGAGAAATTCAGAAATGTGGCAGAAATAAATCTATCAGGCAAGGGGTTAAATCTTAACGGCAAAGAAGAGGCCAAAGAAATGATCGTTGCCATTGATAATGTTATAGACAAAATAGAGCGTCAATTAAAGAAGCATAAAGAAAAAACAAGAAACCATAAGGAAAATGCTTCAATAAATGAGATGGTAACCATGGACGAGCTACCGTCAGAAAGCTATGAAGAAGATGAATTTCAACCAACTATAGTAGAAGTAAGGAAGGTTGCGTTGAAGCCCATGTCTGTTGATGATGCGATTATGGAGATTGAAGAAACAAGGAACCGATTCGTAATCTACAGAGATTCGTCTTCCGAAAGGATGAATGTAATTTACAGGCGTGATGATGGTAATTATGTCCTGATCGAACCGAAAAATTGAAGATCGAGGTATATTAATTATGGATATTACCGATTTGATCAAAAAAGAATTTATAATCGAGGAGTTAAAATCAAAGACAAAAAAAGAAGTCCTCCTCGAATTATCAGAGGTTTTTTTGCAGGGCGATGTTACAGTGAATTGCGATGCTATGGTTGAAGTATTGCTGGACAGGGAAAAACTCGGAAGTACGGGCATAGGTGATGGAATTGCCATACCCCATGGTAAGCTGCCTGGCCTCGAAAATCTTATTGTTTCTTTTGGAAGAACAGTAGAAGGAATTGATTTTGATTCACTGGACGGGAAGCCTGTTCATATCTTTTTTCTGTTGATGGCCCCTGAGAATTCAGCCGGTCAGCATTTGAAGGCACTTGCAAAAATATCCCGGATGTTAAAAGAGGATGTTTTCAGAAAAGAACTTATGGAAGCAAAGACGTCAGATGAAATATATAGTCTGATCGATAAAAAGGATAAAGCATATATTTAAGCTCTCTTGATCACAGGCCACAAGAAGTGTGATTTGCATGAGTTCTCTTACCATTAAAGACTTAATTGAATATGGTAAGGAGAGGTTGGATCTTAAACTGATTGCAGGAACATCCGGAATCAATAAAGAACTAAAAAATCTCTCCGTTCAGATCTGCAATAAGGAGAGCAAGTATTTTCAAGAACAACTAAGACCAGAAGGAATTCTTATTATAGGTCAGGAGGAATTGTCCTGGCTATCCACAGTCTCACCGCACATATGTCAAGAGATACTTGACAATGTCCTGTCTTTGAGCATCCCTCTTATTATATGTTCAACCGCATCATTTATACCTGATTTTCTTGTAGAATATTCCGAAAAAGAGTCAGTTCCTCTTGTTACATCAGATTACAATGTTTTTACCCTGGAAAGTCGTATTATCGGCCTGTTGAGGGAGAAATTGGATCATATAGTTGTGATCAATGGTGTATTCGTTGAAGTATTCGGTGTAGGGGTTATTATAGCCGGGGAGAGCGGAATAGGCAAAAGCGAATGTGGACTGGAATTGGTTACAAGAGGTCATAAGCTGATTGCCGATGACGTTATAGAAATACACAAAAAAAATGGTGACGAACTGTCAGGACACTGTATAGAGCTTACAAAATATTTCATGGAAATCAGGGGACTTGGTGTTATTAATGTGAAAAGCTTATTTGGCGTGGCCTCTGTCAGTGATGATGCAGATATCAATATAATGGTTGAATTTGTAAAATGGAAAGATGGATTGGAATTCGACAGGATAGAATCTGAAGAGCAGTTTCGTACCATTATGGGGGTTAAGATACCTCTGATTAGAGTCCCTGTCCGGTCCGGTGGCAACATGGCGACGATTGTAGAAATTGTGGCAAGAAATGATATCCTGAAAAGGGAAAATTACAGGGCCTCAACAGACTTGAAGGAAAGGGTTTTTGATAAGATCAAACGTGGAAGCAAGAGGTCTTGGTAAGCTATGAGAAATGTCCGGATCGCTATAATAACCGGCCTTTCAGGTTCAGGTAAAAGCACGGCACTCAGGGCACTGGAAGATATCGGCTTTTTTTGTGTAGATAACTTGCCTGTCATGCTTTTGCCGAAGCTTTTAGAAATGCAGTCTGGAACGGCAAGTGAAATTTCAAAAATAGCCCTTGTAATGGATATCAGAGGGAAACAATTTCTTGAGAAACATACGGAAATTATTTCAGGTTTAAAAGCGGAAGGGTACAATATTGAAATATTATTTCTTGAGGCGAGTGACGACTCTCTTTTGCAGAGGTTCAGCGAAACAAGGAGAGCCCACCCTCTTTCAGAGAAAAGAACAGTCCTTGACAGTATTAAGCTTGAACGGGACAAATTAAGCAATTTGAAACAGATGGCAGATAATGTTATTGATACATCCCGCTATAATGTTCATGAATTAAAGAATCTTATTCAGCGATACTATCTTTCCCCTTCTTCCGGTAAAAGGCTTGTTGTTAATCTAACCTCTTTTGGATATCGTTATGGATTACCCCCTGATGCAGATATTGTGCTGGATGTCAGATTCCTTCCGAACCCTTACTTCATAAAGGATCTAAGCGATCTCAGTGGTAATGACAAAGAAGTTGAAGACTATGTGCTGAGATGGGATGAGAGCAAGCAATTTATTGATGTACTGTTTAATCTGGTCGCATTTTTGACACCCCTTTATGAAAAAGAAGGGAAAACATATCTCAATGTTGGTATTGGATGTACCGGGGGGAGACATCGCTCTGTAGTAATTCTCAATCAATTGTCCAAATATTTTACAGATAGAGATTATCACGTAAACTTAAATCACAGGGATATAAAACGGGATTAAGGATCAAGGTGCAAGGAACAAGGTACAAGGATATAAAGACAATTTTGAATTTTGAATGTTTAATTTTGAATTAAATCAAGGACAAAAGATTAAGGATTAAGGAATTGGGGTCAAGTAGTGTCTTAATCCTTTAACCTTGATCCTTTGTCCTTGTCCCTCACTCCTGTTTTGCCTTGTCGAGTTTTCTTTCCAAATTATCCCTTATCCAGTGAGGGTCCCACCATTCCTGAGGATCCACGAATTTTTTGCCAACAAAAATACCGAAATGGAGGTGATCACCCCCTGCGAGTCCCGACATACCGCTCCGTCCTACAGGTTGCCCTTTTTCAATTTTTTGGCCTTTCTTGACATTTATCATTCCAAGATGAGCGTAAAAACTGAATAATCCCAGGCCGTGATCGATAATGATACTGTTTCCATAAATTCCCAGATAACCGCAGAAAGCAACAATACCGCTGTTGGATGCTTCAATGAGGGCATTCTTTGTGGAAGCGAGATCTACTCCAAGATGAACACTTTTACTTATCTTTTTACCCTTGTAATAATAGGTCCTTCTATCACCAAACTTTGCCATGTTTGCAGCATTCTTCATCCTGAGAAAGACTCCTTGCCATAGTTGCTTTCCTTCCGTTTTTCGACAGATAGATTGAATGGTTTCAATATTCTCTGCTCTTAACTTTTCATTAATATAGATAAAGGATCCCAATAGAGTGGATCCCTTTAAATTGTCGTCAATCTGCTGGAATTCAGGGATTTTTCTTTCCAGGAAACTCTGGCTGATATTCATGTTGTCTGCGCGAAATTCTTTGTTCCTGAGATAAAAAGGAATTGAGCCTGTCGAAATGTTTCCTGCCTTATCTTCAGCGATGATCCCGATCTTTGTGCCTTTCTTTTTAGCATCCACGGGAATTGCTAAATAACAAATGTAACATGACTTACCTGAAAGTGTAATCGGATATGTCGGAAAATGGTCATTATCAACATAGACATAACTTTTTGAAATCTCTTCAGATACTCTGTAGATGGTAATGCAGGAACCGCCCGGGTTAATATTATGAGAAGAGCTTATCGGGTATATTTGAGGTGGTGTCGTGTCGATGTTTACATCGACAGACATACTTTTCATATTTTTCCGGAGGGAATGGTCAACCGCTGACACCTCAAATATGGCTGTTCCGTCATGAAGGTTAAGTTTCTTGGAGTCTATTTCAACAGTCAGTGTGTGTTCAGCTATTCCTTTCTGAGTGAAATCGACGGTATCGAGGATGCGCTGTTTTCCATCCTGGGTAATTGACACGGTAATATACCTTAATCCACTTTTTTTGTCTGTACAGGTAATATCTACAGTTTTTTTCTGCCCTATGAGATTGAAAGATTCACCTACCGCTACCTCCGGTTTTTCACTCTCGTACCAGGTTAAGAAAAACCAGATGCCACCGCTCATTATTGTTAATACTGTAAATATAATCATGAATTTCAAGAATTTATTCATTAGCTGTTTCTCCATTGCTAAATTTCAATCCGGCAAGTATACAGTGTGAGATTTTAAATTGCAAGGGAAGACCTGCTTAATACAGGACTAAGTCATTTAAAGAGATAACTTGTTGTAATTTAAAGATTATTAGCTTAATCAATTTTTTGTAAATTCGAAATCCGAAGCACGAAATCCGAAATAAATACGAATAACCAAAATTCAAAATTGAAAAAATCCCAACATCCTGTAGATATTGTATAAGTTCCCGGAATGTTTTTATCATTGGTATTTGGATTTTGAAATTGTTTCGTATTTCGATATTCTAATTTCGGATTTGAGTTCCGGTATTGACAGAATAAAACTCCAGCTTTGACCAAGTTAGAGTCTATTTTGACGAGACCTTTGCATAACCCCAGTATTGTCATTGCGAGCGAAACGAAGAAATCTCATAACACATTGATAAGCCACGAGATTGCCGCGTCGCTTTGCTCCTCGCAATGACCAAAATTGGGCAAAAGAGGGGGCCATGCAAAGGTCTCTTGACGTTACCGTGGAGAATGGCTATAAATTATTGACCTCATTTATTGAAACTGTTATATTTTCAAATATATTGTAACGTTTTTAACAAGGTTGTCCTTTGGGGAATTTAGCGGGAATATTTATATCATCTTTTCTCATCGCACTATCAGGGGCAATTGTTCCCGGGCCGGTGTTGTCTGTTACAATTTCTGAAAGTGTAAAAGGGAATTTTTGGGCAGGACCGATGATTGTGCTTGGTCACGGTTTGCTGGAAATCGCGCTAATTGTTTTATTGGTAGCAGGTTTTGCGGATTTTATAAATAACACAAAATTTTTAGGTATTATCAGCGCCCTGGGAGGAATTTATCTGCTCTGGTTGGCTTTCTTGATGTTGAAGGACGTAAGACATGTAAAAATAAAAATTAACGGGGAGCGCCATATGTGGGGTGGCCCCGTATTTGCCGGTATAGTGACGAGCCTTGCTAATCCCTACTGGATAATATGGTGGGCAACAATTGGTTTGGGCTATGTTATTGTTTCGATGAAATTCGGATTGATTGGAATCACAGTATTTTTTGTTGGACATATTTTAGCGGATTTATCATGGTATAGTATGGTATCTTACATAGTTTCAAGAGGGAACAATTTTATTAGTGGTCGAATATATAGAGGGATCATAAGTGCTTGTGCCTTTATGCTCATCTTTTTCGGTATTACGTTTGGTGCATGGGGGATAAAACAACTTGCTGTCTTTGCAGTATAGCTTTTTTACTTATAACAAAGGACTGTAGTAATGCTAAAAGGCAAAAAAATTATTCTCGGTATAACAGGCAGTATTGCTGCTTACAAATCTGCGGAACTTACAAGGGAATTTGTCAAGCAAGAGGCAGATGTCAAGGTTATAATGACTCAAAATGCGTTGAAGTTTATCACACCTTTGACTATGCAAACTCTTTCGGGAAATCCTGTTTATTCAGATACATTTTCACTGACAGGACAGTGGAAAATAGGTCATATATCTCTTGCTGAAGATGCGGATATTATTCTTATAGTCCCGGCAACAGCGAATATCATCGGGAAGATTGCATCGGGTATCGCAGATGATCTGCTTTCAACTACTGTAATGGCAACAAAGTTACCCGTGTTGGTGTGCCCGGCAATGAATACAAATATGTATACCAACGAGATTGTCAGGGCAAATATGATGAAGCTGTCTTCATTGGGATATTTCTTCATGGAGGCAGAATATGGTGAATTGGCCTGCGGGGCAGAAGGTGCAGGAAGACTTCCTTCTGTTGACGATATTGTGGAGGAAGTGACGTCAATTCTCGCGAAAAAGGATCTGGCGGGTGAGAGAATATTGATAACCGCAGGTCCCACGAGAGAGCCTTTCGATCCGATAAGATTCATATCCAATTATTCATCGGGGAAGATGGGATATGCATTTGCCATAATGGCCAAAAGAAGAGGGGCAGATGTTACTTTAATCAGTGGACCAACGGAACTGCCTGTACCATCGGGTGTCAAATTTATCAGGGCTTCGAGTGCCGTGAAAATGAGAGATGAAGCAATGAAACATGTGGAGGAATCAACTGTTATTATTAAGGTTGCTGCTGTGGCGGACTACCGTCCGTCGGTTCTTTCCGATTCCAAGATAAAAAAGCAGGATGGTATTTTCAGCATTTCTCTTGAAAGGAATCCGGATATTATTTCTGAAATTGGACAGATTAAGGGCGATCGCATCCTGGTGGGCTTTGCCATGGAAACGGAAAATCTTCTAAAGAACGCCTATGATAAACTCATATCAAAGAATATGGATCTCATTGTGGCAAATGACCTGAGCAGGCCAGGTTCAGGATTCCAGTATGATACGAATAGTGTAAGATTAATTGACAGGTCTGGCGATGTGAGGAAATTACCCCTCATGAATAAGCAGAGGGTTGCCGACAGAATCCTGGACAGGATTAAAAAATTACGTGAAGAGAAAAAAGGAAGCATTTAACCGTACAAGCAAAACCATGAACGGATGCAGAACATCAATATGGATTCAGAGGAACAGCAAAGAGAAGAACTGTTTCAGTTAGTCACTTCTCTAAAAAGTTATATCCTTTTAGAACGAGATTCAGGAAGGAATTATTCCAGTATGTACCTGAAAGGTGAAGTTCCATCTCTCGATGCGATGACCATAGAAGATACAGATAAAGGTGATGAAACAGCTTTTATTCCTTCCTTAACCCTTGATGATGTGAGGCAGGAACTTGGAGACTGTCAGAGATGTAACTTGTGTGAGGTGAGGAAAAACCTCGTTTTTGGAGAAGGAAATTACAATGCGGATCTCGTATTTGTGGGGGAGGCACCCGGTGCAGAGGAAGACAGGCAGGGAAAACCATTTGTAGGCCGTGCAGGACAACTTCTTACGAGAATTATTGAGGCTATGGGGCTTACGAGAGAGGAAGTTTACATATGTAATATATTGAAATGTCGTCCTCCGGAAAACCGGAATCCCAAACCGGAGGAAATCAGAGCCTGTGAACCTTTTTTAATAAAACAACTCGAGACCATTAACCCCAGAGTCATTTGTGCCCTTGGCACTTTTGCTGCCAAGACATTGCTTAAAACGGATGCTCCCATATCCAGCCTTCGTGGACGATTCCATTCTTATCAGGGGATAAAACTTATGCCTACGTATCATCCGGCGTATCTTTTAAGAAATCCCGGAGCTAAAAAACAGGTATGGGAAGATGTTCAGATGATTATGAAGGAACTAATGAGCAATGAGCAACGAGCAACGAGTAACGATGCCCGATCCACGATCCACGGTAGGTGAAACTATGAAATTCAAAATGGTGAAATCAATTATTTTATCTTTGATCCTGATTGTTCTGATTATTGCCGGAGGATCACTATCTTATGGTGAGAATGATAAACCCGTATTTGATATTGTTACCGTAAATGCGGCCATTACCCCGGCCGTTGCAACGTATATTATAAAAAGTATTGATCAATCTTATGCAGAAGGTTCTGCGGGGCTCATTATTTTGCTTGATACACCGGGTGGACTTGATCTGGCTATGAGAGATATTATCAAGGAGCTTTTGAACTCTCGAGTACCTGTTATTGTTTTTGTTTACCCCTCAGGAGCGAGGGCAGCTTCCGCCGGTGTGATGATAACCATGGCATCCAACATAGCGGCCATGGCACCGGGTACGAACATCGGTGCGGCCCATCCGGTTGCTATTGGCATGGGCGGTAAAATGGACGAAACCATGGCTGAAAAGGTAGTAAATGATGCCGTTGCCTATTCAAAGGGTATTGCAAAAAAGAGAGGCCGCAATTCTAAATGGGTCGAACGTGCCATCCGGAAAAGTGAGTCGGTTACTGCAGAGGAAGCCCTGAAACTGAATGTTATCGATTTTATTGCTAACGATGTGAGTCAATTATTGGCGAAAATTGATGGAAAGACCGTATTGCTGCCATCAGGGGAGGTGTTGTTAAATACGAAGGGGGCAATCATCAATGAGAAAAAGATGGGGCTGCGCGAAAGGATATTGACAACTCTCAGCGATCCTAATATAGCTTATCTTTTATTAATGATAGGTTTGGCGGGGTTATACTTTGAATTTGCCCATCCGGGTGCAATTCTTCCGGGGGTTATAGGTGGAATTTCTCTTATCCTTGCGTTTTTTGCACTGCAGACCTTGCCGGTAAATTTTGCAGGAGTTCTTCTGATAATTTTTGGTATCATACTTTTTATTGCTGAAATAAAGATTGTAAGCCATGGGATGCTTACAATTGCAGGTGTAATATCACTCGTTCTGGGTTCACTTATGCTTTTTGAATCGCCAATTCCAGCACTCAGGGTATCATTAAAGGTAATGGTCCCAACAATTGTTATTACTACGTTGTTCTTTGTAGCTGTTATCGGACTTGCCATTAAGGCCCAGATGAGAAAGCCGGCAACGGGTGTGGAAGGAATGATTGGCGAAAAAGGAGATGCCGTTACATCCGTTCATGAAGATGGGAAGGTTTTCATAAAAGGAGAACGCTGGAACGCATATAGCAAAGACATGATAGAGGAGGGAGAAAAGATAGAGGTAGTCGGAATAAAGGGACTAAGATTAGAAGTTAAAAAAAATGAATGGGAAAAAGGGGGATAAACCATGATGATATATACAGTTGGCACGATAGTAGTCTTGATTATTATGTTTTTAGCCGCGGCAATAAGAATCCTCAATGAATACGAGAGGGGTGTAATCTTTCGTCTGGGAAGGGTTATCGGTACAAAAGGGCCTGGCCTTATCATATTAATACCCATAGTAGACAGAATGGTTAAGGTCGATATGAGAATCATAACGATGGATGTTCCTCCGCAGGATGTGATAACGAGAGATAACGTGTCTATCAAGGTGAATGCAGTTATTTATTTCAGGGTAATGACTGCGAATGATGCTGTTATCGAAGTTGAAAACTTCCTCTATGCTACTTCTCAGCTTGCACAGACAACGCTGCGAAGTGTCTGCGGTCAGGTAGAACTGGACGAGATTCTGGCAGAAAGAGAAAAGATCAATGCTCAGTTGCAGGAAATACTGGACAGGAGCACCGATCCTTGGGGGATCAAGGTGTCGACTGTTGAGGTAAAACATATTGACCTTCCCCAGGAGATGCAGCGGGCTATGGCCAAACAGGCAGAAGCGGAGAGGGAAAGAAGGGCAAAGGTCATCAATGCAGAGGGAGAATTTCAGGCCGCTCAAAAGCTGGCTGATGCAGGTGAAGTTATTGCCGGTCAACCCATTGCCCTACAGTTGCGTTATCTTCAGACGCTTGTCCAGGTTGCATCTGAAAACAATTCTACAACACTATTCCCCATTCCTATCGATTTATTCAAACCCTTCCTGGATTTAATTGGAAAGAAAGAATCTGATAAATAAAGATAAGCCTTTGAACTTGAAGCTCGAAACTCGGAACTCGAAACTGAAGTCCATACTGAAAGGAGAAGAAAGTGGCAGAAAAAGAAAAGATATTTGTATTGGCGAGTGCCCTGATTCTAATTGCATTGGGTGTTCTTATTATCCTGAACAGCAGCGGGGTTTATGGATTTGACAAAAGCTGGCCCATTCTGCTGATTGTAATTTCTATCGGAATACTGGTTCAACACGTCAAAGACATCGGGGGTTGGTTTATCGGTATTGTTGGGGTTATTTTTATTGCCATGAAAAATTTTTACCCGAATATTGAAAGTTGGGCTCAATATGTCCTTCCCGCAGTTTTGATCCTCCTGGGTGTCTACATTTTATTTGATCATTTTAAAAAATTGAAAAAGGCCAAAACAGAATAACATATTGTAAAGGTGGAAGCCGTTAAGGAAAACATAAAACCGGGTGACAAAGCCTTAGTCATATGCGATTTCGATGGCACGATAACCATATTAGATATAGGTTACGAAATCATAAAAAGATTTGCAGCCCACGGATGGGAAGAAATCGATCAGGCTTATTCTAATGGCAAAATAGGTTCTAGGGATGCCTACACAAAGATTGCCGATCTTATTAAGGCATCTAGGGAAGAAGTGGTTAATTATGCCATAAAATATGGGAAGATTGACCCCTTCTTTAAAGAATTTTACCTGTTCTGCAGAAAAAACAGTATTGATATCAAGATTGTTTCTGATGGCCTTGATTTTTATATAGAAGCGATATTGAAAAAATATGACCTTCAGGAAATTGAATTCTATTCAAATGTTGTTCTTTTTGGAGATAATGGAAAATTTTCTATTGAATTTCCTCAATGGGATGATGAATGTGATAAATGTGGAAACTGTAAAAGCAAAATCCTCAAGCAATACCGTTTGACCTATGACAGCATAATATATATTGGAGATGGTTATTCAGATGTATGTCCGGCTCAAGAGGCGGATCTCGTATTCGCAAAGGATATCCTCTATGAAAAATGTTTAAAAAATGGTAAAAGCTGCATTTATTATGAAGATTTTGATGATATAAGGAAATATCTGGAGAGAACATTTCCTTTTTTTTTGTCCGGGGGGCTTAATTGTTCCAGGTACCCGGATAGTTGAGTTTTACTTACATTATAAAACGTTTTTAAAAGGAGAGAATATTATTAATGGAGACCGTTGTATCTATTAAACCCCTGTTGGCTGTTTCAATTTCCCTCTTCGGTTCACTGTTGATCATTGCCTTTGGTAAAAGACCTAACGTAAGAGAATCGTGTACTTTTATAATTGCGTTTATCAAGTTTGGTATCATTGCCTCAATGTTGCCTGTTGTCCTGGGTGGTCAAAAGATATTTTACAGTCTTGTAGAAGTTCTTCCCGGGGTGGGGATCGCATTCAGGGTAGATTCCCTTGGCCTTCTTTTCGCACTGGTGTCTTCATCTCTCTGGATCGTAACATCAGTATATTCTATCGGGTATATGCGATCACTTAAGGAACATTCTCAAACAAGATACTTTGCTTTTTTCGCCTTGGCGCTTTCTTCTGCAGTTGGTGTCGCATTCTCCGCTAATCTTCTTACCTTTTATTTGTTCTATGAGATGTTGTCTTTGTCTACTTACGCTTTAGTAACCCATCATCAGGATAAGGAAGCACGTTCTGCAGGAAGGAAATATTTGACCTATTTGATGGGCACGTCAATAGCCTTTCTCCTTCCCGCCATCGTATTAACATATATCTATACAGGAACTTTAAATTTTTCAGATCAAGGTATTCTTGCCGGGAAGGCTCCTGATGTGATCCTTGTAGTTATGTTTGTTCTCTTTATTGCCGGGATCGGCAAGTCAGCTATCATGCCGATCCATTCGTGGCTGCCTGCCGCAATGGTGGCGCCAACACCGGTGAGCGCACTACTGCATGCCGTTGCCGTTGTTAAAGTCGGTGTATTTTCAGTGTTACGAATTTGCTTCCATGTCTTTGGAATAAACTTGATGCATCTTCTCTCGCTGGATGTTCTCCTGATATATTTTATATCCATTACGATTCTTGTCG
>Ga0265594_1002146_pt1 | contig 14459 bp, 11 predicted proteins | sample saktaG_11_FD_190147 | JGI IMG/M metagenome (GOLD analysis project Ga0265594, IMG submission 190147) | Saline water microbial communities from Sakinaw Lake, British Columbia, Canada - sak_2011_5_24_80m | ecosystem: Environmental > Aquatic > Non-marine Saline and Alkaline > Saline ... | reverse complement strand
GGACCCATTCAGACAGCCAGGGAAAGAAAGATCTCTATAAGATAAACCTGCAGGATACCAGGACAAATTCGGTTTGTGCAGGTCCTGGTGACCAGACTCATTCGTCAATCTCAATTGACAAGGTGGTCTGGCAGGATGACAGAAATGGGATCAACAACAATGACATCTACCTCTATACCTTACAGGAAGAGACGCCATATCCGCCATACCAGTTCTCTGGGAATTGTTACATCAATGGAATAAACGCCCCTGTGGGAACTGATATTATTGCTATGGTCAGTGGAACAGAAGTAGGAAGGACCACTACCCAGGTAGAGGGGCAGTACGGTAATGGCGGGTACGAAAGACAGCTGATTGTTCAGATTGATCAATCAATGCTTGGTAAAGAGATAACATTCTGGACCGGTGAACTCAGGGCGAGAGAAACTGTGTTGGTGACAGCAGACGGTGGTGTCTATCCACTTGATCTGACCTTTACCTATACCCAGCCGATTGCACCCTGTGAGTTCTATGGTACAATCACCATTGATGGAGTACCTGCTTTTCCCGGAACCGGGATAACCGCAATTATCGATAATCAGGTACGCGGGCAGTTTACGACACGTGAAGTCGGCATGTATGGTGGTCCGGGATCTGCTGAGCCACGGCTTGTTGTGCCAATTTATTCAGAGGATGTAGGCAAAACGATAACTTTCTGGATTGACGGTATAAGGGCAGACACGACCTTTTTCATTGAAGAAGGGGGCATATTTATGCTGGATCTGGTCTTTACCCAGTCTCCGTTTGTTCCGGATTATCAGTTCTATGGATACACAACGATACACAATATTCCGGCACCAGCAGGAACGGTCATATCAGCACTTGTTGACGGGCAGGAACGCGGCAGGATTACAACCGTGGTTGAGGGAGCATATGGTGGACCATATACGGGTGATGACAGGCTTGTTGTCCCGTTAACGGTATCAGATCTTGGCAAAACCATCTTCTTCTGGTCTGGAGGGATGATAGCAGATGAGAGGGAAGTAATTGCAGGAGATATTCCAGCCACTGAAGATTCCTATATTGTCATTAGAAAAGATCTCAATTTCAAAGAATCAACTGGTATCATAGCTAACTTTGTTGGAGAACCAACAACCGGACAACCCCCTCTGACGGTTTTATTCACGGACCTCTCAACTGGCTCCCCAACCATGTGGCACTGGGATTTCGGAGACGGGGGTACAAATGATGAACTAGGGAATCCTGTCCACACCTATGCACAGGAGGGTGTGTATTCAGTTCTTCTGACCGCTTCTAACCAGTATGGAGAGAGTGATCAGGAAGTAAAACCAGACTATATTTCCGTTGGTTCAGTCCCCTCAAAGCCATATATTTCGCTGTATCCCGGGTGGAACTGTGTTGCAACACCCCGATGGCTTGCAGATGGGTATAACACTGCTGCTATCTTTAATGGTGTAGATGTCAATGGCCATTCAATTTACCAGTATGATGCAGAAAACGGAATATTTAAAACGCTCCAAATGGACAGTCCGGTCCTCCCGCTTGATTCCATCTGGATCTATTCTGCCAAAATGGATATGGTTTATCTGACCTTTGACTCTGTAACAGGCCTTCTCCCTGAAAAAAACCTGTACAGAGGATGGAATAGTGTTGGTTTTACCGGGTTAGAACCAGTTGCAGCACGAATAACCTTTGCATCAGTAGCTGATTCATGGGTTTACTGTCTAATTTATGATGCTATTGAGCAGACCTATCGTGAAACGGTTGTGAAAGATCATAATGATACAACTGCTCTTACACCATATCAGGGATGCTGGCTATTTATGAATGAAGACGGAGTTCTGACAGGATTATCCGGATAACTTTTTTTTTTAAAAAATTATTGCATCAGTCGTTCCTGTCGGGTAATTGGCCTGATATGGAGTACTTCTTTTGCGGCTTTTGTAACTGCATTGACATGTACTGCCGGTGCATATACCCCAAGGCGCCACTGATGTTGTCTGGTCTCATTCAGGGTCGTGATGAGAGGTGATACTTCTTCAATCGGGGTTTTCTCATACCTATTTTGTATTCGGACATCCATCATCATGTCGCTTGGGAACTCAGGGATATCTACCAGTACTGACTTATCAGGAACTCCTGCCATATCAGCAATATCAATGGCAAGATCACGTTCCTGTTTAAGAGAAATAGTTCCTGTCCGAAATGGCATATGCACATCGTCTTTGCTGACAAAAAGAGCACGTTTATAGAGACGACGATAATAGAGCTGGTGAGCTATCTCCTGTGCAACCGGTTCATCTGAATTCATCAGGGTATGGATACATGAAGCGTCATCCATCATAAGCATCTGTGGCAGGATGGTTTTGGAATCTGAACAGATATGCAGATCGAGGCTCCGCTGGAACATCTTCTCTGCAATTCTGCTGACATGGTGATAATAGACAGCCGGCCGCATAAGGGTGCGGGCGATAAGGAGTGATTCTGCTGCCTGAATCCCCCTCTCTTGTAAGCAGATACTGTTGTTTTCCATGCCTGTTGATCTGATGAGACGATCGGTATCAACGATTCCGTATGGAACTCCTGTGTAGTATGCATCTCGTAACAGGTAATCCATCCGGTCAACATCAAGATCACCATGAATGATACTGGCAAGGCGGTGTGTTCCTGATACCAGTGCACAAATTTCATCAGGGTCTGTTCCGGCCTGTTCAAGATGCCACCTCAGATCCGGTGATGATATAAGCCTGGAAATATCAGTATGACTCCTTCTGAGATATTCTATACTATGTGTCTCAATGGCATGGGAAAAAGGACCATGACCGATATCGTGAAGGAGTGCTGCAGTCTCCAGTATATTACGTTCATCCTTCTCAAGATCTATCTGCCTGGCCATCAGTGATGCCAGATGCATCGTCCCAAGCGAGTGCTCAAACCGGGAATGGTTAGCCCCCGGATAGACCAGATAAGAGAATCCAAGTTGTCTGATATATCGGAGCCGCTGTAGAACCAGCGTGTCTAATAGAGGGCGGATAACCGGTGGGAGATCAATATAGCCGTGGACCGGATCTTTGATGGATGTCATAGGTATCTAAAAATACATAACTGAACGGGTGCATGTAAGAATTTACTCTAAATTAAGAAAGAAATATCGGATTATCTGGCAATTATCGTGGAACTATTCTCTATAATATTATATCTTTTCTCTCATTTTATGAGACACATGAAACAATCTTCTCCATTTTTGATGGATCCCGGTTAATACATGAGATATGATTACATTCCTTTCCGGTGGCACCGGGACTCCGAAACTGATAGCAGGAGCCCGCCACCTGATAAATGACGATTCTATCACGGTAATTGTCAATACTGCCGAAGATATGTGGTATCAGGGCGGGCATCTCTCGCCTGATATCGATACGGTTCTTTATCTCTTTACCGGACTTTTAAACCAGGAGACCTGGTGGGGAATTACGAATGATTCGTTTATCACTCATACATCGCTCCTCTCTCTCGGAGTTGATGCCTATCTCGCTCTTGGCGACTGGGATCGCGCAACAACTATTGCCCGTGCTGAATATCTCCGATCCGGGTGTTCCCTGACTATGGCAACCCAGGCAATTTCAGAAAAAATGGGGGTGTCTGCAACGATCCTTCCGATGAGTGATACTCCTGTTGCATCGGTGGTTGATACCAAAACCGGTACGATGCACTTTCAGGAGTACTGGGTGAAACATAAGGGCACGTGCGCCATAACCGGGGTGAGGCGTGTAAGTGATACAGAGCCATGCGCGACAACAGAAGTGCTTGATGCTCTGTTGCAAGCAGATCTGATTGTGATTGGACCCAGCAATCCGATAACAAGTATCCTGCCGATTCTCTCCTGTGCTGGTGTCAGGGAGGCATTACACAAAAAACCGGTTGTTGCAATAAGTCCCTTTATCGGAGACGAGCCTGTAAGCGGACCCGCAAAGGATCTGATGATTGCATCAGGATTAGAGCCAAATTCACGCGGTGTTGCATCTCTTTACGAGGGGATAATCAGTACATTTATTCAGGATATAATTGATCCAGTCGATGTTACTGGATCTGTCAGATATGATACGATGATGAAGAATGAGACAATAGCAGTTGAACTAATGCAATGTATTCTGGATCATGAACATATCTCATTATGTTGACAGTATTGTCCCTGAATGCTGTTGCAGATACCAGGATAAAATGCAGGATGTCAGTAAAAATTCTCTATCTTGTTCCTTTTTGAATCGTGATTACCATTCATAGAGACTGAAGAGATACTAAAACTCATGATATCACCAAATCGTTTTACCCATCACTGTCGAATTATTACCAAGATTATGACACGAGTTCCTGTATGTGCAGTCACTCCGGATTTAAGTTCCGGAGAAATTTATGGATGGGTACATGAGATTCGGGACCTTGGTGGTCTTGCATTCCTTCTGGTTCGTGACCGGACCGGGATTATCCAGGTTACCATTCCAAAGAAGAAGGTTGGAGCTGATATCATTGCGACCTTTAAAGAAATTTCCCGCGAGTCAATTGTGCATGTACAAGGAGAAGTCAAGGCGGTAGAAAAAGCACCTGGTGGTCGTGAGATCATCCCCCAGGTTCTACGAATCATTAGTCGGGCTGAAACTCCCCTTCCACTTGATGTATCAGAAAAAGTGCTTGCAGAACTTGATACCCGTCTTGATAACCGGTATTTAGATGCACGCAGACCACGAGTGACCGCAGTTTTTAAAATTCGTAGTGCTGTGCAGCATGCAGTTAGGGATTATCTGCATGGTGAGGATTTTTACGAGATAACAACTTCAAAAATTGTCGCAGCAGCTACTGAGGGAGGAACAGAGCTCTTTCCAATCGCATACTTTGAGAAAGAGGCATTTTTGAATCAGAGTCCTCAGCTCTATAAACAGATGATGATGGCTGCAGGGTTTGAGAAAGTATATGAGATAGGTCCTATCTTTCGGGCTGAGGAGCATAACACCACTAAACACCTGAATGAAGCGACATCAATCGATGTTGAGGTCTCATTTGCAGATCATATCGAGGTGATGGATCTACTTGAGAAACTGATTATTCATGTCTATAAGGAGGTAGATGCGACCTGTTCTGATCCATTAGCTGACCTGGAACTGGATTCTTTTACCATTCCACAGAGTGGATTTCCAAGAATTCCATACAGGGAAGCTATCGAGATTGCCAGTAAGAAGATGGAAGATCCCATTACATTTGGAGACGATATCGGGACTGCAGCTGAGAAGGCCCTTGGTGAAGAGATGGGATGTCACTATTTTATCACCGACTGGCCGACTGCCATCAAACCCTATTATGCCATGCCGTATGAAGACGAGCCTGAGATCTGTAAAGCATTTGATATGATGCATCCACGAATGGAACTCTCATCAGGAGCACAGCGGGTGCATAGTCATGATCTCCTTGCAGAACAGATAGCGAAAAAAGGGTTAAATCCGGAAAATTTTGAGTTTTATCTGAAACCATTCAGATACGGAATGCCCCCTCATGCAGGGTGGGGTCTTGGTGCTGACCGTCTGGTAGCAACCATGCTTCATCTTCAAAATGTTCGCGAAGCAGTTCTTTTCCCGCGTGATCGTCACCGTGTTATGCCATGAAACCATTTATTAAAGGAACCATTCTCCCGACGACCGTTGTTGGAAGCTTTCCTGCTATAGTACCCACAGGAATGAAACGGTTATTTGGTGACCCCCTTTTCTATGCAGCTAAAAATGCAGTTGCAAGGCAGATCCAGGCAGGAATTACTATTATATCAGATGGTCAGGTCAGGGGGGATATGATAGAAACATTTTCCTCACGGTTGCCCGGTTGCCGGGGACGGGAAGTGATAGGTCCTGTCCGTCCATCAGATAGTCTGGTTATGATTAAAGATACAAAATATGCCCTTTCACAACATCCTCATGTAAAAGGGATCATAACCGGTCCGACAACCATCAGTTATGGTCTCTCTCTCTCTACTGCGACGTACCGAAACAAAAATGAGCTGATACCAGATATTGCATCAGCACTCATACCACAAGCACAGGCACTGGCTCGACTTGGTGTGAGTATGATTCAGATTGATGAACCGCTCTTCTCAACCGGTGCTGCTGATCTCAGTCTTGGGCGCGATGCACTGGTATCGATTACATCTGGTCTCTCCCTTCCGGTATGTCTTCATGTGTGTGGTGATATCACACACATCATTGATGATATCATACAGATGCCTGCTGATATCATTGATGTGGAAGGAACAGATAATCCTGAGATTCTCACGGTTCTCTCAAAAAAAGATATTGCAAAGCGATGGATAGGATATGGATGTGTATCTTCAGCTGATTCTGGTATTGAAGAGGTCTCACTCATTGAGAAACGAATCAGAAATGCTGTTGAGTTGTGTTCTCCTGAACAGATTCTTCTCGATCCTGACTGCGGTCTTCGGATGCTTACCCCTGATATTGCCTTTGAAAAATTACGAACCCTTGGAATCGCTGCAAATACAGTCAGGAATGAACTAACCCCCGATATGTATTGAAGGGGATATGTTCTCATTGACGAGAGTCCACAGTGCTATTTATCCTGGGGATCATCAGGGAAAGAGAGGATGTAAAAGAGAATGCCCTAAGTATTCCCTTTCACCATCCAGGCAGAAGAACGGTAAAAAAAAATCTGCATCCTGACGTGTTCATTTCTCACGTGTTACCAGAACCGGTAAAGGGCTTCTCTCGACAACTGCAGCACTAATACTTCCAAGGAGGATTCGTCCTGCCATACTTTTACCTGTTGAACCGATTACAATAAGATCTGCATTACGTGTCTTTGCAGCGAGAATGATCTCCTCTGTTACCGTGCCTATAGTATGGTTGTAAGAGATGGCGATATTAGCATCTTCTCCAATCTGGAGTACTCTCCTTCTGATCCCATTTTCTTCCTGTTCTGCAAGGGTAATTGTGTGTTCTTTTCCAGATTCATCTTTCACGGTAACATGTTTGTCTATCATTTGTGAGTGTATCTGGGGATGAAATACAAATATTACCTCAACTGAGGCACCTGCCAGTTTTGATAGTTTGACTGCTTCTTTCAGTGCATGATAACCCGCTTCAGAGCCATCAACCGCAACCAGAATGGTGTGATACATATGGCAAGATGGGAAGTGATACTATAATAACCCTTTGATTAAAATGATAGTCCTTTTCAGCTATGATCATCATTCCTGATTATATCCTTAAATGTATCTCTATTTGTGCGTTGAATATTCTTTTATCGGTTCAATGGGAGGTATTATGATGGATGCACACGGCAGTTGCAGCATAGCTGAGTGATTAAAGATCGTATTCAGATGATATCCTGTCTGATAAGCGGGGTTCATCTCATATCTGAAAGAATCCCATTATTGAAGATGTCATATCAACAAACCGGAGAAGATACAGTAGAGACTATTGAGGTGATGAGGATACTTGTATCACTGTCAGTTGTTGACAATTTCGGAAAAAAAGCTGTATCATGTGGATATGATGCAGAAATTCCAGTCAAAACTCCCGATCTTCCCCTTCGTAAGGCGATTGACAGATGTGCAGAAATATGTAATGCGCAGATAAATCCCCATCTCCCTACGATCGCAACGATATCCTGTCATATCTCACAGATGAATTCTTTACAGTCTATAGTACTATTTGGTCTTTCATTTCAGGCCATTCAGCGAAAACAAGGACCGTGTATCTTTTCCGGTAAGGTTGTGGCAGATGAAACCATCCTTAAGTTGAAAGAAGGACTGGTATCAGAAATTGGTCACGCATGCCTGCGTGAGTGCATTCCAGTGCTCACTGAGACATTTGAGCGGTGGGAGTACGGATCATTATAGTGACCCCCCGTTCCCGGCTTCTTTTTTTGCATTTTAGATAGAATGAAGTTGTTCTATGTGTATTTTGAGGATGAACCGGAGTTTTTGAGTGAACCTGGATGGATAATACAATAATTCATCTTTCAGGGGCAGAATGTATCACGCAGTTTTCGTCTCATAAGTTTCCAGCCGTTCATCCGGGGGAGTTCATCTACGATATAGGTATTTCTCGGGATTTTATAACTGGCGAGCCGGTCTTTGGCATATGCAACAAGCTCTTCATGGGTTAGTGACTCTCTTGGTACAGGAACGACTGCGGCTGATGGTATCTCTCCTTTTTTATCATCCGGACACCCGAATATCGCAATTTCAGCAACTTTTGGGTGCTGAATCAGAACATTTTCGACTTCAGTCGGATAGATCTTCCATCCTGACATGATTATCATATCTTTTTTCCGGTCTGTTATGACAAGCATACCGTGTGTATTGATATATCCAATGTCACCAGTCAGAAACCATCCATCAGAGAGAAAAACTGAACTGGTATCTGTTGGACGGTTCCAGTATCCGAGTGCCACTCCCGGACCGCGGAGAGCAATCTCACCCGGTTCCATTGGTGGTAATACAATAGATGGATCCCCTTCATCAACCACTTGTACCTCTGCATAACCTATCGGGGTGCCAACACTGTTGAAATCATCGGCTGTCTGGTAGTGCTCAGGTCGTATTACTGTTCCGCAACCAAGAACAACTGTCTCTGACAAGCCATATGCGTTTATTATTGGTATTTTAAATCGTTCCTGGAACCTGCGCCATGTTGGGGAATGCATTGGTCCACCCCCGGATATTATCCTTCGTACTGTTCCAAAAACCTTTTCTGTGCCGGGTTTTGTATCTACAAGAGCATGAATAACAGGCGGCATACTGGCAAGTTGCGTGACAGAATAATCTGAAATGAGTCTGATATACCGGTCGAGTTCAAATCGTTCCATAATGACATAAGTAGCTCCTGCCCGAAGAGCTGCAACAGCCCAGGAGAGTCCGACATGTCCCATCGGGTAAATACCCAGATAAATATCATCGGAGACAATGTCAAGTGCTTCACGTTCAGCTTCAAGTGCTGCCATCCATCCGCCATGAGTTAGCATAGCTCCTTTCGGCTGGCCGGTTGTCCCTGAGGTATATTGAATCTGACAGAGGGAATTAAGATTGCAGGGATATGGTAATAACCAGTCATCCTCTGTGAGCAGGTCATCCCAGGTAGCTGTGGCTTTTTGTACAACCCCGCCAACCGAGATGATAACAGAGAGTAAAGGCAGTTTTTCTTTGATATCTTTTATGATGGTTTCACATGACGCATCACAAATGAGGGTGGTAGCTTCTGCATCTTTTAGTGCAAAGAGGAGTTCTTCTTCCTGATACACAATATTTGTGGGCACAACAACTGCTCCGATGCGCCAGATGGCAAAATAACTGATGAGGTACTCCGGTGAACTATCAAGGAAGATAACCACACGGTCACCAGGCATAACTCCAAGATGCACCAGTCCGTTTCCGATTTTGCAGACCGATTTTAAGAGCTGGGAAAAACTGTATTGTGCATTACCTGATGGATAAATGAGAGATATTTTATCAGGTTCCTGCGCACGGATATCCAGAAACGTTGTAATATTTAGCATAGAACTTATCACAAATATGGGGATTGAGGTATATAGATGTTCATTGTTTATGGCCTGACTCGTTGCTGATTCATCCGGGTGTGTGAGTAGTAAAAAAGGTATTTTGTATTGACTGGGAAAGATATAACAACAAGAAACACCAACCTAATGAGGCAATAACCCGCCTTAACTCAGACTGGTAGAGTGCGCGGCTGTAGTATGGTTTGCCGCTGAGGTAACTGCGCGGCTACCGCGATGTCCCCGGTTCGATTCCGGGAGGCGGGACATCTGCATCAATGCCCAGATAGTGTAGTGGCCTATCATGTCGGCCTGTCACGCCGACGACTCGGATTCGAATTCCGATCTGGGCGTCGTCTCTTTTTGACCCATAGATTCATACCCGGTTCTGTCATATAATTATAATCTATTATATGCAGTCGGGATGAAATCCATGAAATATCAGATAATACTCACAATAGTGCTTGCATTAGTTCTTGTATGCTGTTTTGGAGCTCTTGCCGATATTCTTCCTGAAACTCCATATACTCCCTCGCAACCGATGCCATCTCATTCAAATATTGAGGTCATCGGAACTATCATTGAAAAGACCGAACGCGATGTCTCAAGTACAAACCGGTTCTTTAATGGTGGTGGTTTTTTGACTGAAGGAGAGATTGATACCCACTGGAACTATAAACAGGAGACAATATCAAATGGTGGATATCTCTCACAGTCAAAGGTGCAGACGTTTAATGATGGAAATGTCAATAAACGGGGATATAATGTGGATACTGCAACAGTTCAGAACTATGCCAGTGACGGCGCAGGAAGTACCTTACGTTCAAGTGAGTCATTATCTCTTGAGGTGTCAGGAAATTTCAGCAGTGCCGTCGATATTGTTGCATCTCCCCTGATTAATGAGATCATGGGAGACTATTTCCCTGCGTTTACCAGTTCATATGGTGCTTCATCAGATCTGTACGGAGTTACAACCATGGCTTCAACGACAAGGGGTTCAATTCGCGGGGCAGCCACAAACAGTTCCGATGCCCCGGCAGAACTGAATTACGATGTCATTGTACAACCTGATGCATCAACCGGGCTCGGGTATGCAGAAGCAGGGATATCAGTTGACACGGCTGCTTCCTGGTTAGAAGGACCGGCAGCGATTGGTGATAACGATCCTGATACCTACTATGATCCAGCTCATTCAGACTGGAATACCAACTACTGGGATGATGAAGCACGGACAACCACCTATAGAGAAGCTACAAACGCAGCAGGAAAGGTCTTTAGCTTCAGTAAGTCATACAGTGTAAAATCAGGTATAGATATCTGATAACATCCATCCAGCTTTTTGATATATCATGTATGAATAGTGTTAGACAGGTGAATAGTATGGATATAAGGACTGTAGTAATTATTTTCGCAGTGGTACTCTTCATCGGCATATGGCAGGTCTCTGCTGACATCATCGATGAACCGGTTATTCCGGCATTCGCAAATGACGTGAAGAGCAGCACAGATCTGAGCAGCATAACAAGTCTTGCCTTCAGCTCAAGTCTTCGGCTTAGAGATACTGCAGCTTCTGGTACTGTTCCAGCGGCATTAGAATATTGGGTTGATGTACGACCCGCAGGCAATGCTACAGCAGCACTGGGAACTATCAGGACTGCATTTACAGCAACAATTATGGAAGCAAACGGGTTACTTGGAGATGACAGTGCCTATTACGATCCCTCTCGTCTTTTGGATCCTTTAGCAGATTACTGGGATAAACCTGCTGCACAACATAGTTATCGTGATGAGACCTCTGCCGGCGGACAAATCATCCGGTATACTAAAAATTTCAAGTATACATCAGGAGTAGTTCTGTAATTGGAAGGCTATATAGAGGAAATATGAGGCCTATTACAACACCATTGATAATTGCTGGATGTCTCTTTTTGGCATGTATCTGCCAGGGTGCCACTGCTGCGGATTTCACGGTAAAACCGATTCAGTTTGGGCAGGCTTTTTCTTATCCCTGTCATGTCAGTTATGAGACTGAGACCTATTCCACGATGAATGCTGCCTTTAATGCAGACAGGGTGACCGGAATAGCTCCTTTAGAGGTAGGATTTTATGATGCCTCTTTTGGTTTTCCTTCCTATTACAACTGGGACTTTGGAGACGGTTCATTCTCCTCATTAAAAAATCCAGTCCATGTCTATGAGGATGCAGGGACCTATGATGTTGCCCTGACAATATCTGATGGTATTTTTTATGAGACATCATATGCGCTGTATAATGCAACCGGCAGTGGACAGCTGACTGACATCTCATTCTCAAGCACCGCACGTGAACTTGATTATATTACGGTATTAGAGCCAGGATCAGAAGCAGCAGCATCGTATAGTCAGGCTGAAGAAGTAGATCCCTTCTGGTTTCCAGTCAGGCAGAAAGGAGTGACCATGCCATCAGGACAGCTTGGAGTTGTTGGAAGTGCATACCTGGATGCAAGCACAATTACCATCACAAATAGTACTCAGTCCGGTTTTACTGATACCCTTGCTGTTACAGGAATATACCGTATGTTCAAGCGTGTACCCTATAATACTCAGTTCTGATTGTAATCCTTTTTTTTTTGTACCAGGGAACCTGGAACTAAAAGCATCGTACATGTTGATATAGAAATACAGGTACCATGATAATAATGGGTTTATCACGAATAGCTCCCATTTTGATTGTCCTTTTTCTGGCTCTTGCCGGCTGTATCGATGATAAACAAGCAGTGCAGAAGAACACACCCGAGGAACTTATTTCCCAGGGGTTGCAGTTGTTGCAGACCGGTGCACCCGATGAAGCGATAGCTGTATTTGATTCTGCGCTTTCTCTTCGTCCTGATGATCCTGCAATCTGGCAGGAAATGGCACGTGCATTAAAGGCAGCAGGGAAGAATGAAGAAGCTCTGGAGGCTGTTACACAGGCTCTGAAGATAGATCCGACAAATGCTGTTGCATGGATAGAGATGGGTAATATCAGTGCACAGCTTGGCAATGATTCAGGAGCTCTTACTGCATATGACACAAGTCTTACTCTTGATCCATCACAGATATCCGGTCTTTTAGAGAAAGCAGAACTGTTACAGAGAAAAGGAGACCTGGAGCATGCTTCTATGCTTATAGATCAGGTGATCGATCGCGATCCCGATAATCCTGAATTTTATAATGTACAGGGGGATATTCTTGTACAAAAAGGTGAGAAAGATCGGGCACTAATAGCATATGACAAAGCGCTCTCTTTACATGAAGATAGTCCTGACATCTGGAAGGATGTTGCAGAAGTGCTTGCATCTCTCGGGCTATATCCTGAAGCTGCCGCCGCATATATGAAAGTGTCAGAGCTCCTGCCAAATGATACAGAGACAATTGTTAATTTGTCCCATGTGCTGTCGGAAATTGGGCGGTTTGATCTTGCTGTTGAGAATTATAAAAAGGTCTATCTGAAAGAACCAGATAATATGCAGATGCTGGAAGGGTACGGGTTTGCCCTCAATGCCCTCAAAGAGTATGATGCATCACTGAATCTTTCAGAACAGGCAACCTCTCTTGATCCGAAAAACTCACAGATATGGAGTAATATTGGCTATGCATATGCCGGTAAGGGAATGGATAATGATGCATCAATAGCGTATGAGAAAGCTATCCATCTTGATCCACAAAATGGTGTGGCCTATACCAATCTCGGCTTTCTCTTCATGAAGAATGGAGAAATTGTTCCTGCACTTAACGCATTTGATACAGCACTCTCGATTGATCCCGAAAATGAAATGGCTAATTATTACTCTGCTGATGTACTGATGCAGAATTATGGGCCTTCATATGCATCAGCAGCTGCGGGTCTTGCCAGGCATGCTACTGATGTCAATCCAAAAAATGAGCAGGCATGGTTTATTCTTGGTACAGCAGAATTTTATCTTGGTAATTATGATGCATCATTTGATGCCCTTAATAAAGCACTTGCATTACAGCCCCTGGACCGGAAGGCCTGGGAAAATAAAGTTGCAACCATGCATAAACTTGGTCGTGCAGAAGAGGCTGTTCATGTCTATGATAAGTTCCTGATTGAGCATCCAGATGCAATGTATGCCTGGATGAACAAGGGATTTGCAGCTGATGCGTATGAACGATGGGAGGATTCACAGGTTTCCTATGAGCGTGCGGTAACTCTTGATCCAAACCTGACAATAGCCTGGGAAAACCTGGGAAGAACATATTATATCAATGGCAATTATTATAACGCGATAGATGCGCTGACGACTGCTCTTTCACAGGATCCAGCACGTATCATCTCGCTCCTGAAACGGGGTCAGTCCTATTACAAAATTGATGACCTTGATAAGGCGGTGAAAGACTATGAAGCGGCACTTACACTGGATCCACAAAATTCGGCAGTTCGGTTCTATCTTGCTGAAGCCCAGTTAAAACAGGGAAATCTTTATCAGGCCTATGGGAATTATTCTCAGGTGAAAGGAGCAGATGCTGAAGAGGCAGCAAATGAGAGATGGCGAATCTGGTGTCGCCTGTGGCCACATATCATTGACCGGGTGAAGGTGAGTAAGGAATGGGATATTGACGAGTTGAAAGCGTTCTTAAATGACGATTCTAATGCCCCGTCAATATTTAGGTGAAAAGCCACTATCATTCCTTTTCATTTCCACATGTGAAGATATCCCTTTTTTTTGGTAACCATCTGGTCAACAAGGATCAGTGGTTCATTGATTACTTCCCCGATGATTGTATATGATACCCCATCCAGACGGGGGTGGCTCTGTGGAATGGTAAAGAGGAGTTCAAAGTCACCTCCCCCATACAGAGCATATTGTTCTCTTTCATCGTGTGGAATATCATTAACAACCGGGAGTCTATCCGATAATATTGCAG
>Ga0265594_1002145_pt1 | contig 14461 bp, 13 predicted proteins | sample saktaG_11_FD_190147 | JGI IMG/M metagenome (GOLD analysis project Ga0265594, IMG submission 190147) | Saline water microbial communities from Sakinaw Lake, British Columbia, Canada - sak_2011_5_24_80m | ecosystem: Environmental > Aquatic > Non-marine Saline and Alkaline > Saline ... | reverse complement strand
GTAGCCGTCAATAGCCACTTTCTTGCCGACTTTCTGCAGATAATTAAGGATTTCCCTGATTCTTTTGACTTGGGTGGAAAAAGTGGCGATGATCAATCTTCCGGGAGCAGTATCAATGATTTTTCTAATGTTCTCCCACATGTTTTCTTCGGTAACCAGCGGCTGCTTATTGACCGCTCCCAAGCTTTCAATCATCAAGACAGTCGGTTTGGGCAGTTTTGAGAGAAAGTCATAAGATAGTTTTTTTTCGCTCGAACCTACGTCGAGCGTCCAGTCGCCCATATGGATGACCGTGGCCACTGGGCTTGAAATCACCACTCCGACGGAATCCATAATGGAATGTTCAACGTCGAAAAAACTTAATTTCAACTGTCCCAAATTAATTCTTTCTTTAGAGAGATTCGCTTTCAATTGGATGGTTTTCAATCGGGAGGTCGATCCTTTCTTGTATTCTTCCATTTTGCGCCTGATTAAAGCCACGGTGAATTCCCGGCTGATAACCAGGGGATAGCCCAGTTTTTCCAAAAGGATGGGAGCGGCTCCGATATGGTCCAGATGGCCGTGGGTGAAAACCACGGCTTTTATTTTTTTCGATTTGTCTTTGAGATAATTGATGTTGGGAATGATGTAATCGATACCAGGCATGTCTTCCTCCGGGAATTGGATTCCCATGTCGACGATGACAATGTCGTTTTCGTATTCGAAAACCGTCATGTTCCTGCCAACTTCTTCCTGTCCGCCGAGCGGCACAATTCTAAAATTTCCTTGTTTTGGTTGTTTTATCATATTTTTATTAAGAGTTAATTAGTGGTGCGGACGGTGGGAGTTGAACCCACAAGCCTTTAGGCACACGGCCCTGAACCGTGCGTGTTTTCCAGTTTCACCACGTCCGCTTAAACGAGTTTTTCTTCCTTAAGAAATTTTTTAAGCTTTTTGCCGAATCGGGGATGTTTTAAAGAAAGATAAAGATTCGATTTCAAATAAGCCAGTTTATTGCCGCATTCCAGCCATTTGCCTTCGAATTCGTAGCCGTAAACAGTCAGGCCTTTTTTAATCATTTCGTTGAAAGCGCCGGCCAACCTTATTTCCCCTTTGGCCCGGGAAGGCGTCTTCTCCAGGAAATTGAAAACCTCGGAGTCAATGACGTATTTGCCGACAACGGCCAAATTAGAGGGAGCTTTGCCCGACTCCGGCTTTTCTTCTATACCTTTTATCTTATAAAGCCGCGGCCTGATTTTTTCAACCCTGACGATGCCGTAGGAAGAAAGTTTTTCCGGCGGCAGCTTGTGCAGGGCGATGATTGGTTTGCGGCGCTCTTTGAAAATCTTGACCAGTTGCCGGGAACAGGGAATTTTTGCGTCAACGATATCGTCGCCGAATAAAACAAGACATGGCTCTTTTTTGACCGATTTTTTGGCCTGCAGGACGGCGTGGCCGTCGCCCAAAGGATTTTTTTGCACGACCTGAGAAAAAGATATTTTTTCGGAAAGTTTTGTCAATTTCTCAAGGGATTTCAAAATTTCGTATTTTCTGTTCTTTTTCAGTCTTTTTTCCAGGTCGCGGTTTTTTTTGAAATAATCCAAAACTTTTTTATATCCCGGCTTGACTGTGAAGATTATTTCCTTGATGCCGGCCGCAGCCGCTTCTTCAACTATGTACTGGATGGTTGGTAAATCGGCCAAAGGCCAGAATTCTTTCGGCAATGCCTTGCTTAAAGGCAGGAATCTTGTTCCCAATCCGGCGATGGGAATAACGGCTTTTTTAACGTTTGTCGCCATATAAGAAATCGAAGTTCTCAGGTTTTGTCTTTAAAGGTTTTTTGAATTTTATTTCTGGGATTTTTCCGTATTTTTCATTCTTGACCCAGCCGTCTTCGGTGTAAAAGTAAGCGGCTCCCCCGAATTTTTCAAAAAAAGAATAATCGCTCTGGCATTTATCGGACAGCCAGTTGGCCATCACCAGTTCTTTATTGCTGGGATTGATCGTCAAGTGATGGCAGTTCGGCGGATAAATTATCCAATCTCCTTTGTCGGCTTTTATCACTTCGGTCCGGTTGTCCTCCTCCCATTGGGCAAGATAAAAAGCTTCGCCTTCCAGAACGGTTATCAGTTCCGAAAAATTATTGATATGTTTGTGTCCTTTGGTTTTGGGAAATTCCTTCCCCAGCATTTTGGGCGGGATGACGGTGATATCATACCTTAAATCTCCCTGTTGTTCCACTCCCCTCCAGACGTAATAAACCGGAAAATCTTCAGCTGTTTCAGCCCATTTTTGGTCGTATAAAATGTTTTCTATCTCTTTTAAATAGCGGATCCAAGTGGGTTTTTTATTCTGGAATTTTCGGTTTTCCTCCATGGTATTTTTTAAATTAATTGTTTATTTAAAGGCTCTTTCCGTCTTGAAATACCAATTGGCCATATCGGAGAATCTTTTCGACGGGTCGCTGACGATTTTGTCGGTTGCGCCCCTTACTTCTTTGGAAATAAAGTAAGAATATTCGGGGCTGTAAAGAAATACGGCCGGAGCGTCTTTTATCAGAATATCCTGGAATTCTTCCAAAACCGCTTGCCTTTTTTCCTTATCCAGAGTTTGCCTGGCTTTTTCCAGTAGTTTGTCGGCATCTTTGTTTTCATAGCCGGCCAGATTAAGCCCAGGATCTTTTATTTGGGAAGAATGCCAATAGACGAAGGGGTCGGGAATCAGTTCCAATACTTGGCCGTAAAGAACCATTTGGTAATTTCTCGGCTTGATTATTCCTTCAGAAAAATCTTTGATTTCTCCATTGCCGTTTTTAACAACGGTTTGGATTTCGATGTTTATGCCTATTTTCCCCCATTGTTTTTTCAAAAGATCGGCTAGCTGCTCTAGAATCGGATTGGCGGCGTCGGCCACCGAAGTGGTCAAAGTGAAAGAAAGAGAAGCTGTTTCTGTTGAAGGAGCGGCGCAGAGCTGGTTTAATTTGTCTCTGGTGCTTTTGAGAACGCTGCCGGTGCCGGCGGTCAAGCCGTAAGGAACCAGTATTTCTTCTTTGTATTTTTCTTGAAATTTAATTACGGCACTCTTGGTTTTTTCGCCGAAATAGCCGCTGATTTCCCCTGCGGGATAAACGTCAGGGTCCTTAGCCAGGCATTTCTGCAATTCCTGGACTTCGCTCCCCTGGGAGCCGGTCTGGAGGTTGTTTTTGAATTGGAAAGCCGGCTGTTTGGTGGTCGTTTTTTCCCTGGAACCGTTTTCATTTTTGACAAAACCAGCTTCGTCTAAAATTCGTTCGGCTTCTTCCGGGTCGAATTCATAGATTTCTGCCGGGTTTTCGAAGCCATAGATTTCCGGCAGAATCGGCGAATCCGTTGTTTTTCCTTTGCCGGCTGAAATTTCCCTGATGATTTCTTCTTTGTCCGTGGCGTAGTTCAAGGCCTGCCTGATTTTTTCATTGGCCAGAACTTTCGCTTCCTCGGGATTGAAGAAAACGGCGAAATAGCTCGGCAAGAGCAGGCGGTATTCGGAGAACTCGTCGGTCTTCAAATTATCGTATTTTTTCACCGGGCTGTGAAAGAATCCCTTGATTTGCCTGGAATTCAAAGCTGAAATCAATTCGTTTTCATTATTGAAAAAATAAAAGATTATTTTCGGGATGTAATAAGGTTCTCCGTGATAATTGGGATTGGCCGCCAGTTCCAAGGATTTGATATTGCCTGCCTTATCTTCCTTGTCTTTGACCGCATTTTTTATCAGGTAAGGGCCGGCGCCGATCGGTTCCAGATTGTAAGCTGATAAGGAGAAATTTTGGCAGGGTATTTTTTCCCAAACGTGCTTGGGGATGATTTTCAAAGTGCAGTTTTCCAAAAAAACAGCTGAGGGATTTTTCAATTCAAAATAGATCGTTAAATCTGAAACTTTTTTCACCGTTACCCCGAGCCATTTCGCCCTGATTGGGCTTTTGGTTGCCGGATTCTGGATAGTTTCGATGGTGAAAATCACGTCGTCGGCCGTCAAAGGCTGGCCGTCCGACCAAAGGAGATTTTCTTTCAGACGGAATTCAAAAATCTTGCCGTCTTCGATGATTTCGTATCCTTTTGCCAGATCAAGAACAATTTCTCCTTTTTCGTCGTATTTCATTAGCCCCGCATAAATCAGTTCGATCAGGTCGCGGTCAACGTCGTAAGCCGGATAAATCGGATTGATCCAGCGTGGGGAACCGACTATGCCTTCTATATAAACCCCGCCTTTTGCCGGCCTGATTTCCGTGTTTTTGAAATAAAAATCAATTGTCAGGAAAAGAAAACTGATCAAAGCCAGGGATGAAAAAACAAAGAAAGCGATTTTTTCCTTCTTGTCTAAGATTTTCAAGAATTGCTTCCAGCCCGTCAGGGTCAAAAGCCGTTTGATACCTTGGCGGTATTCCATAGTTTTTAGAAAGTCTAATCTCCGGATAATTTTAACGGGGCCCGCCGCAGCAGGAAGAAGCGTTTAGGAGATGGCGGGTGTTTAAAAAAGGAGATTCAAGATAGCCAGGACGATGAATAAAATTCCGAAGACTATTGTTCCCCAAAAGATTTTTTTCTGGATGCCCCTTCTGGTGGCGTAAAAGCCTCCTTCCTGTCCGAAAGCCGAACCCAAAGCGGTTCCTCTTTGCTGGAGAAGGATTAAGACAACCAAAATAACGGATACTATAATTTGAGCTAAAGTCAAATACTGCAGCATGATATTTTTAGATTATTGTTTTTTTATTTTTCGGTTGTCGGCGGCCCAAAAAATAACCGACCAGCCAAACGATTACGGTCGTCCAAAAGAGGGGAATAATGCCGGCCACGGTCAGTTCCGGGAAAACGACGTCGACAAACCATATCAGGGCCATATTGATTATTAAACTGAAAAGACCGAAAGTCAAAAATCTCAAAGGCAGGGTGATCGTTTTCAGAACCGGCTTAATGAAAAAATTGATCAAGCCGAGGAAAGCTCCGGCCATCGCCAAATATTTAAGTTCTCCGGTGAATTCAACCCCGGGTACGAATTCCACGGCCAGCCAAAAACTCAGGATGCCGCCGATAATCTGATAAAGCAAATTAGACATATCTTTATAAGATGATAGCAGAGTTCCGTTTTGCAATCAAGCTCTGGTGGCCATTCTTGAAAATTCCGGAAATCTGGGATATAATCGTTAATTATGGCCGCTGATTTCATCAAAATAAGAGGAGTGCGCGTCCACAATCTGCGGAATATCAGTTTGGATATACCTAAAAACAAGCTGGTGGCGATTACCGGCCTTTCCGGTTCGGGAAAATCGTCTTTGGCTTTTGATACCTTATATGCCGAGGGCCGTCGGGTCTATGTTGAAAGCTTGTCCGCTTACGTCAGGCAGTTTCTGGGAGGAATAACACAGAAGCCGGAAGCGGATTCCATTGAAGGCATCAGCCCGGCCATTTCAATCGATCAGAGAAAAGCCTCACGCAATCCTCGCTCGACCGTCGGTACGATTACCGAAATTTACGATTATCTCCGCCTTCTCTTCGCCAGAATAGGCCGGCCTTTTTGTCCGAAATGCGGCCAGTTGATCAGCCGCCAAACAGCCGGCCAAATCATCGAGCAACTTTTGAAATTGTCCGGAAACAGGGAAATCGTTATCCTAGGTCCTTTAATCCGCGGCAAAAAAGGCGAACATCAGGGGATATTGGAAGAGATTAAAAGAGCTGGTTTCGTCAGAACAAGGGTTGACGGCATAATTTACAAGCTGGAAGAGATTTCAGGGGGAAATTTGGATAAAAATAAGAAACACTGGATTGAAGTGGTAGTTGACGGCCTGATTTTGAATAAAAAATCGGACAAGCCGAGATTGGCTGATTCTTTGGAAATGGCTTTGAAACTGGGCAAAGGAACCGCCATCGTGGCCAATTCAAAAAACAAATCAGCGGATTTGGTTTTTTCATCTCATTTCGCCTGCGAAAAATGCGGCGTATCTTTGCCGGAATTGGAACCGCGCCTTTTTTCTTTCAACTCTCCTTTCGGTGCTTGTCCCGGTTGCCAGGGATTGGGGGAAAAGCTGGAAGTTTCGCCTGACCTGGTCATTCCCAACCCCAATTTAACCATTGCCGAAGGCGCTATTTTTCCTTGGTCACACGCTTCCCACAAAGTCGGCTGGCAGGGTTATTTTTGGGAACAGCTGCACAATCTGGCCGAGAAACGGAATTTTTCCCTGGACGTGCCGGTCAAGGAATTGCCAAAGAAAGTGCTGGACATGATTCTTTACGGGACTTCGTATCCGTTAGGCGAAGAAGATAAATCTTCTTCTTCACCCTTCGCTGCGGCTCGGGTTTTCGAGGGCGTGATTCCAGGTTTGGAAAGAAAATACCGCGAAACAGATTCGGATTATACGAGAAGCGAAATCGAACGCTACATGATTGAAAAGAAATGCGAACAGTGCCAGGGAAAAAGGCTGAAAGCCGAAGTTATGGCCGTCAGAATGGCCGGCAAAACGATCGACGTTCTGGTTGAAATGCCCATAAGCAAAGCGCAGGAATTTTTCAAAAACTTAAAATTCAGGGCGGCCGAAGCGAAAATCGGCCAGCCGATCGTCGGGGAAATCATCAACCGTCTGCAATTTTTGATTGACGTCGGCCTGGATTATCTGACTTTGGACAGGCAGGCTGACACTCTGGCCGGGGGAGAAGAACAGAGAATCAGATTGGCCACCCAGATCGGTTCGAAATTGACCGGAGTCTTATACGTTTTGGACGAGCCTTCGATCGGGCTTCACAGCCGCGATCAGGAAAAATTAATCAGCGCTTTGAAAAAACTCAAAAATTTGGGCAACAGTCTGGTGGTGGTGGAACACGATTCCCAGACGATTATGGCGGCTGATTGGGTTATCGACGTCGGTCCCAAAGCCGGCCAGCACGGCGGCTGCATCACTTTTCAGGGAACGCCGAAACAACTGCTCAAAAGCCGCACTCTGACCGGGGATTATTTGTCCGGCAGGAAAAAGGTGGGAGTCGGCCGGCAGGCTGCTCCGGCTGCCAATTATTTGGTTGTTAAGGGCGCCAAAGAGCATAATCTTAAGAATATTGATGTAAAGATTCCTTTGGGCCGGTTCGTCTGTCTGACCGGGGTTTCCGGTTCCGGCAAGAGCAGCTTGATGAACGATATTCTGGCCAAGGCGCTTTTGAAGAAATTTTACAAGAGCAAAGAGGAACCGGGCGTTCACAAGGAAATTTCAGGAACCGAGTTTCTGAACAAGGTCGTCCTGGTCGACCAGTCGCCGATCGGCCGGACTCCCAGAAGCAACCCGGCGACTTACACCAATGCTTTTACATATATAAGGGATTTATTCGCCGGGATGAAGGAAGCGAAAATCAGGAATTATCAGCCCGGCCGTTTCAGCTTTAACGTCAAAGGCGGCCGCTGCGAATTCTGCGAAGGCCAGGGGACGAAAAAAATAGAAATGTATTTTTTACCGGATATCTACGTCCAATGCCCGGAATGTCAGGGAAAAAGATTCAACAAGGAAACCTTGTCCGTTGAATACAAAGGAAAAGACATTGCCCAAGTTTTGGAAATGACCATTGAAGAAGCTTTGCAATTTTTCAAAAACGTGCCGGGTCTTTATGAAAAACTGAAAACTTTGGACGAAGTCGGCTTGGGTTATGTTCATCTCGGCCAGCCGGCTCCTTCTTTGTCAGGCGGTGAAGCCCAAAGGGTGAAACTGGCGGCTGAACTTTCCAAAAAAGCCACTGGCAAAAGCTTGTATATTCTGGACGAGCCGACCACCGGCTTGCACCCCCACGATATCGAAAAGCTGGTTTGGATTTTGAAAAGCTTGGTTGATAAAGGAAATACGGTTCTCATCGTGGAGCATAATCTGGACGTAATCAAAAACGTCGACTGGATTATGGATCTGGGTCCCGAAGGCGGAGAGAAAGGGGGTTATTTGGTGGCCGAAGGAACTCCCCTTGAAATTGCCGAAAACAAAAAGAGCCATACCGGCCGCTATCTGAAAAAGGCAATAAACTCTTGACAAAGATCTTCACCCAAATTAATATAAAAAAGTACAAATTAGCACTCAAAGGTCGCAACTGCTAATAACATTCGATTATCAACAATCAATCATTATGCAAATCAAACCGATTTTAGATCATATTTTAATTGAGCCGATCAAGGAAGAAGAAAAAACCAAAACCGGGATTCTGCTTCCGGATACGGCTGAAAAAGAAAGGCCTGAACAGGGCAAAATAATCGCCTGCGGACCGGGCAAAAAAGACAAAACCGGCAAGTTCATTCCCCTGGTCGTCAACCCGGGAGACAAGGTTTTGTTCACCAAATACGGTCCGACGGAAATTAAAGTCGATAACAAAGAATATTTAATCGCCAAAGAGGAGGATATCTTGGCGATACTTGAATAACTATGGCGAAACAAATCAAATACTCGGAAGAAGCCAGAAAAAAATTAAAGATAGGCGTGGATAAGCTGGCCGACGTCGTTAAGGTGACTTTGGGTCCCAAGGGTAGAAACGTTGTTTTGGACAAAGGTTTCGGTCCCCCCACCATCACCAACGACGGCGTCAGTATTGCCAAGGAGATCGAACTGGAAGACAAGATGGAAAATCTGGGGTCGGAAATGGTCAAAGAAGTGGCTGAAAAAACTAATGATGCGGCCGGCGACGGCACGACCACGGCCGTTGTCTTGGCTCAGTCGATAATCGCCGAGGGCTTGAAAAACGTCACAGCCGGAGCCAATCCTTTGGCTTTGAAAATAGGCATTGAAAAAGGAGTGGAAAAAATCGTCGAATCCCTGAAGAAAATTTCAAAGAAAATCACCAGTAAGGAAGAAATGACTCAGGTTGCCACTATTTCAGCTGAAGACGGGGAAATCGGCAATCTCATTGCCGAAGTCATGCAGGAAGTCGGCAAGGACGGGGTGATTACGGTCGAAGAATCGAAAACTTTCGGCATCCAGAAAGAAATCGTCAAAGGGCTGCAATTTGACAGAGGTTACATTTCACCCTACATGATTACCGATACCGAAAGAATGGAATCGGTTTTTGAAGAACCTTATATATTGATTACCGACAGGAAAATTTCCTCGATTTCGGAGATTCTGCCGGTTCTGGAAAAAGTCGCTCAAGCCGGCAAAAAAGAACTGGTTATCATTGCCGACGAAGTGGAAGGGGAAGCTTTGGCCACTTTGGTGGTTAACAAGCTGCGGGGCATATTCAACACTTTGGCAGTCAAAGCCCCGGGATTCGGCGACAGAAGGAAAGAAACTTTGCAGGATATCGCAGTGGTCACCCAGGCGGAAGTCATTTCCGAAGAAGTCGGCTTGAAACTGGAAAACGTTGAACTGAAGCAGCTGGGACAGGCCCGCCGGGTGGTGGCGACCAAGGAAAATACCACCATTGTCGAAGGCAAAGGAGAAAAGGAAAAAATCGACGCCAGAATCAAACAGATTAAAAAAGAAATGGAAGTTACCGAGTCGGAATTCGACAAAGAAAAACTGCAGGAAAGATTGGCCAAACTGGCTGGCGGCGTAGCCGTCATCAAAGTCGGCGCAGCCACCGAGATGGAACAAAAAGCCAAACAGCATAAAACCGAGGATGCTTTATCAGCTACCCGGGCAGCTGTCGAAGAAGGCATCGTGCCCGGCGGAGGCGTGGCTTTAATAAGAGCCATATCATCTTTGAACGAATTGAATTTGGCAGGAGACGAATTGACCGGACTCAATATTTTGAAAAGAGCCCTTGAAGCGCCGATTCGCCAGATAGCCCAAAATGCCGGTATAGACGGAGCCGTTATCGTCCAAAAAGTCAAAGACAGCCGGGAAGGATTCGGCTTCAACGCCCAGCTGATGAAATATCAGGATCTGATGCAGGCGGGCATTGTTGACCCGACTAAAGTAGTCAGGTCGGCTTTGCAGAACGCCGCTTCGGCCGCATCTATGTTTTTAACGACCGATGCGGTGGTGGCGGAAAAACCGGAAAAGAAAAGAGAAATCGGCGGCATGCCCGGTATGCCGGACGAATATTGAAACCGATTGTCTTTGATGATTCTGCGAAAACTCCTCTGAACAAAGAAGATAGATCTTCTTTTTTAACCCTTACTGCGGTTTGGGTAGATTGAATTCAGAGGAGTTTTTGGTTATAATAAGGGAAAGTCGAGCCATTAATAAATTTAACTGATTTTTTATGAGCATCATTAAAATTATTTTAATAGCCGTCGTTTTGCTGATTGTTTGGGTGATTGCCGTTTACAACCGGCTGATCACTTTGAAAAACAGGGTCAAAGAGGCTTGGTCGGATATTGACGTGCAATTGAAAAGAAGATACGATTTGATTCCCAATTTGGTTGAGGCGGTCAAAGGGTACGCCAGCCATGAAAAAGGAGTTTTTGAGAATGTAACCAAAGCCAGAACAGCTGCCATGGCAGCTGAACAGGCCGGCGATCCGAAGCAGGTCGCCCAGGCGGAAAATTTCTTGGCCGGAACTCTGAAAAGCCTGTTTGCCGTAGCTGAAAATTATCCTGATTTGAAGGCTTCGGCCAACTTTCTTGAATTACAAAGAGAACTCCGCGATGCCGAAGATAAAATCCAGGCGGCCAGGCGTTTTTACAACACCAATACCAGGGATTTCAACATCAAAATAGAAAGCTTTCCGGCCAATATCGTGGCCAATGTTTTCAAATTCGCCAAGGTTGATTTTTTTGAAGTCGGAGAAGCGGCTACCAAGGAAGTTCCCAAAGTCAATTTTTAAGGATTCGGATCTTAGATGAACCTCTACACTCAAGCTGAGTCAAATATCAGAAAAACTTGGCTTTATCTGTTTTTCTTTTTCCTTTTAATCATCGGAATCGGCTGGGTTATTTCCTATTCCATGGAAAGTCCGGCTATATTGTATTTGGCGGTGATTTTGAGCGTAATGCTGAATTTTTTCGCTTATTGGTATTCGGATAAGGTTATTCTGTCTCTCAGCCGGGCTAAGCCGATTGAAAAGCGGGACAATCCGGAATTATACAGATTGGTGGAAAATCTTTGTCTGACGGCCGGTTTGCCTCTGCCGAAAATTTATATCATTGATTCGGCCCAGCCGAACGCTTTCACTACGGGCCGGGATAAGAATCACGCCGTGGTGGCGGTAACCAGCGGCCTTTTGGAAAAATTGGAAAGGGTGGAATTGGAAGGCGTTATTGCCCATGAATTGGCGCATATCGGTAATAAAGACATACTTTTACAGACAGTTATTGTCATTCTGGTGGGTATAATTGTCATTATGACCGATTTTTTCTTCAGGATAACTTTTTGGGGCGGCGGCAGAAGCCGCAGCGGCAAGCGGGAAGGCGGCGGATATATGATATTGGTGGCTTTGGCTTTGGCTGTTCTGGCGCCGATTTTGGCTCAACTGATAAAATTGGCGATTTCCAGAAGAAGGGAATATCTGGCCGACAGTTCCGGCGCTCTTTTGACGAGATATCCCGAAGGATTGGCCAGGGCTCTGGAAAAGATTTCCAGCGACCCCAGTCCTCTTAAAACCGCCAATGACGCCACTTCGCATCTTTACATCGCCAGCCCTTTCCGGGGAAAAGAAAAATCTTCCTGGCTGCATAAATTATTTATGACTCATCCTCCGGTTGAAAAAAGAATAAAGGTTTTGCGGGGAATAAGAATATAAAAATAATTAAATATAAATATGGCAAAAAAAATAAAAACAGGTATTATCGGAGTCGGCAATTGTTTCGCCGGCTTAATCCAAGGCATCGAATATTATAAAAAGCATCAAGGCAAAAAGCCCATAGGCCTGATGCATCCCAAAATAGGGCCTTACGGTTTCAAAGACATTGAATTCGTTTCAGCTTTTGACGTTGGGGCGAATAAGATCGGCAGAACTTTGGATAAAGCGGTTTTCGCTCCGCCTAATCTGGTCAGGTGGACGAAACTTCCCAAAAGCCGGGTGATAGTCAGAGAATCGCCGATTCTTGACGGCATCGGCATTTACGTTGAAAACAAAATCAAGCCGCTGAAAAATCCCACTTCGCCCGAAAAATTGAAAAAAGAAATCGAAAAGGAAATAAAAAGGACGAAGACCGAAGTTTTAATCAATTATCTGCCGGTGGGCAGCCAGAAAGCTACCGAATTCTGGGCGGACATTGCTTTAACGACCAAAACAGCTTTGGTCAATTGTCTGCCGGCTTTCATCGCTTCAAATAAGAAATGGGCGGAGAAATTCAAAAAAGCTGGCGTGCCGATTATCGGCGACGATATTAAAGGCCAGATCGGAGCCACTATCGTTCACCGGATTTTAGCCAAACTTTGTTCGGACAGGGGAACAACCATCAACAAAACGTATCAGATAAACGTTGGCGGCAATACCGACTTCCTGAATATGCTGGAAAGGTCTCGTTTGGAAAGCAAGAGAATCAGCAAGACCGAAGCCGTTATCAGCCAGATAAGCGAAGACATCAAAGCGGATAAAATCTACATCGGCCCCTCGGATTTCATTCCTTTTTTGGGAAACACCAAGTTGTGTTTTTTGAGAATAGAGGGTAAGATGTTCGCTGATGTCCCTTATTCCATGGAATTGAGGTTGGATGTTGATGACAAAGCCAACAGCGCCGGCATCGTTATTGACGCTGTCCGCTGCGCCAAATTGGCCAGAGATAGGAAAATGAGAGGATATATTCCAGTCAGCAGTTATTATATGAAGCACCCTTTGGTTCAGGAGACGGATGACGAAGCCAAAAAGATAGTGGAAAGGTTTATTGCCGGAAAATAAGAATAGGAGGAGTCGGATAGCGGTTTATTCCACGCGCTTGGAAAGCGCGCGAGCGCAAGCTCACGTGGGTTCGAATCCCACCTCCTCCGCTTATCTATGAATCGCAAAGAAAAAATTCTTCTTTACGGAAATAATTTATGGAATTTCGCCGACGGGATGTTCGGGCCGCTTATCGCCGTCTTTACCGAGAGAATCGGCGGCAGTATTCTAGATATTTCATCGGCCTGGGCGATTTATCTTATTGTTACCGGAATTTTCGTTATTTTGATCGGCAAGTATTCCGATTATCACAGCAAGGAAAGGATAATGATCAGCGGATACGCTCTGACGGCCTTATTCACTTTCTGTTATTTGCTGGTACAAACACCCGTGCATCTTTTTATGGTCCAAGCCGGCTTGGGATTGGCTTTGGCTTTATGTAATCCCACCTGGTGCGCTCTTTACGGTAAATATTCTTCCCAGGAAACCGCCGGCCTGACTTGGGGACTGGCGGACGGGGAAGCGAAGATTCTGACCGGCATTGCCATCGTCATCGGAGGATTTATCGTCAAAACGTTCTCTTTTGAAACTCTCTTTATCACTATGGGAAGCTTCCAAGTTTTGGCTACGCTCTACCAGATGAAAATATTCGAAAAATCGTAAAGAGAATTTATTCAAATAAACATGAAAATGCCTTTCAGCAAAGCAATCAAAATCCTCCTTGTAACAAATGGCTTTATTCTCGTTGCGACTGCCATGATCGGGCCCATTTATGCTCTTTTTGTCGAGGAAATCGGAGGAGATCTTTTGGATGCGAGTTATGCCTATGGGTTTTTTGCCTTGGCTGCCGGAATCACTACTTTGATTTCCGGCCGATATGCCGACAAGCTCAAAGAAAATGAGTTAATTATAGTTTTCGGCTACGGAATCATGGGTATTGCATTTTTGGGTTATACTTTCGTGAATTCGATTATTTCTCTTTTGGCCGTGCAGGTTATCATCGGAATAGGAGAAGCGATTTATCTGCCCGCTTTCGACGCGGTCTATTCCAAACATTTGGATAGACGCAAATCGGGGAGAGAATGGGGAGCCTGGGAAGCGATTAACTTTTTTACCATCGCTTTCGGCGCAGTCACCGGCGGGCTACTGGTCACATTTTTCGGGTTTGACGCGATATTCGTCATAATGGGATTACTTTGTTTTGCCAGTGCGATTTATATTTTTCGATTACCGAGAAAAGTTTTGTAAAAGAAGTTGCCGTTAAACTCATAGACCCGCTTAGTAGCTAATGCCAACGGCGGGTTTTTATTTTCCAACGGCGGAAATTCAAACCCGAATTGAAAAATTTTCATTGAAAAATTTGCCCAAATGAGTTATACTTAATTAACAGGAAAACTTGAAATTAACCGGGCGTTTGTCCGAGAATTATAATTAACATTTTAATTTTATGGAGAATAAAAAATTCACGCTTTCCATTCTGCCCGAAAAACTGGGCATTTGCCATTTGGCTGCCACTACGCCAATTCCTCAATGGTTGGAAAAGGCCGGTTTCTCTTCCGTCACCAGGACGAACGAGGAACTTTCCATTGTTTGTTCCCAGCAAGAGATTCCCGGCGGCGTTTTGTTTGAAAAAGATTGGCGGGCTTTCAAATTGGAAAGCATTGCCGACGGCTTATATTCGGCCGGCATCATCGTTTCTCTGGCCAAGCCCTTGGCTGAAGCCGACATCA
>Ga0265594_1002142_pt1 | contig 14477 bp, 14 predicted proteins | sample saktaG_11_FD_190147 | JGI IMG/M metagenome (GOLD analysis project Ga0265594, IMG submission 190147) | Saline water microbial communities from Sakinaw Lake, British Columbia, Canada - sak_2011_5_24_80m | ecosystem: Environmental > Aquatic > Non-marine Saline and Alkaline > Saline ... | reverse complement strand
GGGCTGTGTTTCCTTCGGTTCTGTTTCATGTCCTGCTCCTCCTGATTTCTTATTTTAGGAGCAGAACCCAACCTTAACAACCTGTCCGAATTTCGGGGACTACCTCAAACCATACAAGGAGGCATCTATGAGAAAGTTACTCTGGGAGCCATCTGAGGAACATAAGAAACAAGCCAACATGACCCGGTTTATTAGCTTTGTCAATGATAAATACGCCCTTAAAATTGATTCGTATGATGAACTATATGACTGGTCAATTAAGAAGATACCTGACTTTTGGGCAGCTATGTGGGAATTTGCCCCGATCAAAGCTTCCCGCGGATATGATGAGGTAATTGACAACTTAGCCAAGTTCCCCGGGGCGAAGTGGTTTGGTGGCGCCAGGTTGAATTTTGCCGAGAACCTGCTGAGATACAGAGATGACCACACGGCTTTCATATTCAAAGGAGAGACTCAGAAATCTGCCAGCATGAGTTATGCCGAACTGTATAATTCTGTGGCCCGTCTCGCAAAATCTCTACGTAAGGTAGAGGTTAAACCTGGAGACAGGGTAGCAGCTTATATGCCCAATGTAATAGAAACTGCTATTGCCATGCTGGCAGCTACCAGCATTGGCGCGGTATGGTCTTCTTGCGCTACTGATCTCGGCGCGCAGGCAGCTCTGGACCGTCTTGGTCAAATTGAAACCAGAGTTCTATTTACAGTTGATGGCTATTTTTATAAGGAGAAGACCTTTAGTTCTCTAGCTAATGCCAGCGAAATTGTACAAGGAATCCCCTCTTTAGAAAAAGTTATCGTAGTCCGCTACACGGGAGAAAAATCTGATATCAGTTATATCCACAACGCTGTGTACTACGACCAATTCATAGCTAAGGAAGAGCAACCGGAGATTCAATTTGAACAACTGCCTTTTGACCACCCCGTGTTTATCATGTTTTTCTCGGGAACAACTGGTAAACCAAAATGCCTGGTTCAAGGAGCCGGTGGTATCCTGATTAACCATCTAAAAGAACTCATGCTTCATACCGACTTAAAACGAGAAGACACCATCTTCTACATAACAACTTGTAGTTGGATGATGTGGAACTGGCTGCTTAGTCCCTTAGCGGTAGGGGCTACCATACTATTATACGACGGTAACCCTAGCTACCCTGATGTGAATGCCATGTGGAAATTGATACAGGATGAAAAGATAACCATTTTTGGTACCAGCGCCAGTTACATCAACTATCTTCGAAGCCAGGGGTTAAATCCTGGTAAGGATTACGACCTGTCATCATTGCGAGAAATATCCCAAACTGGCTCGGCTCTTTCGGCTGAGGGATTCGAGTACGTCTGTCGGGTGATCAAAGAAGACCTGCACTTCAATTCTATTGCCGGGGGCACCGATATCAATGGCTGTTTCGCTATTGGGAGCCCTACTCTCCCAGTGTATACCAGTGAATTACAAAGAGCAGGTTTGGGAATGAAAGTGAATTGTTACGATGAAAAGGGTAAATCAGTACTTGACCAAATGGGAGAGCTTGTCTGTGAAGCTCCTGCACCTCCCATGCCACTTTACTTCTGGGATGACCCGAATGGCGAGAGGTATAAAGAAGCCTACTTTAGTGTCTACCCGAATGTCTGGCGCCATGGGGATTACATCACGATTCATAGTGACACTAAAGGGATAACCTTTTTCGGCCGTTCTGATTCGGTCCTTAAACCCTCGGGAGTCCGAATAGGCACCGCTGAAATATATAACCAGGTAGAGAAGTTAGCAGAGATAGCGGATAGTCTCGCCATAGGGCAAGACCAGCAGGGTGACCAGTGTGTCATCCTCTTTGTTAAACTCGCTGAGGGGTACGCTTTGACCGATGAATTAAAGAATAAAATTAGAAGGACCCTTCGGGAAAATGCTTCCCCACGGCATGTTCCTGCCAAAATTGTTGAAGTACCAGACATCCCTTATACACTAAACATGAAGAAAGTGGAAAGTGCGGTCACTAATATACTACATAGCCGGCCAGTCTTAAATAGGGATGCTTTGATTAACCCGGAATCACTGGATTACTACGAAAGTATCCTCCCTGACCTTCAAAAGGAGCGGTAGCGTTAGCTTAGCTGTCCAGGGCATATCCATCTGAACCAGCTCGCAAGGTGGGTTTTAGAGTTGCCCACTGGAACTTTCTCCTGAAACGCTCCAGTATGATTATAGTTTTCTTGCCAAACAACCCGAGAAAGATAGCATTCCCAATAGCATGGAAAGTGTCAACCCATAGACTGTTAAGCTGAGCGACAACAAATGTTCTTGGCGTGAGCGGATAAACAAAAGACGTCCAGAACCAGATATTCATTACGGCTCCAAAGACATATCCTCAGAGAATACCGAAGACTATGAACCACTTTGCACTTATGGTGAACTTTCTAAGATAGGCAGCGGTGACCCCAGCCAGCCCCCAGGCAAATATCTGGTATAGTGTCCACGGCCCCTGACCGAGGAAAAGATTAGAGACAAGCGCCGTTATGGCACCAACCATGAATCCAGCCACCGGCCCGAAGACACACCCAGAGCAGATTATGAGATAAGTACTGGGCTGTACACTGGGTATAGCAGCAAAAGGAATTCTCAGGACAGCAGCTAGAGTGCCCAGCATGGCTACTACAGCTATCTCTTTAGAGCTTACCGCCACCCTCTCAAACTCGAAGAAGAAAGCGACGATAGCCAGAATATATAACCCTTGTCAAGTCTAAGTGGAGCAATTTTTCCTGGGATAAAAGAGCCTGTTTCTTATCAGACAAGAGGTTTTGTAATGAGTAATCAGCCGAGTCTTAGGTCCAAGAGCTTGTGTTTAATGCCTGCCTCTTCTAGCCCCTTAATAAGCATCGGTATTTCTTCATCGACGCAAACTATCACCGGGGATAACCCACTATTAGCTGCTTCAATTACTGCCTCTCTAGCCCCGTGGATGCAATCGGGCTGGGTGCCTATCCGTTTCAGGGCTGTCAACGCCTCAATACCCACAGCAGTAATTGGTCCCCTATCCCGGCTGGCGCTTTGCAACTGCTCAAGATCAACATTCCTTGAGCCGCCTTTTTGCACATTGGGCACTTTTAGGATAGTAATTTCGCCTATTTGCAGGTTTATCACCCCTTGGATATTGGTAATACCAACATCCTCGCCTTCGGTGGCATTGGAAACGGCTATGCCTTTTGCCTCAATACTGAGGTCATCAGTAGCTACCAACAGGCCTTCCTTCATTACTAATCCTACAGCTTGTCCCTGAGATAAATTGCAACCGGCAACTGCCGCCGAGACCTTAATATTACTTACTGTTTTCTCCACTAACTTGGAGTACACTTGAAGCTCCTTGAGCTGCTTTATCATCCAGTCAACACCTTTGTTACTGACCCTGTAGTGTGGGCGACCCTCAGAAGTAAGAAGACCATCTTTTAATAGCTGTTTTACATAGTTAGATACTGCCTGCGGGGTAATATTGAGCTTTTTAGCAATATCCTTTTGCTGGACATTGGGCCGCATAGTGACTATCTCGACCAGTATCTGGAATCTGGTCGCCACATTTTTGTTTCGTAGTATCTCTACCATGACTTCAGTCTTTCTGCAAAATAATCAAGCAAACTTTTACTATAAGCTATTATAACAAGTTTTATGGCGAAAAGTAATGTGACATTTTCCCTTAACAAGATGGTGACAAAATCGTACTAACATCAATACTGAAGAGACTAAGCGCTCACTTGACATATCCTGTTTATTGTGATACAGTGATTTCAAATAAAATCGAAAAGTTATTTAATGTATCTAGCTCTCTTATCATTGTATTATCATTCATACTATATGTATTATACGCAGAGCTGCGGAGGCTCTGCGCGGGAGTATACTACATGAATAAAGAAACGTATTAACAAATAAGATTATAGAAATATCAGGTAGAAGTCCTCCCAAACAGGGAGGACTTTTTAGTTTGTCTTTAATAAAAATATGAAGTAAGGTGGTGATATTATGTAAGCTGTTATCTGATAAAAATTATAGCAAGAGAGGTTGATGAATTTTGAAATTCTTTACGGAGGTTAGAATAGTGAAAGGGAAACTAATAGTCATCTTATTGGCGCTTATGCTGGCGACAGTACCTATGTTAGGTGCCTGTTCGGCTCCAGCGACCGAGGTTGTAGAACTATCCTATAGTAATTTCTTCCCGTCGACACATTTTCACTCCATATTGGCTGAAGAGTGGATAAAAGAAATTGAGACACGCACCAATGGCAAGGTAAAGATTACTTACTACCCGGGAGGATCTTTGACCACAGCTGCCCAGGTCTATGATGGAGTGGTGGAGGGTATTTCCGATATCGGGATGTCCGTTTTAGCGTACTCCATGGGGCGCTTTCCTGCTTCTGAACTGGTTGATTTACCTCATGCTTACCCCAATGGTTGGGTAGCAACCAAAGTAGCCAACGACTTGTATCAGGAATTCCAACCCGCCGAATTTGATGATTCCCATGTTCTTTATTTCCATGCTCATGGCCCGGGAGTGGTTTTCACTACGGAAAAACCGGTACGTACTATGGAAGACCTTAAAGGTCTGGTAATAAGGTCTACCGGTGTCGGGGCTAAAATAATGGAAGCTCTGGGGGCTGAAGGCTATGGCGCTTCACAGGGAGAGGCTTATGACTTGATGGCTAAGGGTACAATAGACGGTAGCTTTACACCACGCGAAGTGCTCAAAGGATGGAAGCAGGCCGAGGTGGTGAAGTATGTCACTGGCTGCTATGATGTCGGTAATACCACTAACATGTTTGTAGTCATGAATGAGGACAAATGGAGTGCCTTACCTGAGGAAATACAGACGATTATTGCTGAAGTTAGTCAGGGGTGGATAGAGAAGCACGGTATGGTTTGGGACTACTATGACAAGGTGGGAATAGAGTACTTTCTAACCTTGCCGGATAGAGAGGTAATTGAGCTCTCGACCGAAGAGATGGCAAAGTGGGTAGAGGTTGCTGTAGACCCTTTAATAGCTACCTATATCAGCGAAAAGACGGCGCTGGGATTACCGGCAGAGGACTACCAAGACTACCTAGTGGAGCGGGTTGGCTATTGGACTGGTCAGTCACCGACCGCAGAGGAAAGTGTAGCCTGGGTTGAGGCTGAATTAGTGCCGCTTGTTCCTGCAGGATAAAAAACTGGTTGTATGATAGACTTATTGGGGGTGTCTAAGAATGGTTAATTTCAGATGTTGGACACCCCCAAAGAATGGTTTCACCGTATGGTAGATAAAGTAGGGCGACTGGAAAAGTTTGCCAATAGTTTTAGTCGTTGGCTCAACTGGGTGGCTGGTGTTGGTCTGGTGGCGATGGTTAGCCTTACTGTGGCTGACATAATCGGCATGAAGTTCTTCAAACAACCCATCCCCGGTGCCATCGAGATGGTGGGTTTTCTAGGTGTGGTAATAACTGCCTTTGCCATCGCTTATACTCTGGTTCTTCGCGGACACATTCAAGTAGAGTTTTTCGTGACGCGTATGCCCGGGCGGGTACAGGCAGCAGCCACTGCTTTTGTCTCTTTGCTGGGGATAGTACTATTTGTCCTGCTATCCTGGCGAAGCTATGATTTTGCCCTTGTTCTCCAGAACACCGGCGAAGTATCCATGACTCGGAGTATACCTTTCTATCCTTTCGTCTATGCCATAGCTTTTTGCTGCCTTCCGGTCTGCCTAGTGTTGTTGGGGGATTTCCTTAAATCTATGGCGAGAGCGGTGAAAAAGTGAGCCCGGTTGTTATTGGTCTAATCGGTATCGCAGTCCTGATACTGCTTTTTATCCTTAGTATGCCGGTAGGCTTTGCTATGGCCTTTGTTGGGCTGGCTGGCTTCTGCTATTTAGTTTCGCCGCAGGCTGGTCTTAGTCTTCTTGCGCGGGATGTTTTCACTACGCTCTCCTCCTATTCTCTTACTGTTATTCCGACGTTCATATTCATGGGTTCCATTACTTTTGCTATTGGGATGAGCCGGAGTTTATATGACGCTGGTTATACTTTGTTTGGACGAATGCGTGGTGGTTTAGCTATGGCTACTATCGTTGGCTGTGCTGGCTTTGCCGCTATATGTGGCTCGACTAATGCCACGGCTGCTGCCATGGGTCGGGTAGCACTACCCGAGATGAAAAGATACCACTACGATGATTCATTAGCTACCGGTTGTGTTGCAGCTGCCGGTACTCTGGGGATACTAATTCCCCCCAGTACCATTTTCATTATTTATGGAATATTAACTGAGCAGTCTATCGGACAGTTATTCATAGCTGGGATTGCCCCTGGTTTACTGCTAGCCTCACTTTTTATCATTGCTGTGTCCCTTCTTTGCTGGCGTCACCCTACTCTAGCTCCGTCTGGGGGATCTACAAGCTGGAAGGAGAAGATAGACAGTCTTGCCGGTGTTATTGAAATGCTGGTGCTGTTCGCTTTATGTATCGGTGGCTTGTTTTTGGGCTGGTTTAGCCCCACACAAGCTGGAGCTGCTGGCAGTGCTGGTGCTTTACTTATTGGTATAGCTAGACGGCAGTTAAGCTGGCAAGGGTTTCTCTCTGCCATTAAAGATACTTTGCGCATCACCTGTGAGGTCATGATTATTGTTGCCGGAGCCATCGTCCTTGGCCACTTCATAGCTGTGAGCACTATTCCTCTCATCGCCACCGATTGGGTTGCTGGACTAAATCTTCCTAATGTGGTTATTATGGGGATTATAGTTTTCATGTATATTCTGGGCGGATGTTTTATGGATGCCCTTGCCCTGATTACCCTTACTATCCCCATCTTCTATCCGGTGGTTATCGCTATGGGCTTTGACCCGATATGGTTTGGAGTGATAATCGTATTGGTGACTGGGATGGGGGTAATTACACCACCGGTGGGTATAAATGTATATATCGTCAAGGGCATTGCCGGGGATGTGCCGTTAGAGACTATCTTTAAAGGAATACTGCCATTCCTCGGAGCATTGATTATTGCTGTTGCCTTACTGGTGGCTTTCCCCCAGATCGCCACCTTTTTACCCAGCCTTACTACTTACTAATTCAACTATCTGTGGAGGAAATGACAAATGACGATATCGGAGATGCTGGCCAGAAATGCCAGGATATACCCTGAAGATAGTGCTCTTATTGAAATAAAACCCGGTGAGAAATTAAGGAAGGAAATCACCTGGAAAGAGTTTGATGAAAGGGCTAATCGGGTAGCCAATACCCTTATCAGCATGGGTATTGGCAAAGGCGATAAAGTTATCCACCTGATGTTGAACTCCATAAACTGGCTAGAGGCTTATTTTGGCATTATCAGAACTGGAGCCTGGGCGGTTCCCCTTAGTTTCAGATTTACCAGCAGAGATATTAAGTACTGTGCTGATATAGCTGAAGCCAGGGTAATGATTTTGGGCGAAGAATTCGTGGAAAGGGTAGCCGATATTCGCTCCCAAATGCCCACGATAACGGATTATCTCGTTGTCGGTGAGAACAAGACTCAGGGGATGGAAGATTTCCAAAGCTTAGTAGACATATCGTCTCCTGAACCATCGGGTGCAATACTGAAGGATAAAGATGCCTGCGGGCTTTACTTTACCTCTGGCACTACCGGTGAACCAAAGCCGATACTACTCACCCATAAGAATATGGAATGTATGGCGATAACTGAAAGCCATCACCATTATCAAACACATGAGGATAATTTTATTCTCCTTCCTCCGCTCTATCACACCGGTGCTAAAATGCACTGGTTTGGCAGCTTGGTGATGGGTGGTCGTGCCACATTGTTAACGGAAATAAGCCCTCAGTATATCTTTGAGGCTGTTCATAACGAGGGGGGTACAATAGTCTGGTTACTTGTTCCCTGGGCGCAGGACATCCTCGGAGCACTGGATAGAGGAGAGCTAAAGAAAGAGGGCTATGACCTGAGCCGCTGGCGCCTGATGCACATTGGCGCTCAACCGGTGCCTCCCAGTCTGGTGAAACACTGGAAGGAATACTTTCCCGATATGCAATATGACACTAATTATGGGCTGGGTGAGGCTGCTGGACCAGGATGTGTACACCTCGGGATAGAAAACGAGAGGAAGGTAGGTGCTATCGGGAAAGCTGGCTTTAATTGGGAGACTCGCATTGTTGATGAGGAAAGTAGGGATGTTGTTCAGGGAGAGGTGGGAGAGTTACTTGTTAAGGGCGATGGTGTTATGAAGGGTTATTACAAAAACCCGGATAAGACAGCTAAGACAATCAAAAAGGGATGGCTATATACTGGAGATATGGCAAAGATGGACAACGAGGGCTTTATCTATCTTGTCGATAGAAAAAAGGATGTGGTCATTACCGGGGGTGAGAATATTTATCCTGTAGAAATAGAAGATGTGCTCCACAGCCATCCTAAAATTTATGATGCCGGGGTGATCGGAATTCCGGATGAAAGATTGGGTGAGATAGTGGCAGCGGTGATTGATCCTAAACCCAATGAAGATCTAGCTGAGGAAGAGATAGATGAGTTTTGCCAGCAAAATCTGCCTCGGTATAAAAGACCCAGACGCATAATATTTGGCAAGGTGCCACGGAATCCTACAGGTAAGATAGAGAAAACAAAATTGAGAGAAAAATATGCCAATCTCACATGATAGAGCGATAATCAGAACATATATGGAGGTTATAGTTTACGATGAACTTATCCAAAGCTAAGAAGACATTGATTCAGTGTGATTTTGATGGCACGATTACCACAGAAGACGTCAGTTTTATTATATTAGACAGGTTTGCCAGGGGTGATTGGAGACCATTGTTAAAAGAGTACAGAGCAGGAAAGATATCCGTTGGCCATCTCAATACCAAAGCCTTCGCCATGGTTAATGCTGATAAACAAGACATTCTTAAGGCTATCAGTGGTCGCATAAAGATACGAGACGGATTTCATAAACTGGTGACCTATTGCTGGCAAAGAGACTTTCATATTGCTATCGTGAGCAATGGTCTGGATTTCTACATAAAGGCGATACTAAGTGAAATAGGACTGCAAGATATTCCAGTGTCTGCGGCGCAAACAAGCTTCTTACCGGAAGGCTTACAAGTCAGGTATGTTGGGCCGGATGGTATGCACTTACAGGACGGTTTCAAAGAAGCACATGTAGCATCCTTCTTAAGTAGCGGTTATCAGATAATCTACGTGGGGAACGGAATTTCTGATTTCCCGGCAGCGAAACATTGCCAACATGTTTTCGCTACAGGTGAACTGCTAGACTGTTGCAAGGAAACGAACCTGGAATGTAGTGCCTTTACTGATTTCAATACTATTATTAAAGTGCTTGAGATTCTGTAATACATGGTTGAGGAGTAAACAAAGAGAAAGCTCTCGATCTTCTACTACCACAAAAGGTGTACATGTGCGAGATTGCTACAACCCGTGAAAAAGCCAATGTCAGTAGCCGTATTGACAAAATCCCTGGGATTTATTTATGATTATCATACTTTATAGAATACCTGAATAAGGAGGCGGCAATGGCTTACTATCTACAACTCGTGGTGCTTACCGATCAGGGAAGAAAGAATTTTGAGGAAAACCCGGAATGGATTAAGGAAGTAAACAAGGATATAGAACTTATGGGAGCTAAGATACTAACTCAGTATGCGCTGCTGGGACAATATGATCTTGTCAACATTATCGAAGCTCCTGGTGACGAAGTTGCCGCTAAACTGGCCATAAAACTGAGCGCAGCAGGAGCTTTCCAGCCTATGACCCTGGCGGCCATTCCTCTGGAGAGCTTGATTGACAGCCTGAAAAAGGGAGCGCAGACACCGTGGTAACTCCTGCCTCAATCACTCTAGTTTTACCTAGTAGAGTCTGCCGGCTAGCTTTTTCTCTTAGGCCAATTTGCGTAATTTGCCGCTCTGGTAAGCTGTATTATCCAAATTTATAACGTCTGCCGTTTCCGGTAGGCTTTGATATAACGCATGGCAAAATTATCGCGGCCCAAGGCTAGGTCAGTAGCCAGAACAAATGGGCGAGCCTTGGCCGCATCCACAATAGGACATGTCACTCCGGCAGCAATGGCAAGAGCCAAAAAGGCATTGCTGGCAAGATGACGGTCAGGCAAACCGAAAGAAAAATTGCTCGCTCCCAGAGTCATGTTTACTCCTAGCTCACTCTTCAACTTGCGGATAGTCTCCAGGGTTACCAAACCAGCGGCTGTATCAGCCGCTACCGTCAATGCTAGACAATCGATGATAATATCCTCGCCGGGGATACCTAGAGATGCAGCCCGCTCCACAATTTTACGGGCGTTGGCTACCCGCCCCTCTGAATTGCTCGGGACACCTTCTTCGCCTTGTACTAAACCAATGACGGCAGCACCATATTTTTTTACCAAAGGTAATACATTAGACAGGGAATGCTCTTCGCCAGTGACTGAGTTGATAAGTGCTTTACCTTTATAGACCTTTAGAGCTGCCTCTAGAGCTACGGGGTCAGCGCTATCAATACACAGAGGTACCTCTACTATATCCATCACTATTTTCACTACTTGAGGAAGTACTGTTACTTCATCTACGCCGGAGGCACCGACGTTTACATCAAGGATATCTGCTCCAGCCTGTACCTGAGCTATGGCTTCTTGGCGTACTATCTCCAGGTTACCTGCCTGCAAGGCTTCGGCCAGTTTTTTCTTACCGGTAGGGTTAATGCGCTCACCGATAAGCACTGTCCGCCGCTCATCACCAATGACTACTTCTTTTGTAGCGCTTGTTACCTTGGTTTCCATTAATCAATTTCCTCCTTTTTACTGTACGTTGTCTTTTATAATCCTATGTGAGTTGTCTCAGCAAAGGTCTGGATAGAGTAATCTCAACTCGGCTACAGCTATATGTTATTCGCCTGCACTCAATGGTGCCATTATACCTTTTTCTTACCCCTAATGTCATCTTTCTAATCTCATTTCAGCGCAATAAAACCGCAGACTAGACAATAGTATAACCCGACCCTGAGGGAAATTGACAGAGACGGCTAAATTACCTAAGATACCACTATACCAGTGTCGCTGACGAGGCTTGTGGGAGTGTCTAGGAGGAATAACCATGCTCAAATTCAGCGCCAATTTAACCATGCTGTTTAATGAGGTTGATTTTTTAGGCCGTTTTGAGCGGGCAGCTAGAGCTGGTTTCAAGGGAGTCGAATACCTGTTTCCTTATGCATGGCAGAAAGAAGAACTAGTGGAGAAGTTGGATAAATATGGACTTGAACAAGTATTGCACAATCTGCCGGCTGGTAACTGGCCTGCTGGAGAGCGAGGCATTGCCTGCCTACCACAGCGAGTGGGGGAATTCCAGGAGGGCGTGGGGTTAGCTATTGAATACGCTAAAGCTTTGAAATGCCCTGGTCTGAACTGTCTGGTTGGCATCGTTCCTGAGGGCGTGCCAGCAGAAAAGGTACGCCAAGCACTGGTGGATAACCTTCGATTTGCCGCTACTGCCCTGGAAAAAGAAGGTATCCGTTTGCTGGTTGAACCCCTAAATGACAGGGATATTCCCGGATTTTATCTAGTGCATACAAAAGATACGCTTCGGTTGTTTGAGGAAGTCAATCACGCTAATCTATGGCTCCAGTACGATGTCTATCATATGCAGATAATGGAAGGCAATCTAACCAAAACCATTCGAGATAATCTGGAGCGTATCGCACATATTCAACTCGCAGATAACCCAGGGCGACACGAGCCAGGAACTGGTGAAATTAACTTCACCAATTTGTTTCACTTCGTTGAGGAGGCAGGATATGATAGTTGGCTTGGGTGCGAATACCAGCCTGCTGGCGTGACAGAAGATGGTCTTGGTTGGATTAAACCCTATCTTGAAGAAGGAGAGAATTAATGGCAAAACTTGGATTCATTGGGCTAGGGATAATGGGCAAGCCAATGGCTTGCCATCTGCTAGCCGCTGGCTACACAGTCCATGTTTACAATCGGAGTCCGGAGTCAGTTGAGGAGCTATGCGCGAAAGGTGCGATGGGTTGTAGCTGTTGTAAGGAAATAGCACAGAAGTCAGATGTAATATTTATTATGGTGCCGGATACACCTGATGTGGAAACCGTTTTGTTTGGCAATAATGGTGTGGCAGAAGGTATCAGGCCGGCTTCTATCGTGGTAGATATGAGTTCCATCTCCCCGATTGCTACTAAGGAGTTTGCCGAAAAGCTTAGTGCTCTGGGCGTAAAGATGCTTGATGCCCCTGTTTCCGGTGGCCAGGTAGGAGCAGAAAAGGCGACTCTCTCTATCATGGTTGGAGGCCAGCCTGAGGTATTTGAACAAGTCAAGCCCTACTTCGAGCTTATGGGCAAGAACATCATTCTTGTTGGTGGTAATGGAGATGGTCAGACCTGTAAAGTGGCTAACCAGATTGTAGTTGCCCTGACCATTGAGGCGGTTGGCGAAGCTCTTTTATTTGCCTCCAAGGCGGGTGCCGACCCAGTGAAGGTAAGGAAAGCACTACTTGGCGGATTTGCTCAAAGTCGGATTCTGGAATTGCACGGAGAGCGAATGATTGAGCGCAGCTTTGACCCCGGTTTCCGCATTCGATTACACCAGAAAGACCTGAACCTGGCTTTACAGGCGGCACACAGCCTGGGATTGAGCTTACCTAATACAGTTACGGCACAAGAACTATTTAATGCGGTGGCAGCACATGGTGGTAGTGAGCTCGACCATTCTGCTATGGTGCTGGCACTAGAGAAACTCGCTGATTACAATATCAGCAAATAGGCAGCTTCCTAAATCCACCTGCGTGGGAATCAGGAGGTAGAGCTCCTTTCAGGCTCACTGGAGCTAGTTCTCCTGCGATAGGGGTGTTTAGCAATAATCACTTCGACGGGAACTCCGGTCGCCTTCTCGGCTCGTGCTGCTATCTCTTCCAGTTTCTCTGCTGGTACCTCTCTTAAAGATGACTCTGCTGGCGGTCGGTGCAGAGAGTAGATTTGAGCCTTAACAGGTTGTATTTCACCAACTCTTTCAATCCATTCACTTAGTTCTTGGTCGCTGATGTTTTGGATTGCTCCATCTACAAACATTGTTTGCAGGGTGATCTTCTCTAAAGACTTCAAGCCATTCAATATAGCTCTATAATCCACTTCTCTGTGGGGTCGATTGATTTTTCTGAAGGCCTCTACATTACCGGCATCAAGCTTCATTATCTTAAAATCCAGCCTAGCCAGGGCTCGGCGCACCGCTTCAATATTCACCGTCGAGGAGTTAGACAATACGCCGATGTTCGCCTTAGGGAAATAATCCTCCTTCAGTTGTCTAGCGATATCAACAAGTTCCTCAAACTGAGGATGAAGTGTTGGTTCGCCATTACCAGAGAATGTAATGTTATCGATTTCCTGGTTCTCACAGAGGATACTTTCTAATGCCTTTCTAAAACCATCCAGCGTAGGCAAACCTCCGAGTCTATCGGCGGCATCCATGGTGCAAACATCAGTCCAACCGTATTGGCAGTAGACACAATTAAAGGAACAAAGTTTGTAGTTTGTGGACGAAATATTCAGGCCTAAAGATGCTCCCAGTCTCCGTGACCTGACGGGGCCATAGATGATTCCTGGCTGTAGCGGAATTGTATCCATAAGTGAATTACCCTTTCTCATATCTTCTGCCAAGCCACTAAAGAAATATGGTATGCCATCACGAGTAGAGAAGTCAACTTCCTATACTAATTTATACGATTAGTGATTCATTACTCTTTCTTTATGTAGCTTTCTCGTTACATCAAGAAACTCTAGCGGGGTTAGAGAACCAAGAGCTTGATGTAAACGAGTACACTCACTTGACACTCGGATGGCTAACAGCTACAATATTCTCTGTGCCGAGGTAGCTCAGTTGGTAGAGCAGCGGACTGAAAATCCGCGTGTCCCCAGTTCGATTCTGGGCCTCGGCACCAGAATAAGAACGGAAGTAGTTCAGCGGTAGAACGCCTCCTTGCCAAGGGGTATTTAGCTTCAAAGTTGTGAACTTCCAGTGAACTCAATCTCTCTGCCAATTCAGGATTAGGTATTCTTTGACCACTTAGAATCATACTAAGATAAGACTTGGAAATCCCTAACCTCTCTGCCAACTCTTTCTGTTTTAACTTCTTCATTCTACTACCCCCTCAAAATTCCGAATTGCTACGCTTGAAACCTCGTGCCTATCTTACTATTACTCTGGTGGAATTTTGATGTATCTCGATGAATCTTGATTTTATTTGATTGCCTATAAGTCCACTATGCTTACTCCAACTTCCTTTTGGTCTTAGGTTTCCTTCTCCTCTTGTAAGTCAATTCCAATACTACCCAGTCCCTGGCTAGCTGAGGTGGACCCCGTCTTTAGGACAGGATAGGGGCAATATTAAGATTGAGTCCCGCTATCCTCAAGGGGTCTGGTGGTAAGGATTCTACCATACCTCCATTAGTAGCTTCTACCGGGATTACGGAGT
>Ga0265594_1002139_pt1 | contig 14495 bp, 13 predicted proteins | sample saktaG_11_FD_190147 | JGI IMG/M metagenome (GOLD analysis project Ga0265594, IMG submission 190147) | Saline water microbial communities from Sakinaw Lake, British Columbia, Canada - sak_2011_5_24_80m | ecosystem: Environmental > Aquatic > Non-marine Saline and Alkaline > Saline ... | reverse complement strand
TTATCTTTGCCCATGTTGTAAATGTTTTATATTCAAAAACAAAAATACAACATTAAGGGGGAAACCATTTGGAAGTACCCCTTTATTTAAAATTTAGTCGGTCAGTAGTGAAAAAAAATAAAGATATATAAATATTTTAAATCTATGGAAATTTTGAATATTTTTGTATTTTATTGCAAACTAATATTAAAATATATTTATGCTTGTTAAGATATACGGTAGTGCCATTCATGGTATTGATGCAATTATCATTACTATTGAAGTTAATATAGATAAAGGTATTCAATTTTTTTTAGTTGGATTGCCAGATAGTGCAGTAAAGGAAAGTCACCAAAGGATAGATGCTTCTTTAAAAAACAACGGATATAAGATACCAGGCAAACAAATTGTTATAAATATGGCTCCTGCAGACATTCGTAAAGAGGGATCTGCTTATGATCTTCCTATTGCTATTGGCATATTAGCTGCTTCGGGACAAATAAAAAAAGAAAAAACAGGAAACTATGTAATTATGGGAGAGCTTTCACTTGACGGAAGTTTACAACCTATAAAAGGTGCTTTACCTATAGCTATTGAAGCTAAAAATCAAGGATTTGAAGGTTTTATTTTACCAAAACAAAATGCGAAAGAAGCCGCGGTAGTAGATAATCTTAAAATTTATGGCGTAGAAAATATTAAAGAAGTAATTGACTTTTTTGATGATAAAATTGATTTAAATCCAACTATAATCGATACAAGAAAAGAATTTTATTCACGTTTAAACAATTATGAATTTGATTTTTCAGATGTAAAAGGTCAGGACAATATAAAGAGAGCTTTAGAGATAGCAGCTGCCGGAAGCCATAATGCTCTTATGATTGGTCCGCCTGGAGCAGGAAAGACAATGCTTGCCAAACGATTGCCATCAATATTACCTCCTTTAAATCTTTATGAAGCTCTGGAGACAACAAAAATTCATTCTATTGCAGGCAAAACAAATGAAGTTTCTTCACTGATTTCTATTCGTCCTTTTCGTTCGCCTCATCATACTATTAGCGATGTTGCCTTAGTAGGTGGCGGAAGTTTTCCACAGCCAGGAGAAATTTCTTTAGCTCATAACGGAGTGTTATTTTTAGATGAGCTACCTGAATTTAAAAGAGGTGTTCTTGAAGTATTACGTCAACCGCTTGAAGATAGATATATTATTATATCAAGGGCAAAATTTACAGTTAAATATCCTGCAAGTTTTATGCTTGTAGCTGCTATGAACCCTTGTCCTTGCGGATATTATAATCATCCGGATAAAGAATGTACATGTGTTCCCGGTATTATCCAAAGATATCTAAATAGAATTTCAGGACCTTTATATGATAGAATAGATATACACATAGAAGTCATACCTGTTCCTTTTAAAGAATTATCTGACAGTAAGCAATCTGAAAAGAGTGAAAAAATCAGAGAGAGAGTTATTGCAGCAAGAGATATACAAGAAAACAGATATAAAGATATAAAAGGAGTTTATTGCAATGCTCAAATGTCAACCAAGTTGTTAAGAGAGTTTTGCAGAATAGATGAGCAAGGAAAGACATTATTTAAAAATGCTATGGAAAAATTAGGTCTTTCTGCAAGAGCTTATGACAGAATACTCAAAGTGTCCAGAACTATTGCAGACCTTGATAACAGCAATGATATAAAATCAGAACATCTTGCAGAAGCTATACAATATAGAAGTTTAGACAGAGATAACTGGGGGAAATGACAGACAACTTTCCAAAATAATCAGGCATTCGTTCCGATAAATGCGGAATTTACAATCAGTAGCCGAACATGACTGCCTGATTATTAGTTTATTGTAATAGTCAATAATATTCAGTCAGCAGTCGGCAATTCCGACTTATCGGAACTGCTGATTTGTTTACCATCCGCATAAGGCAGAATAACGATTTAGTACAAAATGCAAAAAAAAATATAATTATGATAGAAAAGAATATTAGCAAGAGTCATAAGCCATCATGGTTAAAGATTAAATTACCGGAAGGCAAAAATTATTTAAAAGTAAAAGGCATAGTTGGAAAATACAATCTCCATACAATATGTGCAAGTGGAAGATGCCCAAATATTGCTGATTGTTGGGGACGAAGCACAGCCACTTTTATGATTTTAGGAGATATATGTACTCGTTCTTGCAGGTTTTGTGCTGTTAAAACAGGAAAACCAGAACCTGTTGACTGGAATGAGCCAATGCGTGTGGCAAAATCAATAAAATTAATGGAATTAAAGCATTGTGTTATAACATCTGTTGACAGAGATGATTTAGAAGATTGTGGTGCAGAATTTTGGGCAGAGACAATAAAAACTATAAAAAAAGTTAATCCAAACATAACAATAGAAGTCCTTATTCCCGATTTTGGAGGTAAATACGAGAGCTTAAAAAAAATTATTAATGCTAAACCAAATGTCATTTCTCATAATTTAGAAACGGTAAGACGAATAAGTCCTAAAATAAGAAATAAGGCAGAGTATGACACAAGTTTAAAAGTTATAAAAAATATTTCACTGGCATTTTCAAACAATATTGTATCAAAATCAGGAATAATGGTTGGAATAGGAGAAACGGAAAAAGAAGTATTTGAAACAATGAATGATTTACGAAAAGTTGATTGTAAAGTGTTTACAATAGGTCAATATTTACAACCTGGTAAAAAGCAACTCTCTGTATATGAATATATAACTCCTGAAATTTTTGAAAAATATAGAAAAGCAGGACTTGAAAAAGGATTTGAATTTGTTGAGAGTGCTCCATTGGTCAGATCATCATATCATGCAGAAAAACATGTAGCTTGTAATGTATCATCTATACTCTGCTCCGTAATAATTTGAGCTAATTTATCAGGCATTCGTCAATAGCCGAACATGGTTGCCTGAAAACAGTTATAATTTTAACATATAGCCATTAATTGTCATTAATAGTCATTGATAGTCATTAATTGTCATTAAATAGTCAATAAGCAACTAAATGACAGTGAAGTCAAATGACCACAAATGACAGTGAGCCCCGATATTCATCGGGATAAACTCCGCGAACAAATGACGGCAAAGCCAAATGACAGCGGAACTAAATGACAAATTATATTACGGCTCTACTGAGCTTGCCGAAGTGCAAAATATGACCTTTCAAAGTATATATAAGATGAGCTATACAGGGATAAAAGATAAAATTGTTAAACTGTTAAACTGTTAAATTGTTAAATATTATATGTTTTAAAACTTTAAAATATAAAAGTATCTATGTATAATAATTTATTTTATGTAAATTTGTCAAAAAATCTATTTAAACTATAAAAAAAAATATTATGAAAAAATCTATTATTATGCTTATAGTTGTTTTTTGTTTTGTTCAACAAGGATTTTCGCAAGAAAAACAACAGAAAAAACCTTGTATAAAATTTGATACAAGGACTTATGATTTTGGAAAAGTTAAACAAGATAAAGGAAAAATTGAAGCAACATTTAATTTTACAAATACAGGGGAAGATACTTTAAAGATATTAAATGTAAGGGCAAGTTGTGGCTGTACTTCTACAAACTGGACACAAGAACCTGTTTTGCCAAATAAAAAAGGTATTATAAAAGCAGTTTATGATACAAAAGGTAAGTCCGGTGAGTTTCAAAAAAATATATTTCTTACAACAAATGACCCGCTAAATGTAAGAATTATATTAACTATTAAAGGCGAAGTAGTATCAAAAAAAGCAATAAAATAAATTGTATTGGAATTATCGGGTTTAAATAAAAAAAAATTTATATCTTTGCAAATCTTTGGAAAGTTGGCAGAGTGGTCTATTGCGGTAGTCTTGAAAACTATTGAGGGTCACACCTCCGGGGGTTCGAATCCCTCACTTTCCGCCACAAAAGAGAAGAATTTTTAATTCTTCTCTTTTTTATTTTATGGAGAGATGTCGGAGTGGTCTAACGTACCTGTCTCGAAAACAGGTGTCCTGAGAAATTGGGACCGAGGGTTCGAATCCCTCTCTCTCCGCTAATGTATATTATAACATTATTAATGAATTAATAGAAGTCTCCTATAGATATAATTATAAAACGTATTAGTAAAAAAACATTGTATTTTTGCAAACCTAATTTTAATATTGAATTATGATTCTAAAAATTGATTTCAATTACTCAGAAATTATCAGTAGCAATTATTTTAAGTACGCACTAATAGTTATTATAACTATTGTAGTGGCAATGGTATTATCTAAGATATTAAGAGGTATTCTAAACCGCTTCATCAAAAAATCATCCGAAACTCTCAAAGTTGATGCAACCAGTTTTAAGTTTCTAAAAAATGCAGTTAGCTTCATTATATTTTTAGGAGCTGTGATAACTATTTTTTATACCATACCCGAACTGCGTGCTTTAGGATTAACCCTATTTGCAGGTGCAGGTATTTTTGCTGCAATAATAGGTTTTGCTTCACAGCAGGCTTTTTCAAATATTATCAGTGGTATTTTTATTGTGGCAACAAAGCCTTTCAGGGTTGGAGATATGGTAGAAATAGGACAAATCCATCAGGGTATTATTGAAGATATTACATTACGCCACACAGTGATACGTAATTTTGAAAACCGCCGGGTTGTAATACCTAATTCTGCTATGAGTACCGAAACTATTCTTAATTCAAACTTAACCGAACCCAAAGTTCGTAACTTTATTGAAATAGGAATCAGTTATGACTCTGATATTAACCTTGCCATGAAAATTATGGAGGAAGAAGCTATAAAACATCCCGAATTTATTGATAATCGTACTAAAGAAGAAATTAGCAAAGGTGAGCCACCTGTAGCAGTACGTGTCATTGATTTTGGTAATTCATCAGTTAACCTGCGGGCTTATGTATGGACAAAAGACCCTATTGCAGGTTTTTATATGAAATGCGATTTGAACAAAGCAATAAAAGAACAGTTTGACAAGCAAGGAGTAGAAATACCATTCCCTTACATAACCATTGTGTATAAAAAAGACCTTAATGAAAACGCTAAACTAAATACGGATGATTAAATTTAAAAAAATACTATCAAAAAAAGTAGGACAACCCCCAGGCACACTTACTTATACTGGCGAAGAGCCCTATGAAAAGCATCCTGTTAACCTTATCAAATATAACAAACAAGAAAGCACACCATTTGACAGCGAAAATCTGAATGAAATTTTTTCTCAAATAGAGCCAGATAAAGTAAACTGGATAAATATAAATAATTTACATGATGTTAGTATAATAGAACAATTAGGGGTTAAGTTTGATTTACACAACCTTGTGCTTGAAGATGTGTTAAATACCGAACACCTGCCCAAAATTGAGAATTTTGACGATTATATATTCTTCACCTTGAAAATGCTGGTTGTTAATTCAGAAGATAAACACATTGAACACGAACATTTGAGTTTTATTATCGGCAAAAACTACATCTTGTCTTTTCAGGAAAAAAAAGGTGATATATTTAATTTAATAAGAGAGCGTATTTTTGAAGGAAAAGGCAAAGCACGTATAAGAAAATCCGACTTTTTATTTTATTTGTTAATTGATAAAATTGTTGACAACTATTTTGTAGTTATTGAAAACATACGCGAGAAAATAGAAAACCTTGAAGATGAATTGATTAATAACCCTTCCGGGAATCTGATAAATGAAATTCATGCACAAAAAAAACAGTTGGTTTTTATTCAAAAATCTATATTTCCTTTACGTGAAGCATTACACAGACTGATGAAAGAAGAATCAAAACTTATTCATAAAACTACCCTAACATACCTTAATGATGTTTATGACCATGTTCTGCACCTGATTGAAGTTTATAATTCATCAAGAGAAATGACTAAGAGTTTGATTGACCTCAATTTGTCTAATATGAACACCAACATGAATAATGTTATGAAAACCCTTACAGTGGTTGCTTCCATATTTATCCCTTTAACATTTCTGGCAGGTATATATGGTATGAATTTTGAATATATGCCTGAACTAAAATTGCAATGGGCTTACCCTGTACTATTAATTATTATGGTAGTGATTGGTTTAGGCATGTTTGTTTATATGAAACGAAAAAAATGGTTTTAAATAAAAAAAATTAAAGAACAGGTAAACATCATTTTTCTAAATATTCTATGAATTGATTTACTTCAATATTTAATGTATTAAGATTTGTTTTAATAATAAAAGGAGTAATTTCTTTATTTTTTATTGGAAATGTTATAGGTCGTGCTAAATCTTTTCTTGACCAAATTTCATGATCACCTTTTGTCCGATTATAATTAAGACCTAATGCTTTTAGAAATTTACGAAAAGTTTTTACTTTTACAGGATATAAATGTTTTTCCATCTTTATATATTTGATGTTACAAAGATAATGAATTTAAAACGAAAAACAAATTTTTTCCAACTTCATATATTAAGTTGCATATATTTGATGCCCTTGTATAATTTTTTGTGATACAATAATATTTTGTAAATAAGAATTAGTTTTCTTAATATCATCAATATTACGAGCTACATAATTTTTTTTACTTAAAGGATTTTTTGCCCATCCAAATTTTTCTAACTCAATTAATAATGTATTTTTCTTCATAGTATATTCAAAAAATATTATTACAGCTTCTTTAACCGCTTCTATAGATTCTTTAACAGTATCTCCTGATGAAGCTATATCTATTGATGGAATATAAGAAACCCATGTCTGATTTTCCTGAAAAGTTATAACAGTTAAAAAGGCCTTTATTGACTTACCTCGTATTCGTAAGGAATCAATTTTCTCTTCAAACTTATTATTTTGATTCATTTTAGTTTTTATTATAAATTTTTGAATACAAATATACTACAAATATATAAATTTGCTACAATAAAAATATAAAAAGTTAGTTTGAAGCAAACAAAAATATCCAAGTTTTGAATTTTATCCTTTTATTTAGATATTTTAAACAAGTTTTATAATTCAGAAAATTCTTTTAGTTTAGAAATTGTCTGTAAAGGATTTTTAGAAGAAAAAACACAATTACCTGCAACCAAAACATCAGCACCTGTATGTATCAATTTTATATAATTATCTAAATTAACACCTCCATCAATCTCAATGAGAGCAGAAGCATTTTTTTTGATTATAAGTTGTTTAAGTTTCAAAATTTTAGAATAAGTGTTTTCTATAAATTTTTGTCCACCATATCCAGGATTGACAGACATAAGTAGTACTAAATCTAAATCCTGAATTACATCTTCCAGTAAATTAATATTAGTATGTGGATTAAAGGCTACACCAGCTTTTATTCCCAAAGATTTTATTGTAGAAATTGAACGGTGCAAATGCTTACAAGTTTCATAATGTATTGTTATAATATCTGCACCAACATTTTTAAATTGTTGAATATATCTATCAGGGTCAATAATCATTAAATGGATATCCAAAGGTTTTTTTGCATATTTATTAATATCTTTTATCACAGGGAAACCAAAAGATATATTAGGAACAAAAACACCATCCATAACATCTAGATGAAACCAGTCGGCTTTACTTTTATTAATTATTTCAATATCATACTTTAGGTTTGCAAAATCAGCTGATAATAAAGAAGGTGCTATTAAATGAGACATTTGGTATATTAGAGTTAAGAGTTTTTTTTATTTAGTTAACCGCGTTGGCAGAATTACCTACGTAGTTAAAATATTACTATTTTTTATTGAGAGAATACCGTTAATACTTATTCTAAATTCAATGATGCTCAGATTTGTTAATATTAAGAATAAACGCTATTTAGCCCAAATATGTTTTAAGTATTTTACTTCTAGAAGTATGTTTTAATCTTCTTATAGCTTTTTCTTTGATTTGGCGAACACGTTCACGTGTCAGGTCAAATTCTTCAGCAATTTCTTCAAGTGTCATAGGGTTAACACCATTAAGTCCATAATACAATCTTATAACATCTGCCTCACGATATGCAAGGGTAGAAATAGCTCTTTCTATTTCTTTCTGAAGAGATTGATAAATCAGACCTGTTTCTGGCGTTGATATATTATCACTTTTAACTACATCATACATATTTATCTCTTCTCCTTCTATTAAAGGAGCATCCATTGATACATGGCGTCCGGCATTTCTGGTAGATTCTTTTACTTCACGGTTGGTAACTTCCAGTAAATCTGCTATTTCATCACTATTTGGTATTCTTTCATATCTCTGTTCAAGTTGAGCATAAGCTTTATTTATCTTATTAATAGACCCTATTTTATTAAGCGGCAAACGAACTATACGGGATTGCTCGGCAAGTGCCTGAAGAATTGATTGTCTAATCCACCATACAGCATAGGAGATAAATTTAAAACCTCTTGTCTCATCAAATCTCTTGGCAGCTTTTATTAGTCCGAGATTACCTTCATTAATAAGGTCTGGCAAAGATAATCCTTGATTTTGATATTGTTTTGCTACTGACACTACAAAACGCAGATTGGTTTTTGTAAGTTTCTCTAATGCCATTTGGTCTCCCTGATGAATCTTTTGTGCTAATATAACTTCTTCATCAGCAGAAATAAGATCTACTTTCCCTATCTCCTGAAGATATTTATCAAGGGAAGCTGTCTCTCTGTTAGTTACTTGTTTGGTAATTTTTAACTGTCTCATATAATTATCCTGATAATTATGAAAGTTATATTAAAAAGCAATCTATTTACGGTAAATAGGAAAAAAAGTTACAGATATTTTTAGTGTTTGTAAAAAAATAACCTGTTCTTTTCGACAATCAAAATGCAACGCAATGTGTTGCATTTTGATTTGTTACTTCAATAAGTTCAGCACAAGTACTTCAAGTTCAGCAACCTTCTTTTGTTCTTTTTCTTTGTTGTAAGCCCTTATATCTTTGGCAATAAAACTTTTCTTGATAATCTCATCTTTTTTGTTGCTTTATCAATATCAATAAGCTTAACTTCAACTTCTTCTCCAACTTTTAATACACTTTCAACATTTTGGATATGAGTCCAATCAATCTCTGATATATGTAACAGACCTTCTTTACCTGGCAATATTTCTATAAAGGCACCAAAAGTTGTAATATTTTTTACAGTTCCTTTATATATCTCACCTATTTTAGGTACTGCTACAATATTTTTTATTTTTGATATAGCTAAATCCATTAATCCTTTTCCTTCAGAAATAATTTCAACAATACCTAAATTATCTTTTTCATCTATTGTAATTGTTGTATTAGTTTCCTCTTGTAGTCCTTGTATTATTTTACCTCCCGGTCCTATAACTGCTCCAATAAATTCTTTAGGAATAGATATCTTTATAATTCTTGGTGCAAAAGGTTTATAGTCATTTCGTGGTTCAGAAATAGTTTTTTCCATTTCTTTAAGAATATGTAATCTTCCTTCGCGTGCCTGATTAAGAGCATCATATAATATTTTATAAGGCAATCCATCTACTTTAATATCCATTTGGCAGGCAGTTATCCCATCTTTTGTTCCTGTTACTTTAAAATCCATATCTCCAAGATGGTCTTCATCACCTAAAATATCAGAAAGAATAGCATAATCATCTGTTTCTTTATCAATAATTAATCCCATGGCAATACCGGAGACAGGTTTTGCTATCTTAATACCTGCGTCCATCAAAGCAAGTGTTCCACCACAGACAGTTGCCATAGAAGATGAGCCATTTGATTCAAGAATATCAGACACAATTCTAATAGTGTATGGATTATCTGTTCCTTCTGGAAGAACACTTTTTAAAGCTCTAAGAGCTAAATTTCCATGACCTACTTCTCTACGACTTACGCCACGATTAGGTCTAACTTCTCCTGTTGCAAAACTTGGGAAATTATAATGTAATAAAAATTTACTTTTCCCTTGAAAAATAGCTCCATCAACAATTTGTTCACTCATTTTGCCTCCCAAAGTAACAGTAACTAATGCCTGAGTTTCTCCTCTGGTAAAAATAGCAGAGCCGTGTGCAGAAGGCAAAGAATTTACTTCACACCATATTGGCCGTATTTCATCAGGTTTACGTCCATCTAAACGAATTTTTTCTTTTAAGACAAATTTTCTTACAGCGTTTTTTTCAACATCATGAAAATAACGATTGACTAAATCTGTTTTAATATCTTTATCTTGGTCGGATAATGTTTCAATAAAATTATCTTTTATTGCATCAAAAGCATTTGTTCGCTCATGTTTATCTTTAAATCCTGATGCTGCAACATCATAACATTTATCGTATGTAGATTTTTCTATAATTTCTTTTAACTCTATATCATTATTTTCATGACAATACTCTCTTTTTATTTTTCCTACAGCTTCAGCTAATTCTATCTGTATTTTACACTGAACCTTAATAGCTTTATGAGCGACTTTAATTGCTTCAATAATATCTGTTTCCTGAACTTCTTTCATTTCACCTTCTACCATTAATATATTATCCATAGAAGCAGCTACTATAATATTTAAATCTGCTTTTTCTGTTTCAGAAATATTAGGATTTATAACAAATTCTCCATTAATTTTAGCAACTCTAACTTCTGATATAGGACCATTAAAAGGTATATCAGAGACAGATATAGCTGAGGATGCTGCTAAAGCAGCCAATACATCAGGAGCAACATCTTCTTCTCCTGATATTAATTGTATTTGCACCTGAATTTGAGCATGAAAATTATCCGGAAATAATGGCCGTAAAGCTCTGTCAACAAGTCGTGATATCAGTACTTCATAGTCAGATGGTCTGGCTTCTCTCTTAAAAAAACCACCTGGAAACCTGCCAAGAGAAGCATATTTTTCTTTATAATCAACAGAAAGTGGTAAAAAACCAACTTCTTTATCAGCTTGCTTATTAGCAACAATAGTAGCAAGTAACATTGTATCGCCCATAGTAACAAGTGCAGAACCATCAGCTTGCTTAGCTAACCTACCTGTTTCTATAGAAATTTTTCTGCCATCTTCTAAATTAAAAATTTTTGTAATACCTATTTTTGACATAATATTATATATTGGATTTTGTAAAAAATTTATCAGTAATCGCCTGATTGAGCATTAATATTAATTGGTTGTCGTATAACGAAAAATAATATAGATTTGCTATCAGGATTATCATTATATTGTTTAGTCAGGCATCTGACTGATGCCTGATTGTATCAGGATTGTTTTAATATTTCAACTTAGTAAATTGTAAATCATTTAGTACCTTTAAGTATATAATTATATATAAAAAAGGCAATTAAAATAATTGCCTTTAAAAAATTTATTAAACAATAATTATTTTCTAAGTTTCAACTTTTTAATAATAGTCCTATACCTCTCTATCTCAGTTTTCTTTAAATAATTAAGCAATTTTCTTCTTTTGCTTACAAGTAATATTAAAGAATGTTGTGTGTTTTTATCTTTTTTATTAATTTTTAAATGCTCTGTAAGATGCTTAATTCTGTATGAAAATAATGCTATTTGCCCTTCTGAAGAACCGGTATCAAATTCTGATTTACCATAGTCCTTAAATAAATTTTTCTTTTTTATTGTTGTTAGATACATATTTGCTTTATTATTTTTAATAAAAAACGGACTGCAAATGTAGTGTTTTCTTTTTTATTAAAAACAAATTTTTATGATTTTTTTTAATGATGAGAAATAATTTTGTATGCAAATATGGAATTTTAAAAAATATAATAATAACTAAATGATGGCAGAACCACTTGTGTTGAGCGTTCGGCTGAGCTCACGCTGAAGTCCCCTTTAATTATACAATTGCCTGATACCTTTACCCCGTTGGATATTTCCTATTGGGTGAATAGTTACAAATTATTTTATTAAAGATATTTTACTGATAATATTATTATCAGGTGTTTGTATTTTTATAAAATAAATGCCTTTTGTATTATTTGACATATCAATTTGTATGTTCTTTGATTTTATGTTATCAGATGAATACACCATTTCTCCTATAGTATTATATATTTTAATTTTTGTATCTTTTACCGTATTATTACCAAAATCTATATTTATAATATCATTGGCAGGATTAGGATAAATGGAAATAGGATTGTCTTTTATAGAGTTTTCATTTACAACAGAACTAGTATTAATACTAATATCATCAATCAGAAATATAAAGGCATCGTTTGAAACGCATTGAATTGCTATATATACTTGTTGGTTATTATAGGCAGAAAGAGAAAATGTCTTCTGTGTCCATGCGGCAACAGGAGCTTCCTGATAAGGAGAGCCGGATATAACAGTAAAGCTTGACGGATTATTATTTGTTGTTGAAACAGCTACATTATATCTTTCCAAACCATATGTATCAGTATATGATTTTACCCAGAATGATATTGAGGAATTTGTTCCTAATTGAACTTTTGAAGATATTAGCCAGTCATTATTAGGAGGTGTTGTAGCAGCAAAAGATGCTCCCAATCTGCTACCGCCATGAGCTGTCATGCTTGATGTCATAGAAGGGCTGGTTTGTGATGGATTAAAGGCAATAAAAGCCATTGCCTCATTTTGATGAGTGAATGTAACATCTGTAATGCCATAAGTTGTACTTCCGTCAACATCATTTACTGTCCATGGGTCAAAAGTGAGGGCAAAGTCAGCACAGGATTCAAAATCTAATGTAAAAGCATCTGGGGTGCCTCCCGAAGATACAGTTATATAACCTGTTTTTGTTTCATTGTCATTATTAGAGCCATCGCTAACAGTAAGTGATACAGTATAAATTCCATTTGAATTATATATATGATTTGGATTTTTAATTGTAGAGGTGCCTCCGTCACCAAAGGTCCAAGACCATGATGTCGGACTTCCTGATGATTGGTCTGTAAACTGAACACTTAAAGGAGCTGAGCCGGATGTTGGTGTTCCAATAAATGCTGCTGTAAGAGGAACTACTCCTCCGGTATAAGTGCCGTCTAAAGTTGTAGCTCCTGTGCTGGTAGGGTCTAACCATGGTTTAAGTTGTTCTGCGGCAGTAGAGCCATTAGATATCCAGTGGTATGAAAATTTTCCATAATAGTCAGGGGAAGTTGGAGCAGAACAACTAGAAGATCCTCCTGTTAAAGTCCCAACAATTCTGCCATTATTATCAAAGATAGAAGAACCTGATGAACCGCCTTCTGTTACGCCGTGACCATTTGTTGTAGCAGCCCAATTAACTTTCCAGTGTGATTGTAATCCATTACCATTCCATTGAGATGAGACCAAAGAAGATGTGTATGTTGATATTTTTTTTATATCACCATAAGGATGATGAATAGATACACCATTTGAACTGGCAGAATTAACATTATTCCAGCCATTATAGTATGCGCCTGATGGAGAACTACTAAGTTCAAGAAGAAAAAAGTCAGAGCCAGTGCTGCCACCATCTCCACCATGAGCTTTTAATGTACCACCAACTATACTATTAGAAGAAGGTTCTGAACTGGGATTAGAACATGCAGATCCTTCATAATTAAAATAAAAAGTCCATAGATTAAGGTCTGACGAACTGGCACCTTCGCCACAATGGTCTGCTGTTAAGAAATATGGAGTCAAATCCTGATTGGTGTTATTAACAAGTGAGCCACTACACCAGCCATAAGAAAATCCTGCTTTTATAAGTATTCTGGCAACGCCTTTTTTTTCATCCTGCCAATTGCTACCTTCTGGGGAGCAATTAATATTCACTTCACAATTATCAGATTCGCCAAAATCTTTTTCGCCATTTTTAAATAAGAAATGAACATCTCTATATATGTATGCGATTTCTGAAATGTTAATAATTGCTTTATCTAATACTTTTTTTGGCTCAAAATATTCAAGGGTAACTGTTTCGCCCTGTATTAATTCAGTAGCAAACAAGCCATTTTTTTTGTTATTTTGTTCTGTAAATGCTCCTATTACCTGTGTCTTATCTTTATTATATAAAAATAATTTTCCTCCTTTGGGTAAATAAAAATTATTATAATATACTCCTAATGCCAAAGCATCTTTTGATTTAATTTTTAACATCCAAACTCTGCCATTGCCATCAGGTAAATCTGTCCATGTTCCTGAATTTTTTATATTCAAATTTACAGAGATAGATCTTCCTATTTTGTAAAGCACACCATTTTTGGCATTTTGTTTATCTTGTTCTGCAATTTTTTTCATATCCGGCTTAGACAATTCTCTAAGCTCATAATTATTTGATATGGATTTTTCTTTAAAACTTGGCGGAATTCCTCCCTGACTTATCTGAGCATTTGCATTGTTATTAAGACCAAATAAAAGGCAAAGAGTTAATAAAACAGAGTAAAAGTTTAAGTTTTTCATATTAATATTTTTTATTGGTTAAAAATAATAGAGTTTGATTTTACAAAGATAATAATTTTTTTTGTAATTCATATTTTTTTATAAATTTTTTCACTACTGACCGACTAAATTTTAAATAAAGGGGTACTTCCAAATGGTTTCCCCCTTAATGTTGTATTTTTGTTTTTGAATATAAAACATTTACAACATGGGCAAA
>Ga0265594_1002137_pt1 | contig 14503 bp, 18 predicted proteins | sample saktaG_11_FD_190147 | JGI IMG/M metagenome (GOLD analysis project Ga0265594, IMG submission 190147) | Saline water microbial communities from Sakinaw Lake, British Columbia, Canada - sak_2011_5_24_80m | ecosystem: Environmental > Aquatic > Non-marine Saline and Alkaline > Saline ... | reverse complement strand
TTCAATTTTCTTGTCTTTCACCAGCTCGGCTATTCTTTGAAGAAGCGTGGCTTTATTGACCTGATAGGGCAATTCATTGATAATGAGCCAAAAATTGCCCACATTTTCTTCAATGATTTCCGTTTTCGCCCTCATCAAAATTGGTCCTTTCCCCATGGCAAGAACTTGTTTTATCTGATTTGTGTCAAAGATAAGGCCTCCCGTAGGAAAATCCGGACCTTTGATAAATTCAAAAAGCTCGTCAATTTCCGCTTTTGGGTGGTCAATCAGATAATTTAAAGCGTCACAAACTTCGTTTAAATTATGGGGAGGAATGTTAGTGGCCATGCCAACCGCGATTCCCATAGAACCGTTAAGAAGCAGATTTGGCATCTTAGTGGGCAAAACCACAGGCTCTTTCAACGTGCCGTCGTAATTAGGGATAAAATCAACCGTTTCCTGGTCAATGTCGGCTAAAAGTTCCTCAGCAATCGGGGCAAGACGCGCTTCCGTATAGCGCTGAGCGGCCGCGGAATCTCCGTCCAACGGGTTGCCGAAATTTCCTTGACCGTCAACAAGAGGATACCTCAATGAAAGGTCTTGGGCCAATCTGACCATCGCATCATAAACCGCCGTATCTCCGTGGGGATGAAACCTGGCCAAAGCGGTTCCTACTATCGCCGCTGACTTTCTATACTTCGCTCCCGGCCTTAAACCCATTTCCAACATGGTGTAAAGAATGCGTCGATGAACCGGTTTAAGCCCGTCGCGCACGTCAGGCAAAGCGCGGGAGACGATTACGCTCATTGCGTAATCCAAATAAGAACGGCTTACTTCTTGCTCAAGGTCCACTAATTCAATTTTATTGTGTTCTGAATTAACGGCCTGGCTTTGTCCAGATTGAAATTTGTTTTGTGATTTTTTCTTTTTATTCATTATTATTCCAATAAAAAGGCAAGTTACGCGAATTTAATACGCCTTTATTCGCTTCCTGCTTCGCGATATTCTTTTAAAACTTTTTCTTTTAAACGAAGAATTTCTTCGTTGGTCAGCGGTTTGGACAACGCTTTATTTTTTAAAACCTCAGCTTCTTTTTTAAATTCTTTAAACGATTTGTTGATTTCAGAAACAACATTTTTAAAAATTTTAACAAAACTATCCTCTTTCGGATTGGAAGAAGTGATGTCAAAAGACCAAATAATAATAATGAAGATAAGAATTAAAATCACTAAAACGCTCAATGTTTTAAACATAAGTTTAAATTCTAGGTTCTAACACAACAATTTTTGTTTCTTCTGAAGACAGGTCTTTTTTATTCAAAGAAAACCTTTCCAGCTTCTCTATATTTTTGACTCCCATTTCCTTTAAAAACTCTTCCAATGTTCCCATATTTATTTTAATTTTGGGAATTTTATAACAACAAGGAATGACAATTTTTGGTTCTATTGAATTAATTATTTCAACCGCTTTGTCTATTCCGATAGTATTCTTCCCTCCCACGGGAACAAATAAGACGTCTATGCCGTCCAAATGTTCCAATTCCTCGCTTTTAAGAGGCGTATTAATTTCCCCCAAAACGCCAAAACGAATGCCGTCCATTTCAATTTGATAAATCGTCAATTCTTTGTCTTTTCTTGCACAATTTATCCCGTAAACCATAATCCCCCTCACTTCATATTCTCCCGGACTGCTGATTAAAAATCCTTCTTTCAAACCGACCGGCCCTTTGTCTTTCGGGTCCGTTGAAACAAAAATCGTCGCCTTGGAACCAGGGCCTTTCAGGCCGACATTTTTGGGACCATGGGGGTCAATCAAAAGAACGTCCCTATTGTTTTGCAGCTTAAAACAAGATTGTCCGTACCAAGTAATCTTCATTTTGATATTTTAACATTATTTTTTAAGCAATTTTTTATACAAATCCAAATATTTTTGGGCTGATTTCTTCCAAGAAAAATCTTTTTTCATGGCATTCTTTTGCAGTCGTTGCCAAACGTTTTTCTGATAATAAATGCTTACGGCTCTTTCAACGCTTTTCATAAATTCTGACAAGGAATATTTTTCAAAAACGAAACCCGTTCCCCTAACCTTATTTTTAAAACCAAATTTTTCCACAGTGTCGGACAATCCTCCTGTTTTCCTGACAATCGGTATTGTTCCGTAACGCATGGCAATCAACTGGGACAAACCGCAAGGCTCAAAGCGCGAAGGCATTAAAAAAATATCCGCTCCGGCATAAATTCGTTGGGCCAGTTTAGAATCGAATTTAATACAGGCGACAACTTGCCCGGGATGCTTTCCGGCGATATCTTCAAGCATTGTCTCATATTTCCTTTCTCCTTTTCCCAGAAAAATAATTTGTCCGCCCAATCCAACAATTTGATTGACCGCTTGACAGACCAAATCTATGCCTTTTTGAACGTCTAACCGTGAAATCATCGCCAATAACGGGACTTCCGGATCTTTTGCTAATCCCGTCTCCTCCTGCAGGCCTATTTTGTTAATGACCTTCAAGTCCAGGCTGTTAACCGAATAATTCTTCCTTATAAATTTATCCGTTTCCGGTTTGAATAATTCCGTATCAATTCCGTTAACAATGCCATATATGTCTTCTTTTCTTTTTTGAATAACTTCCTTCAGCCCCCGCGCATAATAGGTTTTCGTTTTTATTTCCCGCGCATAAGTCGGACTGACCACGCTGATTAAGTCGGAATTAAGAATCGCCTGCTGAACAACGTTAAAATTATTTCCATAAGGACCGGGCGATTTTTCCAATAAGGAAGGCGTTTCATTTCCCTTTAATTCCAAAAAATCCAAAACTCGCGAATAATTCCAACAGCCCTGGATTAAAAGGTTGTGAATGGTAAAAAATGTCTTTATCTTGTCTGCCTGCTTGCCGGCAGGCAAGACCGGCAGACGGGACTCCGCCGCTTTATCAATATCGCCGTTTTTTATTCTTAATAACAAGGGGACTATTCCGGCATGCCAATCATGGCAATGGACGATGTCGGGAATCCAATCAATCATTTTAAACATTTCCGTAACCACTTTGGAAAAGAACAAAAATCTGGCAAGGGATGAAAATTTCTGAATGTCCAAATAAACCCCTTTATCACTAAGATAATAATTGTTTTTTATCAAATAAATGGGAACTCCTGTTCGTTTGTCCGCGTCGGGCAAAAAGGTCTGGAAAATTTCCACTGCTTCTTTTTTTCTGTCAATCCGGACTTCAAATGACGATATTTTTTTTAAAGAAACAAGTTTTTCTTTTTCTAAAACCTGATAAAAAGGAAGAGCTATTCTTGCGTCATGACCGGCCCTCCTGATCTCTTTCGTCAACGAGCCGATAACATCGGCAATGCCTCCCACTTTTAAAATCGGATTGACTTCTGAAGCAACAAACAATACCTTCATTTTAACATTTAACAATTTAAATAAGCCTGTCTTTTCCCACGATTAAATTTAATTTTTCCTTTGCCATCTCAATTAAAGCAGGCGTTTTTAACATCTTGTTTTGATCAACTTTGATCAACACTTCTTGATTTGCTTTTTTGGACTTCACTTCAAGTTTTTTAATAAAAAATAAGCTGTCTCTCTTTTCTTTTTTCCTCAAAAACCAAAAATTCTTCTCCGGGGACCCCATTAAAACTTCCAAATAATCGTCTTTGGGATTGCTTGCCGATCTCGGCCAATCCGGCTCCACGGACATTCTTAGAAAACACAGTAAATCCAGATTGATAACTTTGACTGTTTTTACCTTTCGAGGAATAATTTGATATTTGCCGTCAGCCTTCAAAACGGTTTTGGAGGCATCAAATTCCAAAGATGAAAAAAATTTCTGGCCGTTGATTTTCCCCACATTAACCTCTTGTATTCGGCGGGCGGAAATGACATCACAAGCATATTCATTGACCGGCAGGCCTAAAACATAAGCCATCAAAGAATTTTGCTCCGTGGGAATAAATCCCAGAACTGCCTGCGTTCCGGCTATGGGCAAGGCCGCCTGGCAAAAAGTTTGGTCACTGCCAATAACGACGATTGTCGGCGTTTCTTTTTTAAGAATCCCTTCTATTATTTCTGAAACGCTTCTTAAGATGGAGAGCTGGTGCTTTTTCCCGGCAATATCCAAACTTGCCAATCTGGTTTCTGTTTTAGAAACCGTTTTAGCGTATTTTTTCTCCACCAAAAAAGAATCGTAAATATAAAAATACATAGTCGGTTGCTCTAATTCCCAATTTCTCCGTTCTAACAAGCCGGCGCCCGCAAGACGATAAACAAATCAAATGACCAAAAATTAGGTTAATTGGGCTGATTTTATTCGCTTATTTCTTCTTCTTTTTGTTTTTTCTTCTCCTTAGGACTTTGTGAAAATTCTCCTCCCACTTTACACTTGCCATTAAGAATCGCTCCTTCGTCTATGGCCAAAACCCGACAATTGATATCTCCTAAGACCTTTGCGGTTGAGGACAATTCTATTTTCTCTTCCACGTTTAAATTGCCTTTTATTTCGCCGGCAATAGAAGCGTTTTTGGCTTTAATGTCCGCCTCAATCATTCCCGTGTCTCTTAAAGCAAGGTCATTTTGCGTTTCTAAAGAGCCTACCAATTGTCCTTTAACGACTACGTCTCCAAAAGCGCTGAAAGAGCCTTCTACTTTTACTCCTGTCCCGATGATCGTTTCCGCGTCCTCGGATTTTATTTTTGAATCTTTACTGAACATAAGTAAATAATTAAAATTTATTATTAATTGACGTACAATACTATAAGGAAACCTTGAAATTACTTCGAGCTTCGCAAATGAAAAAATTAGCATTTTTTCATTTGGCTCACCTCTCGTAATTATAATAACAAACTTGTTAAAGTTGGTCAATAAGTTAATATAAATATTTCAGCACCTTATAAACGAATATCAACTAAATCAAGGAGGAATTTATCATGGATTATTATGAAAGTATGTTCTATGTTTATGTTTTAAAGAGAGAAAGGCAATTGAAAAGTGGTAAGGCAAATATGGCTCTAAGAGAACGGTTAAAATTAGAAAGGTGAAGGGTTGACAAAAAAGAAAAAACATGCCATAATAAGAACCTGACTTCGTCAGAACCTTGAAATTAAATTATTATTGTATAGAAATTAAGGTAATTTAATTATAAAAACAATAAAATAATCTTTACAAAAAAAGGAGGAACTGAACTATGGGAACAACTATTCTGCTTAGTAGTCTGTCTGTTACCGCGGCTATTATTGTATTGCGGATCTTTTTTAAGCGGCGCAAGCGCAAAATCGTGGCAATTTATCTTTGCAAACTGACAAAAAACGGAACATTTAAAGAGATATTTACAAGTCTCTCTAAGCACTTTTCAAGAGACCTAGACTCGTTTTGTCTCGCAAACAGCCATTCCGAAATAAAAAAAATTTTGGAAGAAAAGAAAAAATGGCTGTGCAAAAAAAATCTTAACACTTTTGTCTTGTTTAGAGACAAGAAAAAATTCTTTGTTCTTTGTACGGGCATTAATTCCAATGACACAATTAAGGAGTTTGTGTTTGAGCTTAAAGATGAATCTCTATGGTACGCCGAATATAATTTTTGCATGGCAGTGCCGGAGTTCTCAAAAAAAATTGCGTAAAATTTCCTAGAAAAACTTGCGCAGAGTAAACAATTAATTATCACTTCTCTGATTTGACAATTGTTATCCCTTGGATATTTAAAAATCCAAGGGAATTTTTTTGCGAACTTGGCGCCGGGCGGCGGAAAAACAAACAGTTGACAATAATCCATTGACAATAAATTCCTGGGTGTTAAAATTAAATCATAAAAAAGGAGGAATTATGTTTAGTTCTTTTCTCAAATCTTTTAAAGATTTCATCGTCTTCGCTTATTATTTACCGGTCCCTGTCTTTGTCTTCTGCCCAGATAAGCGTATTTATTTCTGTTTTTTTATGGCAATGGGCGGACGAAAAGAACGGGACCTATTCAACCATCTTTTCCTTATGAACGCACGCCTTGGTTTCGGGAAAGTTTTCGTAAAGCGAAGAGGTATGATATGATGTCTTGGGAGGAACATATCGTACCGATGACTGAAAAATTCTCCCGCGCCGTTTTTACAGCGCATTTCGCGTCCTCAACTGAAACATTAAAAGGCGTTCCATAATTAAATAGGAACGCCTTTTTCTTAAATCTCCATAATGCGGAGGTTAAACCCATTAGAAAGTTATAATTGATTATTTTACTCCCACACCAAAAGAGTTAATTGAAAAATAAAAAGTTCTATTGATAATATTTTGGTGGAGAGGCGAATTTTCTAACGAGGTTGACCAAAAGACTTTTTAAGCCTAAAATAAAGTGGTAATTTGCAAACTTATGGAAACGGAACAAAAAAATATAAAAAAAGATTTAAAGAAAACAATTATTATCTTGTCGGTCATCATTGTTATTTTGATTGTCTTGAATTTGATCAATCTCAAAACAGATTTTCTCGTCAAGCTTAGCGAATTAATTATAAAATAATTGAACGGATCATCCTTTGGCTGAAATCCCGCCAGAACCTGAGCCCCCGTAGTTCCCTCCTAGTCTACTCCGCCGAAGCGGCCGCCTCGACTGCGAAGGCCGGGCGCTCAATTTATATTTGAGCTTCCCCCTCTGCCAAGGCTTCGGGGGACAAGTCGGAAGGGCAAGTTTAAAACCGCTCCAACTGGTTTTAAATCTAAAATCTAAAATCTTAAATCTTAAATTCCCTGCTCCCGTAGTTCAATGGATAGAACGCTTCGGTCCTAACGAAGAAGTTGCTGGTTCGAATCCAGCCGGGAGCACTTAAATTTCCTATGCTTAAAAAACAATTTTATTCTTGGTCAAATCTGATTGCAGATTGTTTGTTCTTGGCTAAAAAGTTAAAGTCAAAAAAATTTGATTGTCTGGTAGCCATTTCCCGGGGAGGATTAATTCCGGCCACTATTTTGTCCTATTTGTTAAACATTGAAAGAATATACGTTATCGGCTATAACTATTATTTAAAACCCGGGGTAAGGGGAAAATTAAAGCAAATTTCTACCCCGGGAAATAAAATCAAAAATTATCGCGTTCTTTTAGTTGACGAAAAAGCTGACACCGGAGAAACCCTGTTGGCGTCCGTTGACTTCCTTAAAAAAGGGAAGAATAAAACAACGTCTGCCACTCTTCATTACGAGCCAAAATCTAAAATCAAACCGGATTGTTTTGTCCATAAAATAAAAGATATTTGGATTATCTATCCTTGGGACGAATCTTTGAAAAATAAATTGAAAAAAAAGGGCCTATAGTATAGTGGTAATACACCGCATTCGCATTGCGGAGACGGCAGTTCGATTCTGCCTAGGTCCATATAAGTATGGGACTGAAGTTGGGAGTTTAAATCTCTCTCGGTTCATAAAGGTGAGAGACGGAATTTAAATCTAATTATATAAGATTGAAATTAATATGGGCACTGAAAACTCAGTAGAAGAATATTTAAACATAGTTGATGAAAATGATAATGTTATTGATAAAGATACAAGGGAGAGTATTTGGAAAAGAGGATTAGAACATAATGTTAGAGTTGTAAACATTTTTGTCTTTAACACTAAAGGTAAATTACTTTTACCTAAAAGATCAATGAATAGAAAAATTTTTCCTGGATGTTTTGATTTCTCTTGTGGCGAACATGTCTTAGCCGGAGAAAATTATTATGACGCTGCAATTCGAGGATTAAAAGAAGAGCTAGGAATCGTAGATGTAAAGTTAATTGAATTAGGAAAATTAACTCTGGAAGAAGGTGTTAACTGTTTTATGAAAGTATATCAGTTAATCCACGACGGCGAAATAAATAATTACGACAAAAATGGAATTGATAATTTATTTTGGTTTGACTTAAGTACAGTAAAACAGATGGTTGAAAAGGATAAAAATAAATTCAAAAAAGATTTTCCAATCGTTTTAGATTGGTATATTAAAAAATTTAGAAAGTAAAAATATGGCACTAGTTTGTCTACATTATTCTGTCTCCGAGTCCATTAAAGGAAGTTAAGGGCTTTTACAAAAAAAAAAGGTGACTGATCAATATCGCCAATAACGCCATAGAATATTATTTATTCATCAACCAAAAATTTATAATAACCACATTAAAAGCGCGCCTGCGGCAAGGGCCAAAAACTGAATAATTGACCCTGAAACGCCCTTTCTTTTATGGAGTTCGGGAATAAGGTCTGCGGCGGCGATATAAATAAAACTCCCGGCGGCAAAGGGAAGTAAAACAGGAATTAATCCTGAAACCTGTTTTGAAAAAAAATATATTAACAGAGCCCCGAAAATGGCTGTTAAAGCAGAGATAAAATTAAATATCAATGCTTTTTTTCTTTTCCAGCCGCCGTAAATAAGAATAAAAAAATCCCCTATTTCCTGGGGAATTTCATGGAAAATAATGGCTAAAGTCGCGCTTACGCCAATGGAAAAATCAGTTAAGAAAGCGGCGGCAATAATGGCCCCGTCAATCAGATTGTGAATTCCGTCCCCGATTAAATTAAGATAGGTAAAAGCGTGAACGTCGCAGTGATCTTTGTGGCAATGCCTCCAATGAAGAAACTTCTCCAGAATAAAGAAAAAAAGAAAAGAAATTACTATCCAGACAAAAGAACTTTCCCCCAGTTGCTCCACTGATTCGGGCAAAAGATGGAAAAAAGCGCCGCCTAAAAGAGCACCGCAGGCGAAACTGACAAACACTCCTAAAAATCTATTTAAGAATTCTCTTTTCAAGGCAAGAAAAAAAACCCCTATAAATGAGAGTAGACTAACTAAAATTACGCTGATAAGAATATAAAAAAAAGTCATATTTTTTAATATATCTTTAAATTTTTAAATGTCAACCCCAGTAATCATTGTAACATTGTAACATTACAACATGGTAACATTGAGAACGAACTTGAACTTTAGAAAAATTTTAGAAAACTTTAGAAGCTCAGCTTCTCATGGGCTTCTCATGCTTTGTATTTTCTGTAAGGACCCTCAAATTAAAATAGTATTAACTAACCAAAGGTTGGGTGAAGGGTCAACCGAAGAATGTTTGCAAAAAGACATATTTTGCGATAATCGAAGGATATTTGCGAAAAAAATGATGTTTTACGACCCTAAAATAGTAAGTTAAAATATAAAAGATATCCACTTGACCCACTAATCTATTCACTTATAATGTTATACAGAACAACATAATGTTCCCCAACGAACGTATGCCTCCTAATCTATAAAATTCATGGCTAAAATTCCAGAGATTACAAATACTAAAAAACTTTCTTTAGACTTTATTGCCGGCTTAATTACCAGCGAAGGTTATTTTGGCTGGGTAAATTACAATAGAACTAATCAAAAAGTAGCGGTTTTTCAGCTTAGAATGCATTATAATAATAAAGGTTTAGTTTTTGCCGTGCGAAATACTTTAGGATTAAAAGAACCTGTTTATGAATATAAGTATCAAGATCAAAAAAAACCCTCATTGTGGCGACATCAAGCTCTCTTATTAGTCCGGAGAAGAGAAGTTATTAAAAAAATCATTATTCCAGCTTTTGATGGCCGTTTATACGGATTAAAAGAAAAACAGTTTAATCAATGGAAAAAAGACTTTTTTGAGCAAGAGAAAAAATGGCGGTATCATTATGTAGAAAGGCTGCCAAAATTAATCCGGGCTATGCCAGAATCATTAGACGAAGATTTTAAGCCGAAAATGATTGGAACTGAAAAACTGTAATAATATTATAAGAACCTGCTCGCTTTGGGCTTCGACTGAGCCCTTCGGCGGTGAGTCGCTCAGGACGGTCGAACCGCTCAGCCGAATGTCCTCGCAGAACCTTGAAATTAAATTATTATTGTATATAAATCAAGGTATTTTAATTATAAAACAGGATAAAAACAAAAAAGCGCTCTGTTAAAAGCAATTCTTGCGTCGTAAAACAGATATTTAGCTATGTCCTTTGGTCATCGCTAAATATCCATAGACTTATGGAGGATCGGACATAAATCCTCATGTCTATAAAAGGTTTTTGTAAACCTTTAAGGTCTCCTGGGCACATCTCTGCCAAGAGTATTTCTTAATCTGATTTTGACCAACCCTTTTTAAATCTTCTCTTAAATTCCGGTCAATTATTACTCTTAAAACTGCTTCTGCCATTTCTTCAATATTTTTTGGGTCAAAGTAAACTGCCGCTTGTTCGTAAATTTCAGGTAAAGGACCTTGGTTTGAACAAACAACCGGCAATCCCTGCTTCATTGCTTCTAATCCAGGCAAGCCAAATCCTTCTGATAAAGAAGGAAAAACATAAACCAAGCCATTTTGATAAAGTTGCTTCAATTCTTTGTTAGAAACCCGACTAGTGAAAACAACCTTATTTTCAAGACCCGACTCTTCAACCTTTTTTCTTAGTTTTTTATAAAAATAATCAATCTTTCCGACTAAAACCAGACATAAATCCGGTTTTCTTTTTAAAACAATCTTAAAAGCCCGGAGTAATCTCTCTAAATTTTTGTGAGGATAAGCATTGCCTACATACAATAAATAGGGTTTTTTAGGCGGATTCATAAATAACAATGATTTTTTTAGGGTCCATTTTATAATATTTAACAATTTCTTTTTTAGTAAAATTGGAAACTGCGATAATTTTCTCCGCCCTGTTTAAAGAGCGTCTGATAACCAAGAAATATAATAATTTTTTGAAATAAAAAAATAAAAACGGCAATTTTGAGGATTCTTTGGTTAAATTCCTTTGAGTTAGATCATGGATTGTCACTACAAATTTGCCAAAATACAAAAGAGGAACGTTAAAATGAAGAAAATGCACCAAATCTAATTTCGCCTTATACAACCTGAAAGGAAATAAGATTTGTTCTTTAAAAGAATACCATCTGTCGTCTGCTAAGACCTTGTGAAAGTTTGAATTGCCGGGAGAGTATTGATCAAACCCTGATTTTGTCAGAAAAACAAAATAATCATTGCGGTTGTCAATCTTTTCCAAATCTTCAATTAATTTTTCTGTATAACGCCCGATTCCCGCTTTCAGACTATAAAATCGAGCGTCTATGCCAATGCGCATATCGCTTAAAAATCAAATTTTTTATTTAAAAATTAAAATTTCTCTTAAAACAACCTGGTTTGGCCGGGAATATATCACTGATTGTCTGTCAGTAATGTTTATTACTTTGTTTTTTAACAAAAAATCGGGCAGTAAAGATTGTCTTCTCCAGCCAATTTTTTTTAATTCTTCTAAAATTGGCAAAAAATGTAACTTATTATACACGGGAAAAACAACAACCATTGTTCCGCCGGGTTTTAAAACTTTCTTCAGTTCTTTAAAAGCACTGACATATAAGCCTGAAAGATTCTCAATTATTGATTGTTGGTTGTCGGACGTTATTCTTAGCGGACCAAGATACGGCTCAGTAACAACAAAATCAACAGAATTAACAGACAGTTTTTCTGAAATCTCTCTCACATCACACTGAAAGATCTTTATATTAACTTGTATTTCCGGCCTATTGTCTCGTGTTTTTCGCTTTTCAACCAGCCAATTCAGATTTTTTTGACTATAAACAACGGCCTCTTTACTTTTATCAGTACCAATAACATTTCTATATCCCATTAATACGGCTTGTTGTAAAATTGTTCCCGAGCCGCAAAAAGGATCTAAAAGGACCTTATCCCGCCCCTGGCGGGGCGAACAAGAAGACAAATTAATCATTATTTTCGCCAATTTTGGGGGAAGCATTCCTTTTTCAATGACTCTAAACGGCCGGGCAAAATCGTAAAAACTGTATTCTTCAAATTCCTGGCAACTTAATGTTTTCCCTAAAAAAACTTCGTTTTTGCCAATCAATAAAACTATTTCCGCCCCCTGGTTTAGCAGTTTGTTTTTTTTAACAATTACTGACGATAAAACCTGTTGTTTTGAACTGACCCAACGAGAAGAAATGCCTTTTTCTCTGAGATTCTTTTTTATTCCCAAGGCGACCGTTTTTATTCTTTCTTCTATTTTTTTGTTTTTAAATTCTCTTGGAGGGTTGGACCCTCCATAAATTTTTAAACTTCTAACGGGGTAAACGCTGAAGCCAAAATATATTTTTTTAAAACCACGTGGAAGAATCTCAATAATCTTTTCTGCCAAATCCGATGCGTCTAATTCCGTTTTTCCTATTATTTGCCCGATTTTAATTGTTCCTCCTAATCTTTTTTGCAGGTCATCTGCATCAAGACTTTTTTTTGTCTTCAATATCAAAAATTCAGAAGAAATTTCTTGTATTTTATCAATATCTTCGGAAACAACACTAATGATCTCGGCTATTGATAAAGTCGGGTTATTCCCTAATATAAAGAAATACGTCATGTCTCAATTTTATCACGGGCAACAATAAATATCAACTTGTCCCGCCACTTTAATCGGAATCATCATTCTGATTAGAGAGAAATTGAGATTTTTTCATCCAAATTCTAGGAAAAAATTCTTATTAAGAGCGGCGGGGCTTGTCTTATTTTTCTGTTATGTTAAAATATCAAAATGTTAAAATGATTAGTAATTTAGCGTTAACATATGTATGAATTATTATACATTGTCCCCGCTCCTTTAACGGAAAAAAATCTGCCCGATGTTTCAAAAAAAGTAAAAAAACTTATTGAAAGCTTTGGAGGGAAGATTGTTAAAGAAGAAAATTTGGGGAACAAAAAGCTGTCGTATTCTATTAAAAAGGCTTATCGCGGTTTTTATCTTTTGATAAACTTTGAAATGGAGGCCAAAAAATTGAAAGAATTTAATCAAAATTTGAAATTAATGCCCGAAATTTTAAGACACCTTATCATTAAAGCCATTGAGAAACGACCTGCAAGAATCGCCAAAAAGCCTCTGTTAGATGAAATGAAAAAAGAGAATATCGGCAAAGATGGAAAAGTTGACTTAAAAGAGTTAGGAGAAAAAATAGACGATTTGTTCAAAATATAATAAATTAGCGATACGAATTGATGTGAATTAACCATACGAATACAACGAATGCATATAAATAATGTGTATAAAAATAATTCGTAGTATTCGGATGTCATTCGTAAATTAGTATCGCTTTAAGAGAAAGCTTATGAATATCAATAAAGTCATTGTTGTGGGAAATCTTACGCGAGACCCCGAAACAAGGACTATCCCTTCAGGACAAAGCGTAACCTCTTTTGGGCTGGCGACCAATCGTTTCTGGACGGACAGAGAAAGCGGCGAGAAAAAAAAACAGGCCGAATACCACAATATAATTGCCTGGGGAAAATTGGGAGAAATCGCGCAACAATTCCTTAAAAAAGGAAGTCTTGCCTATATCGAAGGCCGTCTTCAAACAAGGAGTTGGCAAGATCAACAGGGGAATAAAAAGTTTCGGACGGAAATTGTCGCCGAAAAACTGCAACTGGGTCCGCGTTCGGGCGCTCCCAATGAAAAATTCCAGCCGGACGAAAGCTCTCAAGAAAAAAATATTGAGACAGACGAAATTAACGTCGAAGAAATTCCATTTTAAAAATCACTAATCGTACTAATTCTATTCTAATCGCTACGAATATTTTTTGTATGATTTGTGAGCGAGCGAAGCGAGTTAAATTAGTAGTTATTCGTGTTACTTATGAATAATAAAAAACATTGTTATTTTTGCGTTAACAATATTAAATATATTGACTATAAAGACACTGATCTTTTGCGTCGCTTTGTTTCCGGTTATGAAAAAATTCTCCCTCGCCGAAGAAAAGGAACCTGTTCTCAACATCAAAGGAAATTAGCTCAAGCCATTAAAAGGGCTCGGTTTATGGCTCTTCTTCCCTTTGTTAAAAAATAAGGAAACCTTGAAATTACTTTGAGCTTCGCAAATAAAAAAATGCTATTTTTTTCATTTGGCTCACCTCTCAATTATAAAGATTATGGAAATTAACGACCTTAAAAAGACGGGAACGGTCATTGTTATCAACAACGAACCCTACCAGGTAATCTTTTCACAACATGCCAGGACCGCCCAAAGTCGGGCTTTTGTCAGAACAAAACTCAAAAATCTCATTACCGGACAAATTTTGGAGAAAACTTTCAATGCTTCTGATAAAATAGAGAAAGCTAACATTGAAAAAACAAAAGCGAACTTTCTTTATATTGAAAAAGACGACTTGTTTTTCATGGATAACCAAACCTATGAACAATTTTCTTTAAAAAAATCTTGTTTGCGAGATCAAGAAAAATTTTTAAAAGAAGGCACCGAGGTTGTCATTTTGATGTTTGATAAAAAACCGATCAATGTTGAGTTACCTAAAAAAATCAATTTAAGAGTAATTGAAGCGCCGCCCGGCATTAAGGGAGATTCGGCAACCACTCCGACAAAAACCGTAACCCTGGAAACCGGAGCAAAAATTAACGTTCCTATTTTTATAAAAACAGGAGATACAATTCGGATCAACACTGAAAGCGGCGGATACGTTGAGAGGGTCTGACTTCTCTTTTTTTAAACAATAAAATATGAATATTGAAGAAAT
>Ga0265594_1002132_pt1 | contig 14536 bp, 14 predicted proteins | sample saktaG_11_FD_190147 | JGI IMG/M metagenome (GOLD analysis project Ga0265594, IMG submission 190147) | Saline water microbial communities from Sakinaw Lake, British Columbia, Canada - sak_2011_5_24_80m | ecosystem: Environmental > Aquatic > Non-marine Saline and Alkaline > Saline ... | reverse complement strand
GATAATGTATCTCGTGGTGCTTGCCCTCATGTTCCCCACCGCCGCCGGGGTATACTTCTTCGGTTACCGTGCCTTATTGGTAATAGTGGTCAGCGTCGCGGCCGCAGTGCTAAGCGAGTATGCCGTCAAGAAATTAAGGAAAAAGGCATTCATTATGGATGGGAGTGCCATCGTCACCGGGCTTCTCCTGGCGCTAACCCTGCCTCCGACGATACCATTGTGGATGGTAGCGATAGGCTCTATCTTCTCTATCGCCATCGTCAAGGAGGCCTTTGGCGGTCTGGGACATAATGTATTTAATCCAGCACTGGGGGGCAGAGCCTTTATAGCAGCCTGTTTCTCAGCCAGAATGACGACTTGGGTGGCACCGATGGGCTTTGGTGCCGATGCCACAACCACAGCTACCCCTCTGAGCAGTAGCTTTATCTGGGAGGGCAGTAAGCTCTCCCTATACCGGGATTTGTTTCTGGGTAACACCGGCGGCTCAATAGGTGAAACGTCAGCCCTGCTGATACTGGTTGGCGGAATTTTACTGCTGGCCCTCGGCATCATAAGCTGGAGGATTCCCGTAGCTTACATAGCAACGGTAGCACTCTTTAGCCTGGCTCTGGGGCAGGATGTTCTATTTAGTATCCTGTCCGGTGGTCTCATGATAGGTGCTTTCTTCATGGCTACAGACTATGTAACCTCTCCCATTACCGATAAAGGCAGAATAATATTCGGCATCGGTGCCGGCATATTGACGGTAGTTATAAGACGTTTTGGCGGCTTGCCCGAGGGGGTTTGTTATTCAATTCTTTTCATGAATGCCGTCACCCCGCTTATTGATAGATACGTCAAGGTCAGACCGTATGGTCTGGTCAAGAAGGCAAAAAGTGAAGCTTAAAGCACTAAAGGGAGTTTTCCCGATAATCTTCATTACGGTAATCGTTTTCGCCTCCGTCGGTCTGATTACCTGGACGGATAGCGTCACCGCGGATAAAATTGAATATCAGAAGGAGCAGGAGATAAAGAGCATGCTCCGGGAAATGTTCCCGAGCATGAGCCAGTATACCTTTGAGGATGATATATACACGATATATACTGATGGAGTCGAGGTTGGCTACGCCTTCCTGGCGGTGGGCAAGGGATACGGAGGAGACATTGATATTCTGGTCGGGCTTGAGGATGAGACAACCATAAAGGCGGTTACCATAATTTCACAGAGTGAGACCCCGGGACTGGGCAGCCGAATAGCCGAGAGTTCTTTCGCTGCCGAATTTACCGGGGTAAATATTGACGATGTCAGCCTGAAGCAAGATGGCGGGCAGGTAGATGCCATAACCGGCGCCACGATAAGCTCCAGAGCAGTGATTGAGGCGGTTAGAACCACAGCCATGGAAAAGGTTAAGTCTCTGAAGGAGCGGAAATAAAGATGGGTAAGTTCTGGAAGGAGTTTGCCAAAGGAATAGTTATCTCCAATCCGCTTTTCGTCCTTGCCCTCGGCTTTTGCCCGGCACTGGCGGTGAGCACATCAGTGGATAACGCCATCGGCATGAGCGCCGGCGTCCTCTTCGTTCTTCTGGGGTCAAACCTGCTAGTATCCGCCATCAGAAAAGCGGTACCGAATATTGTGAGGATTCCCGTATTTATCGTCATCATCGCTACCTTCGTTACCGTGGTGAACCTGGTATTTCACGCCTATGTTCCGGCCCTATACGAATCACTGGGAATATATCTACCACTGATTGTGGTGAACTGTATAATACTGGGCAGGGCAGAGGCCTTTGCCTCCAAGAACCCCATAACCTCTTCAATCGCCGATGCACTGGGAGTCAGTATCGGTTTCTTCCTGGCCCTGCTCATCATCTCGTTTCTCAGAGAGACACTGGGGACAGGCAGCCTATCAGTGTTCGGCGCCAAATTGTTCACGCTGCCCGTCCTGGGTAAAGACCCCATGATTCTATTCATACTTCCCCCCGGGGCATTCCTCATTATGGCGCTTCTGTTGGCACTATTCAGAAAGATAGGGGTGATGAAGTGTGAGTAATCTCATAGCGATATTCCTCAGTCTGGCTATCATCAACAACTTCATTGTGTCAAAGTTCCTGGGCCTTTGCCCCTTCTTTGGCGTATCCAAGAAGCTGGGAAACGCCGTCAGCATGGGGGTTGCCGTAACACTGGTAATGCTTATTGCTTCGCTGGCTACCTGGATTATCAACCATTACATTCTTATTCCCTTCGGCGTTGAGTATATGAATATCATCATGTACATACTGGTGATAGCCTCACTGGTCCAGATGATAGAGCTGTTCATAAAGAGGACAAATCTTACCCTTTATAACGCGCTGGGGATATACCTGCCGCTTATCACCACCAACTGTGCCGTGCTTGGTATTACCCTGATAAATGCTCAGGAAAGCTACTCACTCATTGAGAGCATGGTTGCCGCCTTAGGTGGAGGCATCGGTTTTACGCTCGTTTTAATTATCATGTCCGGCATACGGGAGAAGCTGGAAATTGCGGATACTCCCCGCTCGATGAAGGGGCTACCCGTAGCCATGCTGGTAGGCATGCTACTTGGCCTCACCTTCTTCGGCTTTGGAGGGATAGTTTGATTACCGCACTCATACTCACTGCAATCGCCCTTTTTCTGGGGGTACTGATATATGTGGTCAACAGGACAGTACCCACCAAGGTAAAGGGTATTGAGAAAACCGAAGAGATTGCCGGTATCCTGCCGGGTATGAACTGCGGTGCCTGTGGCTACCCCGGCTGTTTTGCCTATGCTCAAGCACTGACCAAGGATGCCGAACTGATACTCAAGACACCGTGTACTGTTGCCTGCCAAGACCCCGAGAGCCTGAAGCGGCTGGAAAAGGCCCTCGGCATAACCCTGGATGCCGCGGCAATGAACCGAAAGGCTCTCATCCATTGCAATGGAAACTCGGAGGTTATACACAATTACTCCGGGGTTAATACCTGTAAGGCAGCCGCCCAGCTTCTCAGCGGATACAAGAAGTGCCCGTATGCCTGTCTGGGTCTCGGTGACTGCGTGGTGGTATGCCCACAGGGGGCAATATCCCTGAAGCCAGAGAATGGTGTGGCCGTTGTCGACCCGGAGAAGTGTACCGGCTGCGGCCTTTGTCTCGCCGAGTGCCCGCAGAACCTTATTGAGCTGGTTCCGGAAGCAACCAAGATTGCCTTTCTCTGTAACTACAAGCCACTGAAGGATATTCCGGGCAGGGAGAAGTGCGACACCGGCTGTATCCACTGCCGTAAGTGCTTCAAAAGCTGTGAGTATGATGCGATAGTGTGGAACAAGGAGAGAGCCATACCTGAATTTGATATTGAGAAGTGCACCCTCTGCCGTAAATGCATAGAGGCATGCCCTAATCACACGCTGGCGGAGTTCACTGAAGTAAAAGCAGCAGCAAAAACCAGAACCGAAGCTACGGTAGGATAGCCAAAATCAAGACCCGCCAGACGGTAATGCTATCCAGTTGACGAAAAGCAAGCCCTAAATTATTATGGTAGTAACCAAGGGAATAAAGGCAACAAATAAACAAAAGATACCTTCACATCGAGAATGCGAGTTATTGCTGGTAAAGCCAAGGGACACCGGCTCAAAGTGCCGAAGGGGACAACTACTCGCCCAGCGACCGATTTAGTACGGGGAGCGATTTTTTCTATCCTGGAAACTATCACCAGTGATTGGACACAGGTGCTTGATTTATTCGCCGGTAGCGGGGCTTTAGGCATTGAGGCTTTAAGCCGTGGTGCCGACCGGGTTGACTTTGTTGAACATAAACCACGGTGTTGTGGTATAATAAAGCAGAACCTAGAAAAGACGAAACTTGATGCTCAGGCTCACGTTTATTGCTGTAGTGTAACCAAGGCACTTACTTTTCTTAATAAGGAGTATAATATCATACTGATGGACCCGCCCTATTCTAACCCGACTATAGAGAGCCTGATAACACAGCTAGCAACATCTAAACTGGTCGGGACAAACTCAACGGTAGTGGTAACACACTCACCTCATTTACCTCTAAAACCAACCTATGCTGCATTAAACCTCATTAAAGAACACCGCCATGGTGATAGCTGTATTGCCGTATACCGAAAGGAGGGCAAGCCTTGACTATCGCCATCTACCCCGGCAGCTTTGACCCGATAACCAACGGGCACCTTGATATTGCCACCAGAGCCGCCAGGCTTTTTGAAAAACTAATCATCGGGGTCTATAATACCCCCGATAAGCGTCTCCTGTTTACTACAGAGGAGAGGGTAGAACTGGTAAGACAGTCAATAGCCGACCTAGCCAATGTTAATGTGGAGTCATTTAGCGGCCTGACCATTGACTTCGCCAGGGAAGTAGGCGCACAGACTGTAGTGCGGGGGCTGAGAATAGGTGCCGACTTTGAGCGTGAATTTGAGATGGCACTAATGAACAAAAAGCTGCGCCCTGATTGTGAGTTAGTCTGTCTAATGGCAAACCAGGAATATCAGTTCCTCAGTTCCAGCTTGCTTAAAGAAGCAGCCAGACTGGGTGGCGATATTAATAGCTTTGTCCCCGAACATGTGGCTACAGCTCTAATAAGGAAGGTGCATAGCAAAATGTAGAGATATCATCCAGAAACGAAGCCCGAAAACAAAGCGATTTTTAAGCAATAAAGCCAGGAGGTAATAAACTGTATGTCATACAAAATCACCGATGACTGTATTAGTTGCGGAGCTTGTGAACCTGAATGTCCCAATAGTGCAATAAGTGAAGGGGAGACAATCTATGTGATTGACCCCGATAAGTGCACCGAATGTGTTGGCTCCCACGAATCTTCCAAGTGTGCTGAAATCTGCCCGGTAGATGCCTGCGTACCTGACCCAGACCATAAGGAAAGTCGAGAGCAACTACTGAAAAAGTGGAAGGGATTACACCCTGGGGAAACCCCAGCAGTTACCTAGTATCACCAACCTAAACGTTAATCATACTTCATAAGCTGGCTAATAATTAATTCACCAGTGCTATAGTTTTATCACCATTAGCACTAGAGATGGGTTTGGTGTGCTTAATCTGTTTGCTCCAAACCTTGCCAATCTGTAGGATATTAGCAACCAGGCCACCCCAGGAAGCAGTCTGACCGGTTACTGGAAGAAAGAGCGTACCGCATCAAATTCATCAGGCAGCAAACCAAGCACCATGGGGAACTTGTCCAGCAATATCGGTGCTATCATTGATCCCGTAATCGTGTCCCCGGCACCCAACCACTTCACCCAGATAGCCAGCAGGGCACCACAGAAGATACCCCCCAGCACCAGACCGAGAACCGCACCACCGAGGTGATTGACCCACCCCAGCATAACTGCCGAAGCCGCCCACTTCAGGAAGCGAGCCGCTACCGCAGCCACTACCATTACCCCAACCAGTATAATAGCGAAGGCAACAATTTTAGCCGCAGTAGATGTTTCTGAAAAGAATGGTAACACGTTAGCCAGAGGAGTATAGTACCGCCCGGCCAAAACCACGCCTACTATCACCCCAGCTAGAGATAAAACAGCCTTTATAATCCCGATTCTCAGGCCAAGAAAGGCAGCAACTGCCAGCACCACCACAATGACTAAATCAAGCCAGCTCATCTCTGTAATCCCATAATATCACCCGCGTTGTGGGGCGTCAATCGGATTCAGGGGGCTGCCCTTACACTAAGAGGTAGTATAAAAGAATATAAATCCCCTGAATCAGTACAATGGCTACCAGTGGGGAAAAATCTAATGAACCAACCCGCGGGATAATACGGCGTATGGGTGCCAGAATCGGCCTGGTGATCCGATCGAAAAATCTAAATAGTATGTTTGTCGGCCTCACATACCAGGATAGGATAACCCTAATCAGAATTATTATGCTGAGCACATTACATATAATTTCGATGACTCTAAGGAAGGTTATCATGACTGTTCAGCCCCCTAAGCTTTTAGCTTTATTATAGGCCGCCATCACTGCCTGCCTGATCAGCTCAGAAAAGCCCCCTTTTTCTAACCGGAGCAGAGCCTCGGCAGTGGTACCGCCGGGGGAGGTAACCATCCTCCGCAATTCGGCAAGCGGTTTCTCCGAGCTCTGGACAAAGTGGCCTGACCCCAGTACTGTTTCCAGCACCAGCTCCTGTGCCATACCACGGGGAAGACCGATATGCACCGCCGCCGCAACCAGAGCCTCCATGAAAAGAAAAACATAGGCCGGGCCGCTGCCACTCACCGCTGTTGCCATGTCAATATATTTCTCATCATCAATATAGATTTCCCTGCCCATAGCACCCAGGATAGAGCCTGCCCACCCCTTTTGCGGCTCGGTTACCTCAGCAGTAGCCGTCCACACACTCATGCCCACACCAATCTGGGCCGGGGTATTGGGCATAGCACGAACCACACGATTGTGGCTCAGCCCGGAGCGGATGGCACCAATTCTTGCCCCGGCGACGATAGATAATACCAGCCGAGCCGGTTGAAGATGTCCGTTCAGCCCAGCCATTACCTCAGCCAAATTCTGCGGTTTAATCGCCAGAACCACTACCTCTCCCCTGCCCACTGCCTGACGATTATCGCTCGTCACAGCCACACCATATTTCTCTTCAAGATGCCGGCGGCGAGCCTCACTAATATCACTGACCAGAACAGCCTGCGGCTGGCTCAGCCCCTTGTCCAGGACAGCGGATAGCATCGCCTCCGCCATATTCCCACCACCGATAAAGGTTATCTTCATACTGATTCACCCGTTACCTGACTACGAAATTGACCAGCCTTCCCGGAACATATATGGTCTTTAGGATTTCCTTACCCTCCAAGTAAGCCCTCACCCGCTGTCTTTCCATTACCAGCTGCCGGGCTTCAGCCTCGGTGATAGACGCCGGGACAGCAACTCGGTCACGCAGCCTGCCGTTAACCTGAACCACCAGGGTAATCTCTTCATCCCTGGCCAGCTCCTCATCCCACCTGGGCCAGCTCTGATTATGAATACTATAATCACGTCCCGTCTCCTGCCACAACTCTTCCGCTAAATGAGGAACTGTTGGTGCCAGAAGCAAAAGCAAAATATCTACCGTCTCTTCCCAGACTGAGGCAGTAACGCTACCCGTCTCCTTTACCCCGGCCAGGTAGTTGGTGAACTCCATGAGCGCCGCTATCATGGTATTGAGCCGGAATTTCTCCAGGTCCTCAGTTACCTTTCTTACTGTCTGGTGAGTAACCCGTCGTAAATCCCGGTAAGTTCTATCTGTACCAGTTTCTGAACTGGCCTTATACTCTTCCAATACCAGCTTCCACACCCGATTAAGCCAGCGGCTGATACCACTAAGACCGCTGTCATTCCATTCACCACCCTGCTCCCAGGGAGCAACAAACATGAGATAAGCACGCACCGCATCAGCCCCCATCTCGGTAACATAATCATCAGGGGTAACCACATTACCCCGTGATTTACTCATCTTTTGTTTCTCAGCAATAATAGTTCCCTGGTTAAACAGACGGGTGAACGGCTCATCAAAATCAATCAGACCCATATCCCGAAGCGCCTTAATGAAGAACCGGGCATAAAGTAGATGCATAACGGCATGCTCGGCACCGCCGGTATACAGGTCTACTGGCAGCCAATACTTAACCTTATCGGCATCAAAGGGGGCCGTATCACAGTGCGGGCTGGCATAGCGCAAAAAGTACCACGAAGAACACATAAAGGTATCCATGGTGTCGGTTTCCCTCTTAGCCGGAGCCGAGCAATTAGGGCAGGTAGTATTGACAAAATGTTCGCAAGACTTCAAGGGAGACTCACCGGTAGGTTTAAACTCAGCATCCTCAGGCAGTAATACCGGCAGGTCACTCTCTGGAACCGGCACGACACCACACTTGGGACAGTAAATCATGGGTATGGGCGCCCCCCAGTAGCGCTGACGGGAGATAAGCCAATCACGAATCCGGTAGTTTGTGGCTCGCCTTCCCCAGCCCTTCTTTTCCAGAAAATCGGAAACAGCCTCTATACCTTTTTCACTGGACAACCCATCAAACTGCCCCGAATTTACCATAGCGCCCGGTTCAATATACGCCTCTTTCAATTCCTCACCACGCCAGTCAGGCGGAGCTACCACTACCCTTATCGGCAGGTCATATTTTCGGGCGAAGGCAAAATCCCTCTCATCGTGAGCGGGCACCCCCATCACCATCCCGGTGCCATAGGTCATCAGTACATAGTCGGCAATCCAGACAGGCACCCTTTCCCCATTGAGCCTATTTGTTACATAAGCCCCGATAAATACGCCGTCCTTCTCCTTCTCGGTTGACAGCCGCTCTATCTCAGTCTGCCGCCGGGACCGGCTAATATAGGCCTCAACATCAGCCTTCCTATCAGGCGTGGTCAATTCCGCCACCAGCGGGTGCTCCGGGGCCAGAACCATAAAGGTAACACCAAATATAGTATCAGGGCGAGTGGTAAACACCCTGATTTCTTTAGCCTCATCTCCCTCAAGGGCAAAGGAAATCTCGGTACCCACACTCTTACCCACCCAGTTTCTCTGCATTATCTTTATCCGCTCCGGCCAGTCAATACCATCATGCTCCATAAGCTCGTCAGCATATTTGGTGATGCGGAAAAACCATTGCTCCAAATCCCGCTGGCTGACTGCCGTTCCACAACGCTCACATACCCCCCCACCGACCACCTGTTCGTTAGCCAGTACCGTCTGGCAATGAGGACACCAGTTAACCGGTGCTTTACCCCGATAAGCCAGACCGGCCTCATACAGCTTCAAAAAGAACCACTGTGTCCACTTATAGTAATCGGGCAGGCAGGTGATTACTTCACGGCTCCAGTCATAAATAGCGCCGATGCTTCCCAGCTGACGGCGCATGTTGTCTACATTCTGCATCGTCCAGGTGAAGGGGTGAACACCCTGTTTAATAGCAGCATTCTCGGCAGGAAGGCCAAAGGCATCAAAGCCCATAGGGTGAAGCACATTATAGCCCTGCATCCGCTTAAACCGGGCACGAACATCAGATGGAGCCATAGCATACCAATGCCCGATATGGAGGTCACCCGATGTATAGGGGAACATGGTCAGGGCATACCACTTAGGTTTGGTACTATCTTCGGTAACCTCGTACAGCTTATCCTCTGCCCACCTCCGCTGCCACTTCTCCTCAATCTCCTGTGGGTTATACTTAGCTATCATCATACCTTCCCTATCTAAATAAAAGCCCTCCGCCCCAAAATGTCAAGGGTGAAGAGTTTTATTACCGCAATTATGGTAGAGCCGGGGTGTATCAATGGGTAGAACTTTTGAATTGGTTTTTAATCCTGTCATCCAACCCTTTAGCCCTCACCGGGTTAATTCTAGCAATAAAGAGCCGGGCGTGCAAGCAAGCAGCTGTCTGGCTGACTGTTCAGCGGAGCGACCTATACGCTATCTCCCTTATACCTAATTATGGTTAGCATCATCCTCTCGCTGATTCAGTTTGTATGTATAGCCTGTCTTGAATTGAGATGGTATAATACAATAAGCGAGAAAATCATTATGTTAAACCAAGACAGGAAATAAATGTTGATAAACTAGGTAACCTGTCATAGAATAAGCTAGGTAGAAAAGGATGAGTGCTAAGAACGTCAAACCTTATGAGGCCGAGCCGCTAAGTAGTATTCCGCCTGAAGCTCTGGAGGGTACAGAAGGCAATCCTGAGACATTCAGGGAAGCGGTAGCCCGAGCTGATGAACTGGGCAAATTAGCCAGAGGGGCAGCTGAGCAATCGATAAGGGTATCCCGAGAGGCAATAAGCAAGGCTGAAGAGATAAGCAACCAGGCCAAAAAGGCGGCAGAGGCAGCAGCAAGAGCATCCCGAAAAGCGATAGATAAAGCCGAGGAAATAAGCAAATCGGCCAGAGCGACCTCTGCAGCATCAAAGAGAGACTTCAACAAGGCGATAGGAATAGCTGAGGAATCAAAAAAGGCCTCAGAGGAAGCAATAAGCCAGGCTGAGGCAACAATAAAATCAACCGAAGACGCCATTAGGGCCCTGGCCAGAAACTTTGAGGAAACGGTAACCAGATCTGAGGAGACAATAAAATCAGTAAGGGAGACGGCTGAAGAATCGCTCAGAACATCGCAGGAAGCGATAGGCCAGGTTGAGGAGACGGGCAAATCAGCCAGGGAGACGGCTGAGCAATCGATAGGTATATCCCAGGAAGCCACCGACAGGGCCGAGGAGACAGGCAAATCAAACAAGAAGGTTGTTGAGGCGGCAGTAAAAGCATCACGTGAAGCGGTACATCAGGCGGAGAAAATAGCTAAATCAGCCGAGAAGACGACAAGAACCTATACAATAGCCTTCGAAAAGGCGATAGGGGAAGCCGAGGAAACAACCAAAACAGCCGAGAGTATAGTTGAGGAAGCAAAAACAACCCTGCAGGAAGCAACCATTAAGGCTGAGGAAATGGGAAAAGCAGTTGTAGAAGCTGCTGAGGAAGCGAAGAGAAACTCATGGGAAGTAATAAGCAAAACCGATGAAACAATAGAGTCAGCCCAGGCCGCCACCGAGGAATCAAGAAGGGTCTCACAGGAAGCAGCCAGTAGAGCTGAGGAAGCAAGCCGGACCGCCAGGGAGGCTGCCGAGGAATCAAAAAGGGCCTCACAAGAAGCAGCGGGTAGGGCTGAGGAAGCAAGCCGGGCAGCCACAGAAGCAGTTGAGGAGTCAAGAAGAGCCTTAAAGGAGGCTATTGAGCGAGCCGAGGCAGTAAGCAGGGTAACTAAGGAGGTGGTTGATGGAGCGAAGAGAGCTTCACAGGAAGCAGTAAGCCGAGTTGAGGAAATAGGCAAATCAGCCAAGGAGGCTGCCGAGGAATCAAAAAGGGTTTCACAGGAAGCGACGATTAGAGCTGAGGAAATAAGCAAATCAACCATGGACGCTATTGCGACATGGGCAACAGCCTACAAAGAGGTGATAAACAGCTCCAGACAAGCGAGCAAATCAGCTGAAGAAGCTGCTGAGATATCGGCAAGAGCCTCTCAGGAAGCTATTGAGCGAGCTGAGGAAGTGAGTAAAACAGCCAGAGAGGTAGCCGAGGCATCAATGAGGGCCGCCAAAGAAGCCACAGAAGCGTCGCAAAGAGGTGCTGAGGAAGCGGCTGAAGCATGGGCCAAAGTATTTAGCCAACTGATAGCTGGTAGTGAAGACAAGTTAGGTAAAATTATTAAGCAAACCACCAGGCGGACGGCTGAGTCACCGGCAAGAAGGTGGCCAGAGACTGAAAGTAAGACCAGTGAAATAGGTCCCGAGGAGGTAGCCGAGCCGCTGACACCAGCCTCCGAGCAAATGACAAGCAGGGCTGAAGAAACAAAGCCAAAAAGGAAGAGGAAAGAAAGCCAAGAAACTCAGACGGGTATTGAGGGCCGGCTGGAGTCTCTAGCGCAGATGTTCGCCGCTGGTAAAGACTTGCCAGCTGAGGAGGACACCGAAGAGGAGGAAAGCCAAACAAATGAGCACGACTCTCAGATAACGTAAAGTACTTGTCCCGCAAAAATAAATAAGGGGTTAAAAAAGCAAATTAAAGGGGGGACTTCTACAATGGTTCAGAAAAAGCAAGCCGAAGAAATCATTGAGCAGGCTTCAAGAACGGCTGACGAGGTTCCTGAGCAGGTCAGGGACCCTCTAGCTGAACTTTTAAGCCAGGCCCAGAATGCCTATGGCGCCTACGTGCAGGCACAAAAGGAAGTAGCCAAGGGATACAAGCAACGGGAAGAACAAACGGAGAAAGCCTATAAAGAGGCTGAACGGAAAGCGAACAACACTTATGACACGGCCTTAGAAAAAGCCGTAAAAACTCGCGAGAAAGCTGAACAGGCAGCTGAGGAGCTATATAGTAAGGCTAGAGAGCAAGCTAATGAAGTTTACCAGGCGAGTGTAAGGCAAGCCTTAGCTGCCCGCAGTGAGGCTATAAATCAGGCCTGGAAAGCAAATAAAGAAAATACAGAGCAAGCCTGGAAAATCTTCCAGGGGGAACAAGGGTAGTCAGGGGGAAATCCTGAGCTAGCTGATAAATTGCCTGCTGGTATATGTACCCTTTTATAATAAGGAGGGGATATCGCTGAGGTCTCCCTCAATTTCTCTGTGTTCGTACTCTACCCTTCCCCGCCTCCTCTTGGCAAGGTAAGTATACTTGAGCGCTTTGTTAAAGTAGTCCATCACTGTTCTTGAATTAGTAAGCTCGGACAGGACAATGGTAACATCTACTGAGCCCTTTCCCCTAGGGTAATCGCCACCACGTATTATGGCCTCCGGGGCCACTCTCTTCAGGTAGGATGAGACTTGCTTTATCATATCCATAGTCATTTCCCCGGGCGGTGCCGTCAATAGATATAATGCCCTCCTTGCATCTGGAGGTCTGCAGGCGAGCGACAACGTGGTTACCGCCTGGTTCATCGCCTGAACTCCCCTCAGGGCCTCATTGGCTTTATCCTTGAAGTCAAGCTTCCCATCAAACATTCTTATACGCGGTATACTCGCTGTACCATGACCGACCACTGACCATCCGGTTAGAGTCTGTAGTATGTCTCCCGCATCCACTACCCTCGACCCGATGTATTTGCGATTTGTTTCCTCACCGGGACAAAGTAAATTGTAAAACGGGGTAACTATCCGGCTGTTAATGTCAATAAAGTTACTCCTGATTGAGCTCTTTTCTCTAATGTATCTTTGATTATCAACGAGAATTACCGCATCAGCTACTAAGTAAGCGGATTTCAGGCATGTACCCACATTGTATACAGTCCTCTCCTCGGTTATCTCCTCATATCTAAAGGGAAGGACAATAACAATATATAGTGGTTTTTCTGTGTATAAGCTTTTTATTTGCTGTGTTAGCACTGATACTGCCCCGGAGCCAGTACCTCCGGCAGCACCCGCGACTAGTAAAAAGGCATCTGTCTCAGTGAATCGTTCTACCGCTCTTATAGCCTCTAAGACCTTGTCACCATCTTCCCTGGCTATTTCAGCCCCAAGTTCATTCACCTTACCCACACCATGGCCCCTGGTTTTTTGACCTCCGATGAGGATTCTATGCTGGAAATCAGGTTTTATGTAGGCTAGCCCGCTCAGGTCAGCGGTATCTGTATTAATAGCCAGAACGCCGGTAAGTATATCAATGCCACGCTGAGCATGCGCCTGCATACTCTGCCGAGCAAACTCATCGGCAATCCTACCACCGCACTGCCCGCAACCTATCACCAGTAATTTCACTTCAAACCCTAACCCTAATTAGCAATATTATAAGTGTAGCTATACATAAGTGTCAAACCAGCGGTAGGAGCTTGCCAACCAGGTGCTATGGATATAATATTAGTGACACGGGCGATGAGGGTCAGGATGCCCAGTCGCAAGTTGAAATGGGGGGTAAAAATGAAAATTACTGCCGTTAAAACATTCATTTTCAATGCTAACTTCCGAAATTGGCTCTTCGTGAAGGTAGAGACTGACGCGGGTATTCACGGCTGGGGAGAAGCCACTGTAGAGGGGTATGAACTGGCCTCAGAGGCTGCGGTCAAGACAATGTCGCAGCATTTCATCGGCAAGGACCCCCATAACATTGAACTACTCTGGAATACAATATACCGCGATAGCTACTGGCGTTCTCTTATTATCGTAAGTGCCCTTGGCGGCATTGAAATGGCTCTCTGGGACATTCTGGGGAAGAGTCTCAACCTGCCCGTCTATCAACTACTTGGTGGAGCCTTCCGTTCAAAAATACAAGCCTATAACAACGCCTGGTATTTTAGTGCTAAGAAGCTGGAGGATTACCCAAAACTGGCTTCAGAGGCGGTTGCCCTCGGCTTCAAACATCTGAAATGGGACCCTTTCTGGCCCAGCGATGTATTCATTGAGCCGGAGAGGATTTCCCAGAGCAAAAAATGTGTTCAGCTGGTACGCGAGGCAGTAGGTCCCGACGTACAACTGCTTATTGAATGCCACGGGCGCTTCAGCCCGGATAGAGCCATACACATAGCCCGTGAAATTGAGGAATATAAACCGTATTTCTTCGAGGAACCGGTCCCGCCGGATAACATCGATGCTCTGGTTAAGGTAGCATCGTCAATCAAAATCCCGGTGGCTACCGGTGAAAGACTATGTAGCCACTGGGGGGCTCGCCAGATATTGGAGAAAAATGGCGCCGCAATATTACAACCGGATATCATACACATAGGCGGAATTTTAGAAACGAAAAAACTGGCAGCTATGGCACACACCTACTACATTCCAATAGCGCCCCATAATGCGAGTGGGCCAGTGCTCGCCGCAGCCTGTATTCACGTAGATGCCTCAACTCCCAACTTCCTGATTCAAGAATTCTTCTATCCTGATAAACCCTTATATGACGAAATTTTGAAAGAACCGTTCTTCTTCCCTAAAGACGGCTTCTTTGATTTGCCAACCAGAGCCGGACTGGGGGTTGACCTTGATGAAAAGGCACTATCAAAGCGCCCCTATCAATACTATAATCTCGGCAATCAATTTGCATCCCTAGAAG
>Ga0265594_1002131_pt1 | contig 14539 bp, 14 predicted proteins | sample saktaG_11_FD_190147 | JGI IMG/M metagenome (GOLD analysis project Ga0265594, IMG submission 190147) | Saline water microbial communities from Sakinaw Lake, British Columbia, Canada - sak_2011_5_24_80m | ecosystem: Environmental > Aquatic > Non-marine Saline and Alkaline > Saline ... | reverse complement strand
TTTATTATATTACCCTGAAAGAGAAAATCCTTACTATCTAGGAATTTGGAAGTCTGATACTAATAATCTTAGCGCTATTGAGGATTTACTAATGCAACACTTAGAATCCCTCAAAGAAACCCCTAACCCTTCCCTATCCTCTCCAGAAACCCCTGAATAAACTTTTGATTTTTTTTACTGTCAAGAACCTGCCTTAATTCATAAACATCTCCTCCTGCAATTTTCCTTTTCTCTGCTTTCATTTCAGAAATACCTTTTTCATAAGATTCTTTTGTAACTAAAATTTGCTTATTAGAAGCTTCAGCCAGTCTCTTTGCAACCATAATAAAATTACCCAATGCAGTAAACTTCAACTTCTTGTCCTCAACTTTATTTATAATCTCCCCAGAATTTATAGCAATACCAAAATTAATTTTATCCTTAAACTTTTTATTATGCTCTTTTAAAACTAATTCAATTTTCTCAGCAGCCTTTGCAGCCTCAATTTCATTTTTAGTTGTCCTTGTCATTATTGGACTAAATATTATAAATATAAAATCCCCTTGTTCATAAACAGCACCTTTTATTTCATAAACATTTTCAATTGCTTTTTCCAAACTTTGTTTTTCATTTTTACCAATTTTATTTTTAATTTTTAAAACAATAACACTAGCATTTGTTTTATGTCCTTTTAAAACCAAAACTTGCTCTGCTTGACTTGGAGGAACTAAAGCACCAGGAGCAACTTTACCCTCATCTTTTCCTTTCAAAGACTTTTCATCTCCCTTCTCCAATTCAATATCTTTATTTTTTTTCCTAAATTTTCCAGAAAAAGCATAGGCAAATGATTTTTTCTTAAAAACATTTCTTAATAAAAATAATAATCCAACACCAAGAATTACAATAAGAAAAATCCATACAATTGGACTAGTTAATGCCCCAACAACTCCTCCCTCATTAATTGCATCAACATTAACAGAATGTCCAGTCAACATCACTCCTCCCTGACTTATCTCACTTTCTCCATCACTAACTTTAACATTATATTCTTCATTAGAACCAGTTAATTTAAATTCTGCACTTTCTCCTAATTTTAAATCAATTTTTTTAACAAAAGGCTTTCCATTTAACTCAACTTCAATATCTTTTTTATAAGGAATGTTTCCAATATTTGTAACAATCAAACTATTATTAATTATTTCAAAAGAAACAATTGCTTTTTCATTTATATAAAATGTTTTTATAACCTCAATATCTCCATTTGAAGCTTCAACATTATAATAACCTGCTGTTAAATCACTAGGAATATTATACTGAACAGTCTCTTGAGACTTGACAATTTTTTCAAAAACTCTTTCACTATCTTCATTTTTTATAACAATAGAAACTTCGTCTTCAACACTAACTCCTGTTTGATCCAACAACACAGGTTTAAATTCAAAATTTGTTCCAGGATTAAAGTTTTGATTATTTAAGGCAATATCAATATTTTTTAAAATTTGAAAAATTTTCAAATTAGCCATCACAACTCCTTCACTAGCTCTTTGATTAAATGATTCTTCATAAACTAAAACATCAATTCTATAATCTCCTGCAGGAGTATCCTCAGGTAAATTAAAAATTAAAGAAAATTCTCCTTCAACAACTTTCCCATAAAATTTTCCAATATCAATATTTACTATCTCTTCTGCAATCTCTTCATCAGAAATATTTTCTTCACTCTCTGACTCTTCATCTTCACTCTCATCAGTTTCACTTTCTTCAGAATTTATTTGATTAAACAAACTTAATAAAGGAATACTTAATTCAACTTCTCCATTAACTAAAGCTCCATTTAATCTTTCAGCACTTCCTAAAATAACAATCTCCTCCCCAGGATTTGCAAAAAAACTTTCACTGTTTAAATTAACAATTAACCTTTTAGAAATTTCAAAATTAGAACTTTTTCTTATATCTCCAGAATATTCACTTAAAAAATAACAATCTCCACTAACCTCTTTAATTGTATGCTCATTTAATGGAAGTTTAATATTAATATTTCCTTCTTCATCAGGAAAATTATTAAACACAATAACAGAACTTTCTCCACAAATTAATTCAGTTTTTAAAAGATAACCATCAACAATAGGGTTAACCTGAACATTTAAATCAATCATATCTCCTAAATTAAATCTTGATTCAATATTTGAAAAATATATTCCAGCACTGACAAAAGATAAACTAATTAATATCATAAAAAACAACCCTACTCCTACTACAATCATTAAACTTCTCTTTTTCATAAATAATTCAATTAAACTATATATTTAAATGTTTTTAGTGATTCAAAATTAAATCATTTCTGAGATTATGAAATCAATAAGAACCTTTTCTAATCTCCTCCTTATTCTTATTTCTCAAACTGCGAATCAATAAGAAATCTTTGTTGTTCACTCCACTCTTCATCCCCATGCCTTTTCATATATTCAACCCAGAACTTAATAAAGTTTAATTTATCTTCACGATTATTCTTCCCAGGTTTCATAAAAATCTTTTCTTTTTCCATTTTCATTAATTTTTTATATTAACAACAATCTCTTTCAGTTTATTAACTTTTTCATAATCTATCTTTCCTTTAAAAAGTTCTTCAATATGAACAGAATCTTCAATATCCTTATCAGATTTAAGATAGTATCTTTTAAATGCAATATGTCTTTCTAAAGAAGATATTTTTATTTTTGTATTGTTTGCATTAGTAAGGATAACTATGATAAAATCTTCAAAAGTTTCTTTATCAATTTCTCTTTTAGGAAATTTAATTTCAAAATTAGGAGTAGGTTTTCCTTCTCTTGAAAACCTAATAGCAAGACCATCTCTTAAATATGAAAAAATCTCCATTGGTTCTTCTGCATTTAAACACCAAAAACCATCTTTTTTTAATTCCTGATAAAGATTAAAAAACTCTTCAAAAGAAATTCTTCTTATAAAAACATCAACATCTTCAGTAGCTCTTGATCTTCCAAGTAAAATAGAGATATATCCTGAGATAATAACATAATCTACATGTTTCTTTAAAATATCTAAAAATCTGATGACAAGTTTATCTAACTCATTTAATACCTTATTAATTCTAATCTCTTTTTTATCTTTATCATATTCCATAACAAAAACAAACAAAAGAAGTATTTATGTTTTTCTGCACTCAAGACAAGATTATTTAATGTTTTCCAAAACAAAAATCAGAGCGTGTCTAACAATCAGTATTTGAATGCTAATTGTTTTATTATTTTTCATGGGAGGAAAAGATTATTTCAATAAAATATAAAAATTTGGGCGAGTAAAACGAACCTTTTATCGAATGTTAGACGAAATTGTTTCACAATTTCAATAGGTTTCTTTGGACAGATAAAAGAAGTTTTTCTCTGAAACGAAGTTTCAGCAAATTGTCCGAAGTACTGCAGGCAATCTCTCACTATCTTGGGTGGGAATGGTAAGAAAAATATTTGTTTTGGTTAATTATTAGTTTTGAAGAGGTTGATTATGGGACAGGCTCCGCTGTTATGCTCTTCTTAGAACTGAGTACTGCAGCGGAGCGAGGAACAGAGAAGTCCTCAAGAGACATACATTTAAATAAAATATTTGAATTCTTAATTGCATGAATAAAGATAGTAAAAATTCAGTAATTGTGGTGATTCCACAAAAACAACATCTGGATTCTTTTTTAACATACATGACTCCAAGTCATAAAATTTTTGCTGGAAGATATAGGTTACCTGGAGGAAAACTCAAACCTGAAGAAAACTATGAATCTGCTCTTAAGCGAGAATTAATTGAAGAATATGGGGTTAATCTGGATGCTGTTGTTTTGCATTATCAAAAACCAAACGTTTTAGGAGGAACAATATATCTTTGTTCAGCGCAGATGATAGGGACTCCTATTCCAAAAGAATCTGATGTTGGAGAGGTTGAATGGTTGAATTTAGAACAGATATTTGAATCCAACATGGTTCCAAATTGTAAAATTGCAGTTTGTGCATATTTACTTGAAAAGAATCCAAATGAACTTAGAAGACTACGTCCAATAATTTATGGAGATCAAGAATTCTTACAAATAATAACTTTAAAAGCTGAAAGCTTGTACGAAAAAATAAATAGGTTTGTTAAGGATTGAATATAACATTCGCGGTTTAATTCAGTTTCATGTTCACTCCCCCTTCCTTAATTAACTTTTTTTTATCCAACATTCCCCAAAAATCAACAACTTTAAATATTCCTTTTTCTATTTTTAATAATGAAAAAACCAGTGTTCAATCCATGGGAAATTAAAGGAGATATTAATTATAATAGACTTGTAAAAGAATTTGGAATATCTTTAATAAACTCCCTTCCAGACATTTTTAATAAAGAACTTCTTTTTAGAAGAAAAATTATTTTTGGACACAGAGACATACAAAGAATTCTTGAGTCAGTAAGAGATAAAAAAAAGTTTGTTGTAATGACAGGTTTAATGCCAACAGGAAAATTCCATTTAGGCCATGCACTTGTAATAAAACAATTAATTTTTTATCAAAAATTAGGGGCTAAAATTTACATAGCTGTTGCAGATTTAGAAGCATATAATGCCAGAGGACAATCTTTAGAAGATTCTAAAAAAATTGCAATAAATGAATACATACCAAATTATATTGCTCTTGGACTTAAACCAAATAACTGCACTATCTATTTTCAATCTCAAAGAAGCAAAAATCCTGAAAAAGCAAATGCTTTTTATAGATTACAAAATCTTTTAGCAAGACATGCAACTTTTAATGAATTTAAAGCAGTTTATGGAGAAATAACTCCTGGAAAAATGTTATCATCTTTATTGCAAGCATCTGATATGCTTCATCCTCAATTACCAGAATTTGAAAATTCTTGTCCTGTTTTAGTTCCAGTTGGAATTGACCAAGACCCTCATTTAAGATTAGCACGAGATATTTCCCAAAGAATAAAAAATCCAAAATTTATTCAGCTTTCCTCAACTTATAATTTAATGCTTCCAGGATTAAAACAAGGAAAAATGTCTGCATCAGACCCAACTTCTTTTATATCTCCAACAGACACTCCAAAAGAAATAAAAACAAAAATAAACAAATATGCTTTTTCAGGAGGACAGCCAACATTAGAAGAACATAGAAAAAAAGGAGGAAATCCAGATATTGATGTTTCATTTCAATATTTAAAAATGTTTTTAGAAGAAGATGATAAAAAACTCCAGGAACTCCACAACAATTACAAATCAGGAAAACTTTCAACAGGTGAACTTAAAGCTTACACAATTGAAAAATTAAACAAGTTCCTATTAGAGCACCAAAAGAACAGAGAAAAAACAAAAAAAAGAGTTGATGAGTTTTTGGATGGCTAATCACTCCCCTCCACCACAAAAATACTTCCAAAATTTTCAACAACATCTTTAATCTTATTATAATGTGGATAACAAACACTACTATCTAAACCCCTTCTATCTACTTTAACTCTTCCATGACTTTCAACATATCCTCCAACAGCACCTTCAAATGTTTTTGTTTCTTTAAGGGTTGCAAAACCAGCTTCTCCAAAATCCCTCCCAATATTGTAAGACATAAGAATACTATTAGCACTCTCCCATCTTTTTTTTGCAACTAAATCCATAAATAAATAACCTCTAACTTTATCTCCTAAATAATCAGAACCAAATTTTCCAGTACCTACAATTCTAGCTAAACCTTCAACAACCTCTGCCCTTGGTCTTCTTGTCTGAGAAAAATATACCTGAAGAGCTTCATTTCTAACTCTTCCAACTTCAGAAAGAGCAAATCCTTTAACTTCCTTACACTGAACCCACTTTCTAAAAACTTCTAAATCAAATCTTTTCATTTCAGCCATTTCTTGTCTTAACCCTCCAACCATTTCCTTATAAGCTTCAGCAGGAACATATTTTCTAATCCTTGAGTCAAGGAGTGATAAATCAATATCACTTTCACTTGAAAATCTCTCCCAACAAATTTTTGCATGACTCTCACTATCTAAAAGAGCCCTTTCACAACTTTCAATAAAATTCCAATCATAATGAGAATAATCTCTTTCATCAAATGCTCCCATTAAATTTAATTCATATACTCCTCCTAAAACTCTCTGTATCGGGGCAGTTTTAATAATCTCCCCTTGAATAAAATGATTTGCCAATCTCATTAAACCTTCTCTCTCATTCCAATCACCCTCTACAAATAATTCATAAACCATGGGAGCAACTAATCTCCCACAAATTTGAACTGCTTCTTCTTTTTCCAACTTTTTATAAATTTCTTCCTCTTGAACTAAAAACCATCTCATATATTCATCTAAATTAATAGTCCCTCTAAAACAAAGATTTTCAGGAACTTCAACAGCTCTTTCAACACCCTCTCTAAAATTAAAATAATCAAAAAAACCATCACATCCAAACAATTTTGTAATCTCTTTTAATGCATACTCTTGTTTTAAATTTGCACTCCAAAATCTTGAATCTTCAGTTGGATTTTCATACTTAGTAGCTCCTAAACAATGCCAAAAACCCTTATTAATGGCCATAACTCTCTGTTCTTCCCTAACAAATCTTGTCAACGGACTTTTTTCTTCATCACTAAATAAAAGAAAAACATCAGAGAATATAGGAACATCACTTGCAGCTCTTTCACCCATCCACATTTGAGAAATCATAGTTTCTGCAAGTCTTCCTAAATCTTGCTCAGAAAAATGATTCCCAAGAACATTTCTCTTTTTTAATTCATTTAACTTACTAAGACTTGTCCAATAAACTTTATTATTTAAATTATTCCACATTAAAAATTCAAACCCCAAATCAGGAATATCCTTATCCTGCATCATTAAAAATTCATAATTATCAATATCTTCACTACCTTTCATCAAATCTCTATGATGTTCTTTAAATATCCTTGCAGATTTATCTCTTCTCTCTTGAAGTTCAGTTTGAGAATACACTTTATGATTCATTTATTAATTAATTAATAATCTTTTATAAGAATTTATCTCCTAGGGAACTATCTAACACCAAAGCCTTTAAATATTTCTCTCTCATTATTCTATTATGCCAATAAAATCAATAAAAGCAAAAGAGGTTTTAGATTCTCGAGGAAATCCAACTATTAAAGTTAATCTTCTAACTAACAAAGGTTTATTCACAGCAATGGTTCCATCAGGAGCATCAACAGGAAAATATGAAGCATTAGAATTAAGAGATAAAAACCTTAAAAGATTTAATGGAAAAGGAGTTCTCAAAGCAATTAATAATATTAATAAAATCATTGCTCCAAAATTAATAAACAAAAATCCTTCTCAACAAAAACAAATTGACAATCTAATGATTAAACTTGATAATACAACAAACAAATCAAAATTAGGTGCAAATGCAATCTTAGCAATCTCAATAGCAGTTTGCAGAGCAGGTGCAACTGAAAAAAACATTCCACTCTATAAACATATTCAAAAATTAAGTAAAACTAAAAAACTCAAACTCCCAATCCCTCAACTAAACATCATCAATGGAGGAAGACATGCTAGAATTAAAAATGATATCCAAGAACATATGATAATTCCTGTAAAAGCAAAAACCTTTAAACAAGCAATACAAATGTCAAAAAAAACTTTTCAAGCCTTGAAATCTTTAATTAAAAAAGAATTCAAAATAAAAACAATTCCCATAGCAGATGAAGGAGGATTTGCTCCAAACATCAGAAACACAGAACAAAGATTAGAATTAATAATAAAAGCAATTGAAAAAGCAGGTTATAAACCAGGAAAAGAAATTTCCTTAGCCATAGACTCAGCAGCTTCTGAATTTTACAAAAATAAAACTTATACTTTAAACTCTAAAAAATACAACTCATCTCAATTAATAGAATTTTACAAAAAATTAATTCATAAATTTCCAATAATCTCAATAGAAGACCCTTTTGACCAAGATGACTGGCAATCATTTAAAAAATTAACAAAACAATTAGGAAATAAAATCCAAATAACAGGAGATGATTTACTAACAACAAACCCAAAAAGAATTAAAAAAGCAATTAAAACAAAAGCAGTAAATTCAGTATTAATAAAAATTAACCAAATTGGAACAATAACAGAAACAATTAATTCAATTAATTTAGCTAAAAAAAATAACTTATCTACAACAATATCTCATCGCTCAGGAGAAACAAAAGACTCATTTATAGCAGACTTAGCAGTTGGAACAGCAAGCAGTCAAATCAAATCAGGAGCTCCAAACAAACCAGAACGTCTTGCAAAATATAACAGAATTATAGAGATTGAAAAAGAGCTTGGTGGGAAAATTACTTATAGTGGAGAAAATTTTTAAATAATTAAAATCCCAAAACCTTAAAAATCCTTTTTCCCTAATATATTCATGAAAATCTTATCTTTACATTGCGACTATATTAAATTCAAACCATTGAAAAAAGCACTTAAACAACCAGAAGAATTAACAGAAAAACAAAAACAAGAAATCAAAGTTGATGAACCATTAGTTATTATGGCTGCAATTGAAAAACAGGACCAAGGAAATCCACAACTTCTCCAGCAACTAACAAAAGAAATTCAAAATATTGCAGAACAAGTCAAAGCAAAAAATATAGTTCTTTATCCTTATGCACATCTTTCACCTTCTTTAAGCAATCCTGATTTTGCATTAAAAACACTTCAACAAGCTGAAAAAGAACTTCAAAAATTAAAATTTGAAATAACAAGAGCGCCTTTTGGATATTACAAAGAATTTGAATTAAAAGTCAAAGGACATCCTCTTTCTGAATTAAGCAGAGATTTAAAATTTGAAGGAGAGATAAAAGAAGAAAAATATGACTACAAACAACTTCTTAATCAAGTTTCAAAATCAAAACTTGATACTTCTAAATTAAAAGAAAATGACCACAGAATCTTAGGACAGCAAATGGATTTATTTTCATTTTCAGAAACAGCACCTGGAATGGTTTTTTGGCATAATAATGGATTAATAATAAAAAATAAACTAATTGAATTTTGGAGGCAAGAACATAAAAAAGCAGGTTATGAAGAAATTTCAACACCACAAATTTTAGATAAAAAATTATGGCAGATTTCAGGGCACTGGGAAAAATTTAAAGAAAACATGTTTTTAACAGAATATGAAAAAAGAGATTTTTCAGTAAAACCAATGAATTGTCCAGGAGGAATGTTAGTTTATAAAAATAAACCTAAATCTTACAAAGATTTGCCTTTAAGAGTTGGAGAACTTGGAATTGTTCATAGGCAAGAACTTTCAGGAGTTTTATCAGGATTATTTAGAGTAATTCAATTTATTCAAGATGATGCACATATTTATTGTACAGAAAAACAAGTTGAACAAGAATTAATTAATGTAATAGAATTAATTGAAAAATTCTACAAATTATTTGGATTTACTTATAGAGTTGAACTTTCTACTCGACCTGAAAAAAGAATTGGAAGTGATAAAATCTGGGACAAAGCAGAATCTGTTTTAGAAAAAGTTCTTAAAAAAAAGAAAATGAAATTTAAAATCAATAAAGGAGATGGTGCTTTTTATGGTCCTAAAATTGATTTTCATATTAAAGATTCATTAGAAAGAGAATGGCAATGTGGAACTCTTCAATTAGATTTTTCAATGCCAGAAAGATTTAATTTAATTTTCACAGATAAAGACAATAAAACTAAACAACCAGTAATGTTGCACAGAACAATTTATGGTTCTTTAGAAAGATTTTTTGGTATTTTACTAGAACATTATGGAGGACATCTTCCACTCTGGCTCTCTCCAATTCAAGTAAGAGTTATTAATTTCACAGATAGAAATAACAAATCCTGTGAAGATTTATTAAAACAACTTCAAGAACAAAACATCAGAGCAGACTTAGATTTAAACCAAGAACCTCTTCAAGGAAAAATCAAACAAGCTGAAACAGAAAAAATCCCTTATATAATTGTAATCGGAGACAAAGAAGAAAAATCAGGAGATTTAGCAGTTAGAAATAAATCCAAAGTTGCTAATATTAAAACAAAGGATTTCTTAAAACAAATTAAAAAAGAGATTGAAGAAAAAACTATCTAAAAGGTGATATTATAGACATGCATAAAAGAAGTATTATAAAAGCTTTTACTTGGAGAATACTTGCAACTTTAACTACTACAATTCTTGTTTTTATTTTTACAAGAAATTTAACACTGGCAGGAATAGTGAGTTTTTTTGATTTTCACGAACGTGTTTGGAATAAAACTAATTGGGGCAGAAAAAAATAAGCTGTATAAAAAGAGAAGTTGAGAAAAAGGCATAGGGTTAGCAATTTAGCGTAATACCACTTAGCCATCTTGGCATAAAATAATGCAATATTTTAACAATTTAAAGGTTTGTGTTAGGAAAGTTAGATTTATTAAACTGATATTATTTATTATAAAATGAAATTAGGAGTATTATTTTCAGGGGGGAAAGATTCTTGTCTTGCCACTTTTTTAACAAAAAAACAAGGAGATGAAATCGTATGCTTAATTAGTATGGCTTCTAAAAATAAAGAGAGCTATATGTTTCATACTCCTTCAATATCCAAAGTTAAAAAACAAGCAGAAGTTATGAACATGCCTTTAATTCTTCAAAAAACAAGAGGAAAAAAAGAAATTGAATTAAAAGATTTAGAAAAAGCAATTAAAATTGCTGTAAAAAAATATAAAATTCAGGGGATTATTACAGGGGCTGTAGAATCAGTTTATCAGTCTTCTAGAGTTCAAAAGATTTGTAATAAATTAAAATTAGAATGTTTTAATCCTCTCTGGCAAAAAAATCAAATAGAATTATTAGAAGATTTGATTAAATATAATTTTAAAGTAATAATTATTGCAGTTGCTGCTTACCCCCTAGATAAATCTTGGTTAGGTAAGATTATTGATAATAAATTTATTTCCAAGATAAGAAGTTTGCAAGAAAAATATAAAATAAATCTTGCAGGGGAGGGTGGAGAATTCGAGAGTTTTGTTTTGAATTGTCCGCTTTTTAAAAAACCTTTAGAAGTTAAAAATAAAAAAATTTCAGGGGAGAAAAATTCATGGGCTATGGAATTGAGAATATGAATAAAGTATTAATAATAAACATTTGTAAGGAGAAATTGCATTATTTTGAATTTGTAAAACCTATTGAAGATATTTTAAAAAATAATAGGATTAAATTTAAAACTTTAAATTATAAAAAAATCAATAGAGCTAAGTTAATGGATTATGGTAAGATAATTATCTGTGGAACTTCTTTAAAAGATGATAATTATTTGAACACAGATTTTTCTTGGATTAAAAATACAAGTAAGCCTGTTTTGGGAATTTGTGCAGGTATGCAGATAATCTGTTTGGTATTTAAAGAAAAATTAAAAAAGAAAATAGAAATAGGATTCTATAAAGAAAATTTTAAAAGAAAATTTTTAGGATTAAGGGGAGAAAAAGAAGTTTATCATATCCATAATAATTATACAAGTTTGCCTAAAGATTTTGAAAAATTTACAAATTCAAAAATCCCTCAGGCAATAAAACATAAAGACAAAGAAATATATGGGGCATTGTTCCATCCAGAAGTTAGAAATAAAGAATTAATTTTAAATTTTGTAAATAAAAATTATTAATTTCCAGCATAATGCCCCTTTTTAAGTACTATCTTAGTAATCCCCTACAATAAAACATTCTAAAAATTCAAATTATTTAATACAACTCCCTTATAGTAGTTACAAACTAAGGGTTTATATACTCTCATTTTCCCTATTAATTATGGAATTTGAATCATTAAAAATAATTGAGCCAATAATAAAAGCCTTAAAGAAAAAAGGATATGTGGAGCCAACACCAATCCAAGAAAAAACTATTCCACTACTTTTAGACAATAAAGATGTAATAGGTATAGCACAAACAGGAACTGGAAAAACAGCAGCATTTGTCGTACCAATACTTCAAAAACTACACGAAAAAATAGGTAATATTAAAGCAACAATACCTAAGGCACTAATCTTAGTTCCAACAAGAGAATTAGCAGAACAAATCACAGAAAGTTTCAAAGCATACGGTACATTTCTTAGCCTTAAATATTTAGTAATATATGGTGGTGTAGGAATAAGACCTCAAATAAACAATCTACAACGTGGAGTAGACATACTTATAGCAACACCTGGAAGACTATTAGACTTGATAAACCAAGGAAAAGTAAATTTAAGAAATATAGAATTCTTTGTATTAGACGAAGCAGACAGAATGCTAGATATGGGATTTGTAAGAGACATAAATAAAATAGCTTCATTTTTACCAAAAAATAAACAATCATTATTCTTCTCAGCAACAATGTCTGAAGAAATAACAAGATTAACAAAAAAATTCTTAAAAGATCCTGTAAGAATGGAAGTAACACCTCAAGCAACACCAATTGAAAAAATAGAACAATTCATATTCTTTATAGATATGGAAAATAAAATTGAATTATTATTAGATTTAATAGATCAACAAAAAATGAGTTGTGTATTAGTATTTGTAAAAACAAAACATAAAGCAGACAAAGTAGCAAGAGCACTAAACCAGAACCATATTTCAGCAGATGCTATTCACGGAAACAAGTCCCAATCACAAAGACAAATTGCACTAAACGATTTTAAGGCAAAAAAAATACGAGTATTAGTAGCAACAGATATAGCAGCAAGAGGAATAGATGTAAAGAATATTAGTCATGTAATAAACTTTGATTTACCAAACGAACCTGAAAATTATATTCATAGAATTGGAAGAACAGCAAGAGCAGGAAGCAAAGGTACAGCATACTCATTTTGTTCAGCAGAAGAAAGAGAATATCTTAATCAAATAGAAAGAATAACAAAGACAAAGACTCCTCACGCAGAACATAAATATCATTCTAATCTAGCAAAAAATGCTACAGGAAGAGATGCAAAACCAAAACCCAGAACAAGAGGACAACGTCCTAGTAATAGAAATGGTAATAATTCTAAGCAAGGTGGAAGTAATTGGTATGACCAAAAGTCTAATTCATCTGGAAGAAAAAATAATAAAAGTGGAAGAAGAAATAGTGATTTTAAAAATAGAAGCAACAATAGAAACAAGAATAATCAAAGTAAGGATAAAGATAATAGAAATCCTAAATCAAGATTTAATCCAAGAAAATCAAATTCAAGTAGAGTAAGAATGGGAAGAACAAGTCATAGAAGATAAAACTAATTAATAAATTATTTGGTTGCGAAGAGGCAGAGATTTATAATCTCTGCATGCAATCAGCGGCTTATGAAAATATACAATATTTTAACAATTTAAAGCTCAAATTCATCAATAAAGTTTATAATTGCAGAATATTTTTCTAAATATCTGTGGCCCTTTTCTGTTAAGATAATCTGCTTGTTTTTTCCAGAAGTCTCTTCAATAAATTCTTTTTCTAATAGTTCTAAATAGTATTCTTTAAATCTAGAAGAGGAAATATTAGACCTTCTTAGTAAGGGCTTTGGTTTTATTGAATGATTATCTTGAATTATTTTCAAAATGTCTCTGATTATTTCTAATTTATTTCTTTTTGCCATATTCAAATTTTCCCCCTCTTTTCGAAATTTGAATGCTTGAAAACCACAAAAATTTGCAATTTTTGTAGCACCAAAAACTGAAAGTTTTTTAGTGTTTTAATTTTCATTGTTTTAACCTGTTTTCCTAATAACTTTATAGAGAATTGATAAAAATATCCCTAAAGAGATTAAATAGATAAATAATTGGAATGTTTGTAGATAATTTGGAATTATAATATCTATTATATTAAAAATCCAAAATACAAAAAGCAATAAGTATATGATATAAAGATGGTGTGATTTCTTTTTCTTTGATTGTTTGTGGGATTTATAAAACACAAATGCAATGAAAACAAAAAGTAAAAGATTTATTAAAAGATAAATAAAGGGATTTCTGAATAAAATAATTATTATTGCGATGGCAAACGCTACTAAGTGAAACAGATAAACTATTGAATTTAATTTCCATTTTTTCCACATTACACTATGGATAAGATAAAATATAGCCATTGAACTAAAATATATAAAAATAAAAAGAGTTATGTTTCCAAAAATAGGAAGAAGTGCTCTTATCTCTCCAGCATCAAAATAAAACAAAATAATTTTTATAAAAGACCTAAAAAAGTAAGCAAATGCAAAAAATAAAAATGATTGTCTAAAATATTTTATTCCTTTATGAGAGCTTAATTTATAGAGTTCTTTTGTTCCAAAATAAATTATTAAACTACAAACTATTATTACAAAAGAGTAAATTATTTCAGTTCCAATACCTAAGTTCATTAATTTCCCAAATCCTTGTCCAAGACCCTGCCCTACAGCTCTTCCAGTCATAGATACCATTTTAATATAAAGTAATAGATATTTAGGCGCTGTCCGGAGTTCTAATTAAAACCAGCTCCATCCCAAATTAATTGAACTCAATTAATTTATTATTTCTAATAATAAAAAGGAGGTTAAAATATGGGCAAGCCGATTACTAGGCTCAACCCCAA
>Ga0265594_1002125_pt1 | contig 14570 bp, 10 predicted proteins | sample saktaG_11_FD_190147 | JGI IMG/M metagenome (GOLD analysis project Ga0265594, IMG submission 190147) | Saline water microbial communities from Sakinaw Lake, British Columbia, Canada - sak_2011_5_24_80m | ecosystem: Environmental > Aquatic > Non-marine Saline and Alkaline > Saline ... | reverse complement strand
CCAAAACTAAAATGTTTTGTGATTGTTTAAATAATCCAGAAGAAAAAATTGCTAATACGAATATTTGTCCAGTTTGTCTAGCTCATCCAGGAACACTTCCTGTTGTTAATAAAAAAGCATTGGAGCAAGTTATAATAGTTGGTCTATCTTTAAATTCAGAAATTCCTGAGTATTCTAAATTTGATAGAAAAAATTATTTTTATCCTGATTTGCCAAAAGGTTACCAAATATCCCAATATGATATGCCTTTGTGTAAAGGAGGAGAATTGTCTTTGTTTTTAAGTAATGATCTAGAAGAATCAAAAAGAAATATTAAAATTACCCGTGTTCATTTGGAAGAAGATACTGGCAAGTTAATTCATTCCGCAGACGGAAAGTCAACTTTAATTGATTTTAATCGGGCAGGAGTTCCTTTAATGGAGTTAGTAACAGAGCCAGTTATTCATAGTGGAAAAGAAGCAAGGTTATTTGCCCAAGGACTTCAATTACTTTTTAGGACATTAAATGTTTCAGAAGCAGACATGGAAAGAGGCCAGATGCGTTGCGAAGTGAATATATCGTTAAGTAAAGAGGAAAAATTGGGGACAAAAGTAGAGATTAAAAATCTAAATTCTTTTCGGGCAGTCGAAAAATCAATTGATTTTGAAATTCAAAGACAGAAGGAAGTTTTAGAAAATGGAGAAAAAGTAATTCAAGAAACACGTGGATGGGATGCAGGTAAAGAAATTACTTATTCTCAACGCTTGAAAGAAGAAGCTCAAGATTATCGTTATTTCCCAGAGCCTGATTTGCCGCGCTTACATGTTTATTCAGAAAAAGGATCAGATGGATTATTCAATTTAGAAGAATTAAAAAAACAAATACCCGAGTTACCTTGGAAGAAAAAAGAAAGAATTATGAAATTATGTGCCTCTTTAGGAGATGTGAATTTATTAATTCAAGATGAAAAATTAATGAATTTTTTTGAAGAAGTACTTAAAGAGTTTAATAATATTGATGTAAAGAACAAAGAGAAGGTTATTAATTTAACTTTTAATTATTTAGCAAGTGACTTGAAGGGATTAATGGAATTAGGGTTAATTGTCTGGGAAAAACTTAAAATAACACCACAAAGTTTTTCTCAATTAATTCTTCTTTTATTTAAAGGGAAAATATCTTCTCGTGCTGGTAAAGATGTTTTAGCGGAGATGGTAAAAGAAGGAGGAAATCCAGAAGAAATAATAAAATCAAAAGGATTGGAAAAAATTAGTGATGAAAGTAAATTAGGTTCTATTGTTTTAGAAATAATAAAAAATAATCCTAAAACAATTGAGGATTATCAAAAAGGCAAGGAAAACGCGCTTCAGTTTTTGGTTGGTCAAGCAATGGCGAAAACACGAGGAGCAGCTGATCCAAAATTATTAGAAAAACTATTTAAGGAACAACTCAATTAATTTTATAGCTTGTTCTGGTTTTTCAATCCATTGTACGTCTTTCGTTTTTTTAAACCACGTCATTTGACGTTTACTATATTGGATAGTACGAAGTTCAATTAAGTTTTGAACTTCTCTTTTATTGAGTTTGTTATTAAAATATTCTTTCCATTCTTGATATCCAATAGTTTGAAGGGAAGGAATCCATCCATATTTTTCCCTTAATGTTTTTATTTCAGCTTCCAAGCCCATTTTTATCATTTTTTTAATTCTTTTTGCAATTCTTTCTTTTAATTCTTTTTTTGGTAATTCTATACCAATCAATAAGGTATCAAACGAGGATTTACTACTTTTCCTTTGTTGCCAAAAAGGTTTATTATTGGCTTTACAGACCTCAATTGCGCGGACTAATCTTCTTTTATTCTTCCTGTCGATAGATTTTGTTCCTTCAGGATCTAATTCCTGATAAATTTTAAAAAGTTGTTCAACTGATTTTTTTTCCAATTCTTCTCTTAATTTTTCCTGAGGAGGGACTTTTGGAAATTGCCAATCTTCAATAATTGAAGAGATATAAAGGCCAGTACCACCGCATAGAATAGGTAGTTTTTTTCTATTTTGTATATCTTTTATAGTTTTACAAGCTAATTCTTTATATTGAGCTACAGAGAAACGTTTGTCAGGTTCTATTACATCTAATAAATGGTATCGGATATTACCTGTAGATGGTTTAGCTGTTCCGATATTCATTTCTTTATATACTTGGCGTGAATCTGCTGAAATAATTTCTCCATTAAAAAGTTTGGCTATCTTAATAGCTAAGTCAGATTTACCTGAAGCAGTAGGTCCAAGGATAATTAATAGTTTATTCATTTTTTAATTGGGCGATAACTTTTTCTATGGATTTTACAAGGCCCATATTTTTTTATTAATTTTTTATGTAGTTTTGTTCCATATCCTTTATGTTGATGAAAATAGTATTCAGGGTATTGCAAAGATAATTTTTCCATTTTTCTATCGCGTGTTACTTTGGCGATGATGGAAGCTAAAGCAATTGAAAAAATTTTATTATCTCCCTTTACGATAGCTTTTTGTTGAATTTTTAAATTTTTATCTAAGATTCTATTACCATCAATTAAAATTAGAATTTTTTTGGGGTTGCGATTAGAAAGTATTTTGTTTAAACAATTTTTCATTGCCTTCTTAGTAGCCTCTGATATATTTATTTTATCAATTGTTTTTGGACCGACAGATGAAATAGTAAATTTTATATTTGGACACTTTTGGATTAATTTAAAAATCTTTTCTCTTTGTTTTTTTGATAATCTTTTAGAATCTTTTGCGTTTTTTAAAATTTCTTTAAAGTTTTTATCTTTGATTTGGAATTTTGAATTTATAATAACTGCAGCAGTTGTTACTGGACCGCAAAGCGGTCCAATTCCAACTTCATCTAATCCAATGATTGTTTTATAACCTTTTTCCCAATAATATTTTTCTGTTTGTAAATTCATATTTTGTCTTTTCTATCCCTTGTGATAAAATACTGTTAGTTTTAACTACCTGATTTATATTTATATATTATGTATTTTACTCATCTTCATGTCCATAGCCATTATTCCTTATTAGATGGCTTGGCTCGTCCAGAGCAGCTTTTAAAGGAGGCAAAGGAGATGGGTTTAGATGCATTAGCATTAACTGACCATGGGGTGATGTATGGAGCAATAGAATTTTATTCTCTTGCTAAGAAAATGGGGATTAAACCGATAATTGGTTGTGAGGTTTATCTGGCTCCTAATTCTCTTACTGACAAAACTCCAAAAATAGATTCCAAATTTTATCATCTTGTACTTTTAGCAAAAAATAAAATAGGTTATTACAATTTATTAAAACTAGTTACCATTGCAGAACTGGAAGGTTTTTATTATAAACCTCGCATTGATAAGGAAGTTTTAAAAAAACATAGTGATGGGTTGATTGCTCTTTCGGCATGTGCAAAAGGTGAAATTCCATCAGCTCTTTTGACTGATGATTATAAAAAAGCGTCACAATTAGCTCAGGAATATCAAGAAATTTTTGGAAAAGATAATTTTTATTTGGAATTACAACATCATCCAGAATTACCTGATCAAGAAAAGATAAATGATGGATTGTTAAAGCTTTCTAAAGAATTAAATATTCCTGCTGTGGTAACAACCGATGTTCATTATACCAAAAAAGAAGATAAAAAAGCTCAGGATGTTCTTTTAGCAATTCAAACGGGAACCGATATTGAAAATCAAGATCGTCTTAGTATGAAAGAAATGGATTTATATTTTAAATCGCCAGAAGAAATTGAAAAAGATTTTTCCAAACACCCTGAACTATTTGAAAATATTAGAAAGATTGTTGATCGATGTAATTTAGAGCTAGACCTTGGAGAAATAATCTTACCGCATTTTACTACACCAAAAGGAGAAGACAGTTTTCAATATTTAAAGAAGATAGCATTACAAAATTTTAAAAAGATTTATTCTTTAAAGAATGAAGAAGCAAAAGAAAGATTTGATTATGAATTAAAGATTATTAAAGAAACTGGTTTTGCTGATTATTTTTTAATCATCCATGATTTTATTCGTTTTACCAAAGAAGAAAATATATTAACTAATACAAGGGGATCCGCAGCTGGAAGTTTAATAGCATATGTTTTAGGAATTACTTCTGTTGATCCGTTGGAGCATGGACTTTATTTTGAACGTTTTTTAAATCCAGAAAGGATTCAACCGCCAGATATTGATTTAGACATTGCTGATAATAGAAGAGCGGATCTGATTAACTATATCACTGAAAAATATGGTCAAGATCATGTGGCTCAAATTATTACTTTTGGAATAATGAAGTCACGTTTGGCTGTTCGCGATGTCACCAGAGCTTTAGGCCATCCATATGCTTTAGGTGATCGAATTTCTAAGCTTCTTCCGCAAAATATAACGATAGATAAGGCGTTAAGTATTGTTCCTGAACTTAAGCAGTTGTATGGGACTGATACCGATGCTCAAAATATTATTGATATGGCTAAGCAATTAGAGGGGGTAGCTCGGCATGCCTCTACTCATGCTGCCGGAGTTGTTATTTCTCGTGAGCCTTTGGTCCATTATAGTCCTTTGCAACATTCAAGCAGGAATGATCAAGAGGTGATAACTCAGTATGATATGTATGCTTTGGAAAAAATAGGATTACTTAAGGTAGATATTTTAGGATTAGCTAATTTAACTATTATAAAGAATGCACTAAGGATTATTAAAAAAGTTTATGGAGATGAAATAGATTTAGATGAATTAGGTTTTGAAGATAAAAAAGTTTACAAATTACTTTCCGATGGAAATACAGTAGGAGTGTTTCAAGTGGAGTCGGCGGGTATGCAAAGATATCTTCAGGAATTAAAACCGACAACTTTTGAAGATATTATTGCTATGTTGTCTTTGTATCGTCCTGGACCAATGGAATTTATTCCATCATTTATTAATCGTAAGAGAGGTAAAGAAAAAATTATTTATCTTCATCCCAAATTAAAACCAATTTTAGAAAAAACCTATAACATTTGTATTTATCAGGAACAACTTATGCAGATAGCTCATGATTTAGGAGGGTTTTCTATGGGAGAAGCTGATGTCCTTAGAAAAGCAGTTGGTAAGAAGATTAAAACATTGTTACAAGCTCAAAAAACAAAATTAATAGAAGGAATGATAAAGAATGATATTAAGAAACCAATTGCAGAAAAAATTTGGGCTTGGGTAGAACCTTTTGCACGTTATGGCTTTAACAAAAGTCATAGTGCTTCTTATGCGCGGATAACTTATCAAACAGCTTGGCTCAAATCCCATTATCCAAATGCTTTTATGGCCGCTCTTTTGACTTCAGATTTTGGTAATTTAGATAGAATTGCTATTGAAATAGCTGAATGTCAAAGATTAGGCATTGAAGTAAAACCTCCTTCTGTAAATGAATCTTTTGCAGAATTTGGTACAGACAGAAAAACAGAAAATATTTATTTTAGTTTAGCAGCTATAAAAAATGTAGGAGAAGGAGTTGCCACTATAATTCAGGAAGAAAGGCAAAACAATGGTATTTTTGAAAATCTTACAGATTTTTTGAAAAGAATGTCGCATCAGGCTTTAAACAAAAAAACTTTAGAGAGTCTTATTAAAGCTGGAGCATTAGATTGTTTTGGGGATAGAGAATTAATGGCAGATCATTTAGAAGAAATTGTAGACTGGGTATATCGATTTCATAATCATAAAAACGATAATCAAATAAGCTTGTTTGGTGAGAGTGATTCTGACGATGTGCTTGATAATTTAAAAAGGAATAATTCAATTAAGCCGCCTAATAAAACACAAAGAATAAATTGGGAAAGGGAATATTTAGGCATTTATCTTACTGGTCATCCTTTGGATAGCTATAAAAATATTTTAGGCAAGATAGCACTTACCGTTAGTCAATTAGATCCTTGTTATCTTGGGAGAAAAATTAAAGTTTGCGGTTTTATTTCACGTATTCAAAAAGTAAGAACAAAAAGGGGGAAATCAATGGTTTTTACGCGTTTGGCTGATTACAATAATTCTATTGAAGTTGTTTTGTATCCAACAGTGTTAGCTAATAATTTAGATGTTCTTCGCGAAGACAAAGTATTATTAGTAGAAGGCAAAATGGATAAAAGGAATGGTAGTTATCAGATTATTGGGGAGAGACTAGAAGAAATTGAACCAATGGAAGCCTAACACTTGAAAGTTTTTAATATAAAACATATAATATAAAAACCTTAAAATAGGCATAATTATGAAAAAAGAAAATTCATTAGAAATTATTCGTCATTCTATGGCGCATGCATTGGCTTTAGCTGTAAAAAATTTATATCCTAAAGCTAAATTTGGTGTTGGGCCAACAATAGAAAATGGTTTTTATTATGATATAGATGTTGGTAAAACCTTATCTTTGGAAGATTTACCAAAGATTGAAAGAGAAATAAGGAAAATTATTAAACAAGGATTACCTTTTAAAAAGAAAAATGTTTCTTTAAAAGACGCAAAAGATATCTTTAAAAAGTTAAATCAAGTTTATAAGGTAGAGCTTTTAAAAGATTTAGAGAAATATGGAACTACAGATCAAAACGAGATATTAAAAATCAAGAGTGAGAAAAATAAAAAGAAAAATATTAAATTCCCGAAGACGGTATCCATTTATCAAGTGGGAGAATTTATAGATTTGTGTCGTGGATCACATATAAAAAATACCAATGAGCTTCCTTTAAGTTTTAAGCTTAATAAAGTTTCTGGTGCTTATTGGCGCGGAAAAGAAACTAACACAATGTTGCAAAGAATTGTTGGTGTTAGTTTTCTCAAGGAGAAAGAATTAAAAGAATATTTTTATTTATTAGGAGAAGCGGAAAAGAGAGATCATCGAAAATTAGGAAAAGAATTGGATTTATTTAGTTTCCACGAAGAAGGTGTTGGTTTTCCGTTTTTTCATAGCAAAGGTATGATTCTACGGAATATCTTAGAAGATTATTGGAGAAAAGAACATCAAAAAAGTGGTTATACAGAAGTTAAAACACCAATACTTTTGAATAAAGCATTATGGGTGAAGTCAGGTCATTGGGATCATTACAAAGAAAATATGTACTTTACCAAGATTGATGAAGAAGATTATGCTATTAAGCCAATGAATTGCCCAGGAGGGATTTTAATTTATCAGAATTCCCTCCATAGTTACAGGGATTTACCTCTTAAAATGGGAGAATTGGGGTTAGTTCATAGGCATGAGTTATCCGGAGTTTTAGCTGGTTTATTCAGAGTTAGATGTTTTACTCAAGATGATGCCCATATTTTTATGACCCCAGAACAGATAAAAGGAGAAATAAAGGGTGTTATAGATTTGACTGATAGTATATATAAAAAATTTGGATTTTCTTATCGCGTAGAACTTAGTACAAAACCGGAAAACGCTATGGGCTCCGATGAAATATGGGAAAATGCTACAAATAGCTTAAGAGAAGCTTTAAAAGAAAAAAAGATAGATTATATCGTCAATGAAGGAGACGGAGCTTTTTATGGACCAAAAATTGATTTTCATTTAAAAGATTGTTTAGGTAGAGACTGGCAATGCGGTACAATTCAGTTGGATTTTATAATGCCAGAAAAATTTGATCTTTTTTACATTGATAAAAATGGAGATAAAAAGAGACCGGTTATGTTACATAGAACTATTCTAGGAAGCATTGAAAGATTTATGGGTATACTTATTGAAAATTATGCTGGAGCATTTCCTTTATGGTTAGCTCCGGTTCAAGCAGTAGTTGTTCCAGTAAAAGAAGAAAATATTGATTATGCTAATAAAGTTATCCAATCACTTCAAGAAAAAGAATTAAGAGTTGAGCTTTCAGGTGGAGGTGAAACATTATCAAAAAGAATAAGAGAAGCAGAAATTCAAAAAATTCCTTATATCTTAGTGATAGGAGATAAAGAAGAAAAAAATAAAAATATTGCTGTAAGGAAAAGGAAAGAGGGTGATATTGGGAGCATGACAATTACTAAATTTTGTGATATAATTCTAAAAGAAATTAGATAACAATAATATATCAAAAGATGAAAAAGATAGTTTTAAGCTTGTTGATCTGTGGCTTAATTAGTGGTTTTTCTGCGAATTTAATATTTGCTGAAGAAACAACTACTACCACGGTTGCTGATACAACAATAACTACAGTTGAGGATACTACAACAACTACGATTATTGATGCAACTACAACTACGGTTGGAGAATTTTCTGTGCCTCAAGCATTGGGATTAAATAGAGTGGGATTACTTCCTACAAGTCCTTTTTATTTTTTGAAAGAATGGTGGAGAGGGTTGAGGGTAGGATGGACTAGAGATCCAGTAAAAAAGAGTGAAGTGCAATTACGAATACTTTCAGAAAAAATGGCTGAGGCAGAAGCAATAGCTCAGAAGGGTCTTAAACCAGAAGTTTTGGAAAAAGCATTTAGTAATTATGAAGATTCAATGAATAAGTTAAAAACACGATTGGAAGCAGTTAAAGAAACTTCAGAAAATCCAAATATTAATAGGATTCTTGATGGAATAGCTGAAGCAGAAATTCGTCATTTTGAAATATTGGATAAAATATTGGAAAGAGTCCCAGGAGCTATTGTGCAGGTTGAAAGACTTCGTCAGAACATTAATCAAACATTGCCTATTATTCGTTTGAAATTTGAAAACCAGGAAGAATTTATGGAACGACTTGAAAATAAATTACAGGAATTGCAACCATTAAATTCTGCATCAGCTGGAGAATTTCGACAATTACGAATAATGGAAACTATGCAAGAACAACTTCAGCAAGTATATTTAGGAAATTATTCAGATCATATCCAGGCAAAAACCAATCAATTGATGGAAAGATTAGGAGATAGAATTCAACAAAGAATACAGGTTTTAGAAAAACAAGGTTTTTCAACTAGCACTATACAGAATGTTGTGGATGGATTACCGGTACCTACTCCTAAAATTCCTAAAGAGCGTTTACCACAAACACCGCCACCAGGAATTGATACAATTACTACAACAGTTACTGATACAACAACAGACACTACTGTAGATTTAGGAAATAAAATGAAAGGGAAACAAAATTAATTATATATGTCTTACCAACCTAATAAAATTGAACCCAAATGGCAAAAAATTTGGGCTAAAAACAATTACAAAATTTGGCATAGCTCTGATAATCCTAAAAAGAAACATATCTACATTTTAGACATGTTCCCTTATCCTTCTGGAGAAGGGCTCCATGTTGGACACATAGAAGGATATACAGCTTCTGATATTTTATCACGATATTATCGGATGAAAGGTTATGATGTTTTACATCCAATGGGATGGGATGCTTTTGGATTACCAGCAGAAAATTATGCAATAAAAACAAAGAAAAACCCTAAAGAAGTTGTGGTAAAAAATGTTAAACATTTTCGCCAGCAGCTTCAAGCTATGGGATTTAGTTATGATTGGCAAAGAGAAGTTAATACCACAGATCCTAATTATTATAAATGGACTCAATGGATATTTTTACAACTCTATAAGCATGGTTTAGCTTATGAAGATGAAATTTCTGTTAATTGGTGCCCTTCTTGCAAAACTGTTTTAGCTGATGAAGAAGTGGTTGGAGGTAAATGTGATCGTTGCAATACTTTAGTAGAAAGAAAAAAATTAAAACAATGGGTTTTAAAAATAACAGCCTATGCAGACAAGCTATTAAAAGATTTGAATTTATTGGATTGGCCTGAACGTGTAAAAACAATGCAGAAAAATTGGATAGGTCGTTCTGAAGGAGTGGACATAGAATTTAAAGTTGTTGGGCACGAAGAATATGTTAAAGTTTTTACAACCAGAGCTGATACAATTTTTGGGACTACTTATTTAGTATTGGCTCCCGAGCATCCTTTAATAAAAAAAATTACTTCTGAGTCGCAACTTTCTGAAGTTAATAACTATATCGAAAAAACTTCGCAAAGATCAGATTTTGAAAGACAAGCTGACATTAAGGAAAAAACAGGAGTATTTACTGGAGCTTATGCTATAAATCCTGCTAATAGAGAAAGAGTACCAATTTGGATATCTGACTATGTCTTAATAAGTTATGGAACTGGAGCCATAATGGCTGTTCCTGCTCATGATGAACGGGATCTTCAGTTTGCTGAAGAGTTTCGTTTGCCAATAAAAGAAGTTATTTCTTCAGATGGAATATTAATGAATTCTGGCCCTTTTGATGGTACTCCTTCAAAAATAGCTCAAGAAAAAATTGCTCTCTATATCGGGGGTAAGAAAAATATACGTTATAAATTAAGAGATTGGGTCTTTTCCCGCCAAAGATATTGGGGAGAACCTATTCCTATTATTAAGTGTCCTAAGTGTGGAAATATTCCTTTAAAAGAAAGCCAGCTACCATTGAAGTTGCCTGAGGTTAAGAAATATCAACCAAGTGGAAAGAATGAATCACCATTAGCGGATATTTCCTCTTGGGTAAATGTAAAATGTCCAAAATGTAAAGGTCCTGCTAAAAGGGAAGTAAATACAATGCCTCAATGGGCAGGTTCCTCATGGTATTTTCTGCGTTATTTAGATCCAAAGAATAAGAAAAAATTAGTTGATATTAAAAAAGAAAAAAACTGGATGCCAGTTGATATATATATCGGAGGAATAGAACATGCAGTTTTACATCTTTTCTATGCTCGTTTTTGGCATAAATTTCTTTATGATATTGGAATTGTTTCTACTCCAGAACCATTTTCTTGTTTAATTAACCAAGGGATTATTTTAGGTGAAGATGGAGAAAAAATGTCTAAATCAAGGGGAAATGTAATAAGTCCTGATGATATTATTAAAAAATATGGAACTGATAGTTTGAGAATGTACGAGATGTTTATGGGGCCTTTATCTTTTTCAAAACCATGGGGCAGCCAGGGAGTTGTTGGAATATATCGTTTTCTTAATAGAGCTTGGTATTTGGTAACTGAAAAAAATCCAATAACTAGTAAGAAATCTAAAAAGAAAAAAGAAGAAAAATTAATTTTAACTCCAGAGGCGAAAAGAAGAATGAAAGAGAATTTGAAAAATTTAGAAAAAACAAGACATAAAACCATTAAGAAAGTAACAGAAGATTTAGAAAAACTTCATTTTAATACAGCCATTAGTTCTTTGATGGAATATGTTAATGAATTATATGAAGTTCCTTTGGAAGCAGTAGATAAAAAACATTTAGAAAGTTTAGTTTTGCTTTTATCTCCGTTAGCTCCTCATATGTCTGAAGAATTATGGAGTGTATATCTAAAACATCGGAAATCTATTGGAAAAGAAAAATGGCCTTCTTATAAATCTCAATTAACAGAAGAAAAGAATTTTATATTAATAGCTCAAGTAAATAGTAAGATAAGGGCTAAGTTAAAAATAAAGAAAGGTATTGATAAAGTTGAAGCAGAGAAATTAGCAAAAAATTCTCCGTTGATAAAAAAATATTTAGGGAAAAAGAAAATCAAAAAGGTTATTTTTGTTGAAGATAAGCTCATTAACTTTGTTGTATGAAAAAAATTGTAGTTATCGGCGGAGGCACTGGTGTATTCACTGTCTTGACTGGTTTAAAAGATTATCCATTTAATTTGACTGCTATTGTTACCACAGCTGATGATGGTGGTTCTTCAGGAATTTTACGAGAAGAATTCGGTATTTTACCTCCGGGAGACATTAGAAGAGTATTGGTAGCTCTTTCATCTGACAGTCCGGTTTTAGCTAATTTGTTTAATTATAGATTTGAAAACGGCACAGGGTTAAAAGGTCATAGTTTTGGGAATCTTTTTCTCACTGCTTTAGAGAGAATAACAGGTGATTTTAGTCAGGCTGTTAAAGAAGCATCAAAGATTTTAGGAATTAAAGGAAAAGTTATTCCTGTAAGTTTAGATTATACGCGTCTTTTTGCTCGTTTGGAGAATGATTTTCTTGTAGTAGGAGAAGCAAATATTGATGTTCCCAAACATGACGGAAATTTATTCATAGAAGAAGTTTTTTTAAATCCAGAACCTAAAGCTAATAAAGAAGCCATTAAAGCTATTAAGGAAGCAGATATTATTATTGCTGGACCAGGTGATCTTTATACAAGCATTATTCCTAATTTTTTAGTAAAAGGAATTAAAGAAGCAATAAAGAAATCACGAGCAAAGAAAGTTTATATCTGTAACACAATGACAAAATACGGGGAGACAAATAAGTTTACAGCAGAGGATTTTTTTGCTACATTAGAGAAATATCTTGGAAAAGGAATAATTGACTATTTCCTTGTCAATATTGAAAAACCAAAGAATTGCTATTTAGGTAAATACAATAAAGAAAAAGCTGAATTGGTAAAATATGATAAAAAAATATTAAGTTCTTGGAAAAAACCGAAAGTAATTTTTGCTCGTTTATTAAGACAAGGACCATTGCTTCGTCATGATTCTAAGAAATTAGCTAAAGTGATTTCAAATATTTAGATAATTATGGATAAGAAAGAATTTTCAGAGTTTTATAATAAAAACATAGATAAAGTTTTTCGTTTTATCTATCTACGTGTAGATACAACTGAGACAGCTCAAGATTTAACATCTTCAGCTTTTTTAAAGTTGTGGAAAAGACAAGATTCTGAAATTTCTAATTCCACTGCTTTTCTTTACAGAATAGCAAGGAATCAAATAATTGATTTTTATCGCTCAAAAAGCAAAAAACCTCTTTCTTTGGATAAAGTTGGAGAAATTGCTGATTTTCAAGTTGCTCAACCTACTTTTTCTGAAAAAATAGAATTAACTTTGGAAATGAAAAGAATTAAAAAAGTCATTCAGAATATAAAACCTGTTTATGCAGATGTTATTATTTGGCACTATGTAGATGATCTATCAAGTAAAGAAATCGCTCAGATATTAAAAAAAAGAGAAGGAAATGTAAGAGTAATAATCCATAGGGCATTACAAGCATTAAAAGAACAATTAGAGGTGGAATAGATTCTTATAGAATTATTTGTTATTAAATTGTGACTATTGATTTATTTATACATGGGGTGTATAATTGTACTATAAGTTAGGTTTAAACTAACCTACAGTACGAAGTATGAATAAAAAAGTAAAAAAGGGAGAATATTTAGGTATTCTTTTAAGATCAAAAAAGACCGTCTTTTCAACAAAAGACGTTGCTTTGTTGTGGAGCGATACTAATATATTCGCAGCTAAAGTCCGTTTAAGCTATTATGTAAAGAAAGAAAAACTAATTCGTCTTCGCAAAGGTATTTATGCTAAGGATAGGAATTATGATAGATATGAATTAGCTACAAAAATATTAAAACCTTCTTATATAAGCTTTGAGACTGTTTTAGGCGCGTCTGGAATGACTTTTCAATATTATAGTCAGATTTTTGTAGCCTCATATGTTAAAAGAGATGTGACTTGCGATGGTCAACTGTATTCTTTTAGAACAATTAAAAACTCAGTTTTAATTAATCCTAAAGGAATTGATCAAGATAGAGAATATTCTATTGCGTCAAAAGAAAGAGCTTTTTTAGATACAATCTATAGAAGCAAAGATTATTATTTTGATAACTTATCACCACTTGATTGGGATAAGGTATTTGAAGTATTGCAGATTTATAAAAATAAGAAGATGGAAAAGAAAGTAAACAAGTATTATAAATACTATAAATCTACTAAATAATTTATGGCATTAAACGCACCAATACACAAAAACATTTTACTTCAAATTTTGGCTGATATTTATTCTGATAATACCATTGGTCCTTTTCTAGGGTTTAAAGGTGGTACCGCAGCTTATTTATTCTACGGGCTTGATAGATTCTCCGTGGATTTAGATTTTGATTTACTTGATGAAACAAAAGAAGCATATATTTTTGAAAGAATCAAAAAAATACTAAAGAAGTACGGCACAATAAAAGAAGCAGAAATAAAAAGATTTAATTTACTTTTTGTTCTTTCTTATAACCAAAAAGAGAAAAATGCGCAGAATCTTAAAATTGAAATTAATCGTAGGGACTTTGGGTCAAAATATGATGTGCAATCTTATATGGGGATATCAATGTTGGTGATGGTTAAGGAGTATATGTTTGCTCATAAATTAATGGCAATGTATGAAAGATTAGGAAAAACAAATCGTGATATTTTTGATGTTTATTCTTTTGCAGAAGATAACTGGTCAATAAATAAAGAAATAGTTGAAAAAAGAGCAGGAATGCCTTTTAAAGAGTTTCTGAAGAAGTTAATCTCTGCTTTAGAAAATTTGAATGATTATAATATTTTAGATGGTTTAGGGGAATTGATTACTGAAAAACAAAAAACTTGGGTTAAGACGAAGCTTAAGACAGAAACTCTATTTTTGCTTAAATTAGCTTTAGAGAACGAAAAATGGTTAGAATGAAGATTATTTCTATCAAAACAAGAAAAAAGCTTAATTTTATTCAGAAAGTGTAACAAATCCCTGTTTTCTACGTCTTCTGTAGTAGAAGAAATTATGCAAGAAAAAGACCTTATTAAAAATTTAAAAGATTTAAAACAAATAAAGCCTAATCAAGATTGGGCTTTTTGGCTTAAATCTAATATTTTAGAAACCA
>Ga0265594_1002123_pt1 | contig 14574 bp, 12 predicted proteins | sample saktaG_11_FD_190147 | JGI IMG/M metagenome (GOLD analysis project Ga0265594, IMG submission 190147) | Saline water microbial communities from Sakinaw Lake, British Columbia, Canada - sak_2011_5_24_80m | ecosystem: Environmental > Aquatic > Non-marine Saline and Alkaline > Saline ... | reverse complement strand
ATAAAAAATTATTTGAAGGACCCAATTTATATTACTGAAGAATTACATGTTGGAAAAGATCTATTAAAACAAAAAGTTTATCGAGTAACACATGAAAAAAAATATCCTTTATTAATTCATTTATTAAAAAATAATTATGGTTCGGCAATTATTTTTTGTAGAACAAAGAGAATGGTTGACAAGTTAGCAAAAAATATTAAGAAACAGGGTTTCGCAGCAATGCCTGTTCATGGAGACATCGTTCAAAGCAAGAGACAATTAGCGGTTAGAATGTTCAAAGAAAAAAAGATTGATTTTTTAGTGGCAACAGATGTTGCAGCAAGAGGGCTCGATATCCCAAATGTTTCACACATATACAATTATGATATGCCAAAAACACCAGAGGAATACACACATAGAATTGGTAGAACTGCCAGAGCCGGAAAAGCAGGAGAAGCAATTAATCTTCTTGGAGAAAACGATCATGAAGATTTTAACATGTTAATTAAATCAGGAAAAGAAATTGTGAACGAAGAATTGCCAGAATTCGAAATGATTCCTTTTATTAAGGGACCAAGAGATAACAAGTTTAGTTATGATGACAGACCAAGTTATGGTAGAGGAGACAGAACCGGAAGAAATAGAGGTAGATCAGGCTTTGGAGGAAGAAGAAATTCCAGAGACAATTATTCTAGAGATAGACCAAGTTATTCTCCAAGAAAAAGTTTTTCAGATTCTAATGATTCCTCAGAAGACAGACCAAGAAAATCATTTAGTGGACCAAGAAGAGAATATGAGAGAGATTTAAGACCAAGAAATAATTTTGGAAGAAGTTCTAGCGAAGACAGACCAAGAAGATCATTCAACAGAACAAGAGATTCTAGCGATGACAAACCAAGAAGATCATTTGGGAGAGATTCAAGACCGCGAAGATCATTTGATGGACCGAGAGGTTCTAGTGATGACAGACCAAGAAGATCATTTGGGAGAACAAGTAATTATTCAAGTGAGAGAACAGAAAGTAGCCACAGAACAAAAAATAGTTATAGTCGACCTAGAACAAACTCGAATTTTTCTCCAAGAAAACATGTTTATAATAATGAGTCATCAGATGATAGCCCAAGCAAATCGTTTTCGGCTGGACCAAGAAAATCATTTTCAAATAATGGTTCAAGCAAATCTTTCTCTAGTGATAGACCAAAGAAACAATTCAAAAAATCAAGAGCAAGGTTAGGAAAACACAAGTTCCGAACAAAATATTAGATATTTATTTTATTATAAATTTATTGTAATAGACATTTATTTTATTAATCTAATTTTTATTTAAAAAATTTTTAATTAAACTTCTAGTTTTGATTTAGAAATTTTTATTTCTCCAGTAAAATCATTCTCCATTTTTTTAGAAAAACGAACACTTATTTTTTTAGAAAAAAGTGGAGCACTAATAACAAGTGTTTCATACTCTCCTCCTTCACCAGCAACATTCACACCATATTTCTTACTTAACTTAACCAAAGAATCAATGTCTTTTGTTGTAATTATTCGCCCAAGCCAGTCTTTGTCTAAACCAAGACATGCGATTTTTGTTATCATTATTTTAAAATTTTCTTTTAATAATTGACGCATATATTTTTCTTGGTTCATATGCCAAAGAGGAGCAAAATGCCTTATTCCGATTTTTTCAGTTATTTTCTCAATTCTCTCACGTTGGTAATTAGAAAATAATGCGCCTGAAGAAACACCTTCAATTTTGTAAACAAGAATCGCTTTTTTAATTGCTTTTTCTAAATCTTTCAATTCAATTTCTTTTTTGCCTAGTGTTTTAACAATTATTAGTGGAATGTTCATTGCTTCTGCTTGTAATTTCGCAAGAGCAATTGTTGGAGTATGAAACATGAAAGAATCCTTATTTTTTGAATCAATTGTTATTAAACATTTTATTTCATATCCTTGTTTTTTCATTAAGTGTAATGCAAAAATAGAATCTTTTCCTGTTGAAACAAGAGAAGCAATTGGAATATTTTTTTTAGAAAGCAATTTTTGTATTTTTTTATTAGACTTGTTCTTGTTAGAATTATTTATGTTTTGTGCTTTTTCTTGTAATGATTGTAAATAAAGTGCTTTTGATTTGAATTTATTTTTTTTAGCTAAAAATTCCAGTGCTTTGTCAAAATTGCTTCCATATTGAGCAGCTTTTTTCGGTCGGAAAGCAATTTCTTTAGGCAACCCCAGTTCGAAAGCAAATTCACGAAGAATCTTTTTGTTGATATTATTTTTTTTGTCAACTTTGTATTTTTGTGAAAGCAAAAGAGCTTTTGAAACAAATTCTTTGTCAAGAAAAGGAACTCTTAATTCTACTCTGTTACTCATAGTTACAATATCTTCAAAATACAAGTCGTTTTCGTACATTTTTATTAAATATGAATAACAATCCTTGTTGATATCATTACTTTCATTAAATCGATTGTAGCCAGCAAATAATTCATCTGCCCCCAAACCAGAAAAACAAATTTTTTCTCGCACTATTTTTGTGGCAAAATAAATTGTTGATGCTATTCCAACACGCACAGGATCAACGGATTCGATGAGAGAAATTATTTTTGGAAGAGTGGATTCAAATTCTTTTAAAGAAACTAGGTTTATTCTTACTACTGAATTTAATTCATAAGAAGCTTTTTTTGCAAACTCTAAATCCTTTGGCGCAGATAAATCTTTTATACATGCAAAATAAGAATTAAATTTTATTTTGTCGTTTTGCAGAATTTTTCCTATTAATGCTGAATCAATTCCGCCAGAAAGAAGTAAGGCAAACTTTTTTTCAGGAATTCTTTTTGAAACTGCTTTCAACAAGGATTGTTTTATTTCTTCGCTTGGTTTTTTCATTTTTACTTTGTTGTTTAATTCTAAATTTATAAAAGAAAGATTTCCTGTTTCAATATGAAATGAAAGAATTTTTCTTGGACTAAGGTTTTGTGAACCAAAATGAAGAGCTTTTTTTTCTGATGCAAAAGCAAATTGTTTTGTTTCTTCATTATAATAATAAACAAGTGGTTTTACTCCAATAATATCTCTTGCTAAAAATATTTTTTGTTTTTCTTTTGAATAATATGCAAAAGCAAAGTCTCCATCTAATTCTGAAACGATTTCGTCTATTTTTTCAGTCCCTTTTTTATCAATTAGTTTTAGAATTAAATCAGAATCATTCTTTGCACGTAAAGAATATTTTTTGTTTATTTCTTTCCAGTTATATATTTCATTATTTGAAACAAGACAACCAGAACTGCTACATAATGGTTGTTTTACAAAATTAATTATTGAATGTAAGTTGTGCCCAAGCACAATGCTTTTGTGAGAAAATATTCTTGAAGAATCTCTCCCTCTGTTCTTCATTATTTTCAAACCATTTTTTGCCAATTCTTTTCCATTATCAAAATTCGCAAAACCAATTATTCCACACATAATATAATTAAAGGAAAAATAGAATATAATTGTTTGTGAAAAATCAAAAAGCACTAAAGAACATAAAAAGTACTAAAGAACATCTTGTTTAGAATAGTCCTTCTTTTTTTAGTTCTTCTTTTATTTCCTTTACACTTTTTTTGTAATAAACTGCTTCTTTTTCAAGAGCATCTGCTAAATTATCCAACCTTGCTAAAATTTCTTTTATTCTTTCCTTATTCATTACTATCCCCCACAAAAATAACTTTTTTTCTAAATACTTCTAACTAATATAAAAGAACGAAATTAATCGCTCTTCCATAAACCGTGAATATTACAATAGGCTCTTGCAGAAATTACTTCAACATCACATAACTCAAATTCTGGTTTTTCTCCAGGAGAAAGATATTTTCTCAAAACTTTTTTTCCAACTATCGCTTCGATCCATTCAATATAATGTGCTTCTTCCATTGGGTGTTCAACAGAACCCACTTTTATAACAGTCCCTTTTTCTGTTTTTTCGATTATTGGCTTGTGTTTTTCATTTCCTTCGTCCATTGTTTTTTCTACTTGCAAATCCATTGGTTTGCCACAACAAACTAGTTCTCCGGCCCCAGCATGCACTAATTCAACAATATTACCACAAACACTACACTTATACACTTGATTTAATTCAGTCATTTTTATCACTCCAAAAAGATATAGTTAGATTAGATAAAAAGCAATTAAAAAGATATTTATATTAGGAAAAACCTAATAATCAAATGCAATACCATAAAATATTAACTATTTTCACAATGCTTTTTTTGGCAGGATTTTGTCTAGCCAATGCAGTAAGTAGTTTTACTATTACTTCAGATAACGGTTATGGGAATGATGCTAACGTTTTGCTTGCAATAAGTGTTGAAGATGGAAATAGAATGCAGTTTTCTTGTAGCGGAGCAAGTTGGAGTACATTAGAAACATATGCCACCTCAAAATACTTTGATCTTAATTCTGGTTTGTATGGTTGTGCGGCAAGCAATGGTTTGAGAACATTGTATATAAAAGCAGAGTATACAGACGGAAATTATTCTAGTGGGAGTCATGACGCAAATATTATTCTTGATTTTATTTCTCCAGTAGTAACAAGTTTTTCTCCAAGTGATGAAATAATTCCAGGCGATGGAAAGAATGGACAAGCAATATCTGTTACACTAACTGATGACATTAATTTATCAACAATAAGTTTTTCTTTGGACAGAGCAAGCACCGATGTTTATGATAACAAGACTACAAAGTGTACTATCACAGGAACAAGTAAGACCTGTTCTTTTACCGATCTGGATGTAGACCGAGGAGCAAGTTATACTTACACCTATATTGTTACCGACATGGGAGGAAATACTTTCACTGACACAAACACTTTTTCTTTTACAGATTCTGTTGCCCCCAGCGCACCAACAGGATTAATTGGAACAGACACTAACATTAATATTGATCTTAACTGGGCAAATAATTCAGAAAATGATCTTAATTCTTACGCGATTTATAGACTTCCTTTAACAGGATTTGATTGTAATTCAGAAACATTCGTTGCATATTCAGACACAAATGGTTATTCTGACACAGGTTTGGATGAAAATACAACTTATTATTACAAAATAAAAGCGATTGATTGGACAGGAAACTTTTCTAGTTGTTCAGACCAAAATAGTTTTACAACAGATTATAATTTTTCTAGCGGACCAACAATAACAAGAACAGACGTTAGTTGTGCAACAAACACTTGGTGTTATGATAATACTCCAACATTTAGTTTTGCTGTTACAGGCGCAGAATATTCTTGGTTATGGACAACAAGCAGTGACACAAACCCTAGCGACTGTAATTATGGAAGTGATTGTAATACTACTTCAACAACAACATTAACAAGTTTGGATAATGGAACAAGTTATTTCAAAGTAAAAAGTTGTAAACCCACTGGTTGTTCTCCAACAAGCGCTTTCACATTAAAAATTGATTCTACTTCTCCAAACCAACCAAGTCCCACGCTTACATTAGTTGGAAATGATGTGAATGTAAAATGGGCAGCAGTTACTGATTCTGGCGGAAGTGGAATGTACAGGTATTATATTTACAGATCAACAAGTAGTACTTTTAGTGTTGGAATAGGAAACCAATTAGGATATGTTGCAGACGGAAATTTATTTTATTATGATGATAGTCCTTTTTTTGGAGAAACTTATTATTATAAAGTATTAGCAATGGACATCGCGGGAAATTACAGCAGTGATTATAATGCTCCAAAACCAAGCATAACAATACCCACAGATTATAACTTAGTAAAAATAACAATCGAAACATACAATAAAGTTGGTAAAAAAACAAAATACTTTAACACAGCAGAAGACTTTAACATGGAAATAACTTTTTCCAGAACAGTAAACGATTTTAATTTATACAAAACAATTGATGATGTTAACACAACAGTCGTTTCTAACCAAGATGGAATTACTTCATACAATTTCGATTTTACTACAAGTGCTAATTACACAGACATAAATTTTTTCTTAGAAATGAATACTGACGTAAACAAAGTAATTTACGAATATCATTTGTATTTTGATAATACTGCCCCAGCAGTATCATTCAACAATATTACAGAAGGACAAACAATAACTGATGATTATAGTATTGAAATAAACACAAGCGATAATTATGAAATATACAAAATCGAAGTTTATTTAGATGACATTTTATTAGGAGAAGCAGTGGATTTAGAAGAAGCTGATTTTTGGAGATATATTCTAACTGCAAGCAATCATAACTCTGGAACATTAAAAGTTATTGCTTATGATAGAGTAGGATTAACTGCAACCACAGACGCAAACATAATAATTGATTATACTCCCCCCGTAGATGAGAATACTATTCTTCCTCCAGAAGAAATCACATTAGCAAGTGTTGTAGAAAAAATGAATGCAGCCTTTGCAAAAAAAGATGAAATAGAAGAAAAACTAGCTAATAACCCCTTGTATTTAGACCAAGGTTTAAAACAAGAAAAAGAATTAGCAGATGCCTTACTAGCAGAAGCAGAAACTTATTTAGAAACTAATTTAGAATTAGCAAACCAAAAAGCAGTTGAAGCATTTAACAAATACGCATCAATAATCCAAATGGCAGAAGGAGGAGCACTAAATATTCTTCCAGTTCCCCCAGAATTAAATGATTTTATTCTTGTAATTGTACTTGTAATAGTTATTGCAATTTCTTTATTTGCAACAATATTTTTAATGAAGAAAAAAGGTTTGTGGTTATTTGACAAAACCCCTATTTGGGAAAAGAAATACTAACTATCTAAAAAACATATTAATTATTTAAAAAGATACCGCTCGAATTAAACTCAATTTTTGAAACAAAAACCTTTTTAAAAAGAAAGTAGTTATTTCAAATATGAAAAAGTTGTTCTTGGTTGGAATATTACTACTTGTTTTTTCTCTTAGTTTTGTAATGGCTATAGAACAAACAGATCTTGACCAATTAAACGATACTGTTGGAGGAGATAATGGCGATCTAGCAAATGTCTTGAGTGCATTTGGAATACTAGAAAGTGCAAGGATAAATGTTTTCGACGAATCAACAAATACTATTTATGGAGTAGTAATAGAAAATAGTAATGTTACAAGTATTCTTCCTGGACAAAAAGTTGACAACCCAAATTATACTGTTAATGTTAGTGAAGTTGCATTGAACGCGATTAGTAACGCTACTGATCCTGCAAAAGAAGCTATTGCACAATTCAAACAAGGAAACATTACAGTAGAAGCCCATGGGATAGTAGAAACAATTCAATTATTTTTATTTAACATTTACTTATTCTTTCAATAAATAATACTCCATATCCTTTCAATAAATAACAAAGAATTCGAATAAAATCATTCTAAAGAAGATAAATTTTTTAATAGAATTATTTTTTTAATGTAGGTTCTTCAAATTCAATAATTGAACCTGCTTTTATTTCTACTTCATCAGCTTTTCTAAGACTCATTAATTGTTTTTTTGACAAAATATCATAATGTTTTATTTGAGTTAAGTGTTCTGGAATAAACCAAACATCTTCTTTTGAAGAAACCCAATTTGTTTTATCAAAGCGTTTCAAATTAACTGGTTTAGAATAAGCTCTAAGCGTTTTGAAACCATTTTCGTTCAAAAAATACTCATGAAAATAAGACATTACTAATTCTCGTATATTTTTGTAAACAGGTTCTCTGTATCTTAAAACAGCGTGGTTGGTCTTACTTATTGCTCCCCAACAATCATCTTTTTTGAATAATGCTACTACATGATCAAAATCTTTATCGTTTGCTACTAAATCCAATAATAATGGTTCTTGACCATGACAACGAAGAATTGTTGCGGCCAATAAAGCTCCTTCCATACAATGTGCTTCTCCTTTTTCTAGAACAGTTGCTGGAGAAAAACAAGTGTCTCCTTCTTTTTCAAAATTCATTCCTAATTCATTCACAAAATCTTGTATTTTTCTAGGAGTGTTAAGTGCCAAAATTGTTTCTGCATACTTTTCTAAACCAAACAAATCCTGCATGAAAAAAATAACACTTCCAAGTATTTAAATGAAAGTTTTTCATCAAAAAAACTTTTTCTAAGCAAATAGAGCCCCTTTTAAAAAGTAACTTACTGAAAAGATACTTATGGTTCTTTTTGATTTATTACAAATGACAAAAACAAAAATCATTGTACTTATTGCCCTACTCATACTATTAAGCCCAAGTTACATTAATTTGAGTTGTTTGGAAGGATATTGTGCACAAGAAACAGAAGTATGTACTTGTGGTTTTCTTCCGTTAGAATTCTTTGTTACTTTTGTATGGGCATATGTTATTGCTGCTTTTCTTGTAGAATTTGCATTACTAGTAAGAAAAATAATAAAGAAAAAATAAGAACACAGAGTAATGAATTGTTTTCTACAAAATAAAAATATATTTCCTTGCTCAACTAGGATTAAACTTCATATTTGCATTCTTGAAATTTCTTTTACCATGTTCTGTTTTTCTTCAAAAGATATCTTTGCCAAATCTTTCAATTTACATTCTCTTTCAAACACACCCATCGCACGTTCAATATGCCCTGATTGAACCATTTCATGGATTCTTTGTGCTGCTCCATAGTGTATGCCGAATTTATCTTTAATTATTTTTTCTTCATTTTGTGTATGTTTTGGTTTTGAATCAAAAATCTTTGACCTAAAATTTTGTTCTCTTGACATAAAATCCACTTTCTCCCATGTGCAAAAATCATTTGCTACAAAGAATTATTTAATTATGAATAGTATTTAACATGTTCTAAAACACATTATTCTTCGCACTCACAAACGCAGAGTGAGTACCCAGTTCGTTTAGTATTGAATTATATTGCTTAAGAGAAAGGTTTTTTAATAACTTATAATGCAGTTATAGTTATGGCTGAAACAGTTACTATTCCGAAAGAAGAATATTTGCGCTTAAAGTACAAGGCAGAAGCTGAAGAAACTGTTTTAGAAGAATTAATTCGAAGTTTAGAGGATATTAAGTGTGGAAGAATAACTAGGGTTCGCTAGATTCTTTTAACAGTTTTTCTATTTCCTCTTTATAAAAATCTAGCAAGAGAGATATTGAACTGATGACTTTCTGTTGATCTTTTTTTTCACTAATATTAATGAAGTAAACAGTTACATATTCCTTGTAAATCAAGTAATAGACTCTGTACTTATCAAACTTTTTTTCTCTGAACCATTCATAACGCAATGGTTTTCCAGTAAACGGATTTTCTACTAATTTGTCAAGTATTTTTTCAAACCAATCCTTGAAACTTTTCCCTTGCTTTTCAAGTTTTTCCTCAAATGTTTTTGTTAAAAATATCTTGTACAAGTTAAGCCACTAAAACAAAAAAAGAAAGAACTTATTAAAAAACCAGCTATTTTTGTGCGTTAATATAAGTAGATAAGCGCAGAGTGAGGGATTTGAACCCCCGCTCCGTAAGGAACTCGGTAGCTTTCGAATCCAAATTATTTATGCACCATTTTTGAATGGTGCGACGTAATTCGGATCGGCCATACGAAATTGGCCGTCTCAAGCCGAGCGCGTTTGACCACTCCGCCAACTCTGCATATAGATTGAGAAAAAGATTGTTTTTAAAGATTTGCACTAAAAAAGAAACAAAGAAAGAGTAACAAAGATATAAACTTAGCTTTCAAAGAAGATGGTCTTATTGTTTTCCAGTGGATCCAAATCCACCAGAACCACGAAAAGTTTCTTCTAAAGAATCAATTCTTATTAAGTTTGGTTGTTCATAATGTTGGATAATCATTTGAGCAATTCTATCATACTTATTTATTTCAAAAGGCTTTTTTGAAGAATTATAAATTACTACCCCGATCTCTCCCCGATAATCTTCATCGATTACTCCAGCCATAATAATTATTCCTTCTTTCATTGCTAGACCACTTCTTGCGCGAATATTCCCCCAACAACCATGCGGAAGAGCAATTGACAAACCAGTTTTTGCTAAAATTCGTTCACTTGGTTCAAGAACAATTTTGTCCATAAAAACATCTTTTTTTTCATTATCTAAACCAATAATAAATTCTCCAGAAGACTTCAAATCAATTGCACATGCTTTGTCAGAGTAATAAGCTGGTAACAGTTTTTCATCAGGACAAACAATTCTTAGTTCCATTACCTAGAAAAAGAACAAAACCATTAAAAATTAGAATTAAAAAATCAGAAAAAATAGTTTTCTGTCTGTTGCAAGAGCAACAGGCAAATTCTTCGCCCCGGCTCGGCGAAAGGAGCCTAAGCGTAAAAGAGACAAGTCAGGGAACCAACACAACCTTTTAAAAAAAAGGTTGGCGAAAAACGCTTTGCATGTGGTATGGCTTGCCTCTTCTAACTCCCAACACGATATTATTCTAAATAATTCTATTTAAATAAGTTATGGAAAAGTAAACATAACCATAAATTCTGTTTTTTTGGATTTGTTTTGCTTAGAAAGATTTATTAAAGTAGGAATCCATTATTATTCAAATCACTGAGAGTGAGCTATTTGGCTGAAGAAGAGACAAGAAAATCAATTTACGAGGATGATTCAGATAGAGTTGAGAGAACCATCGACACTTCAGGAGATATGTTTGACGATGTTTTTGGAGAAGATGATGAAAAAAAAGCTGCTAAAAAACGGTTAGAAGAAAAAGCAAAAGAACTAAAAGAAAAAAATAACAAGAAACCAAAAGAAGTAGAGAATGATGAAGAGATTGGAGAAGAAGTGAAAAAAAAGAGTAAGAAAGTAGTAAAAACAAAAGAGGACGAAGACACAGCAGAAGACGAGGACACTGACGAGGAAGATTTAGAAGAAGATGAGGAGTCTGATGATGACAGTGAGGACGAAGATTCTGAAGAAGAAGATGACAGTGAAGATGAAGATTTAGAAGATGACGATGTATCAAGTGATAGTGAAGATACTTCTTCGAACCCGCCGGACGAAATCGGCGAGCCTGAAATATTTTTAGACAAGGAAGATGTTGAAAATAAAAAGAAGGAGGTTACTGGAAAATTAAATTTGAAAATCAGTGTTGATGAAGAAGAAGAGGAAGAAAAACAAGTAAAGAGAAAAGCTAGTCCTTTAGAAAAAAAAGTTATTAAGAGTGTGATAAAAAATAAGGCAGAAAAAGCAGTGAAAGAAGAACATGATGATTTAGCAGAATATTTATTGAGGGAACAAGGAGTGAAAGAAGAAGGAGTAAAAAGAGAAGATCTAGAAAAATGGGGTTTTGAAAAAGAAGCAGAAAATATTGGAGAAGAACAAGAAAGAGAAGAATTAGAAAAAATAGAAGAAATTAAGGGATTAAAACCAAGAATAGATTTTTTGGTTAATGAAGAAACAGGACACGCTTATATTGGAAGAAAAAAAAGTGTGTTGAAAAAATATGGAGAAGAAGCCGGATTGTATGTTGGAAAAGTTGGAGAAGATGAAAAAAGAGGAACTGATATTTATTTAGATGGACTTAATCCGCACGTTGTATTTGTTTGTGGAGCGAGGGGGTCTGGAAAATCCTATGTGTTGGGAGTAATAGCAGAAGAACTCGCATTAAAAAACAAACAAGTTGGAATAGTTGTTGTTGATCCAATTGGTGTTTTTTGGTCAATGAAACATCCAAACAAAGAAGAAAAAGAATTAGAATTATTAGCCCAATGGGAAATAATGCCACAAGGATTAGATAATATTAAAGTGTTTATTCCAGTGGGGATGAAGGGTGCTGTTCCAAAGAGCACCTATGATTCTACTTTCTCAATACAACCTGCTTTGTTAACAGCAGAAGATTGGTGTTTAACATTTGGTATTGATAGATTTTCTCCAACAGGATTGTTAATGGAGAAAGGAATTACTAGAGTAAAAAAAGGTTTTAGTACTATTGATGGAAAAACAGTCAGAGGAAAAGAAAATACTTTTTCTTTAGAAGACCTAATATTTTGTTTTGAAAAAGATTCTGAATTAAATGATAGAGAAAGAGGATACAAAACAGATTCTATTAGAGCACTTGTATCAAGGTTTGATGCGGCAAGAAGTTGGGGAATTTTTGATGAAAAAGGAACTCCTTTAAGTGCTTTGTCAAGAGCCGGACAAATGACAATTCTGGACACAAGTTTTTTAGAAGACAATGTTAGTGCACTTGTAATAGGAATATTAGCAAGAAGATTATTATCAGCAAGAAAACTTAGCACAAGAAGAGAAGCTGCAGGAAAATTTTCAGAAACAACTATCGAGGACTTGGTTGAAGTAAATGTTCCTCCAACTTGGTTGTTTATTGATGAAGCACACACTCTTATCCCTGGAGGAAACCAAAAAACACCAGCAAGCAGTGCGCTTGTAGAATATGTAAAACAAGGAAGGAGACCTGGATTGAGTTTGGTTTTTGCAACACAACAACCAAGTGCTATTGACTCAAGAGTTTTGAGCCAATTAGATGTCATAATGGCTCACAAGTTAGTTTTTGATGATGATGTAAAAGCAATACAAAAAAGAACTCCCGCAATTATTCCGGGAGCATACAAAAAATCAAATTTTATTAAAACTCTCCCAGTTGGAACAGCGTTAACAGGAGATAGACAAGAAACAACTGCGAGAGCATTCGTAATGAATATTAGGCCAAGAATGTCACAGCACGAAGGAAGAGATGCAGAAACAGTTGAAGTAGTACACGAGTTAAGCACTGACCAAGTAGAAAAATTAGCAGTTAGTATTGTGTTAAGACAATTAGAAAAAGACCCAAGTATTAGTATTGCTAGTTTAAGACAAACTTTAGAATCATTGAATGATACTTACAAACAAAAAGTTCTATTAGAAACTATTCTTGAAGCAATAAGAGCAAAAGGAATTGATGTTGATGAAGAAGAAGGAAAAATATATGCAACTGGTGTTCTAGCAGAAATGGAGGCTGAAAAGGAAGCAGAAGAACTTGAAGCCAAGACCGAAGAACAAAAAGAAGAACTAGCCAAGGCAGAAGCTGTTTCTGGGCACACAAAAGAAGAATTAGAAAAAGGAAAAGATGAAGAAGAAGAGTTAGAAGAAAAAGGTTATGAGGAAAAAGTTGAGCTTTCAGCATTAAAAGCAAATGTTTCTGAACAAGACGCAAGAAAAATGTTAGCAAAGTTAAGATTGAAAAAAGCACTTGGTTTGTTTGGTGAAGAAGAAATTGTTGACAGACTTAATATGAAATATGGAACACTGTACAAAATAAAGTATAATTATTTTTCTCAAAAAGATGCTTTCCAAATCGGAGAAGCATACATTAATTCTCTTTCAGGAGAGTTCATTCACGATAGAAACGGAGCCTTGATAGAAAGTAATGGTTTGCCTGCTTTAATTGATTTGAATGAAGCAGAAACAAACGCAATAAAATTATTAAATAAGAAACGTTCACTTGAAGAATTAGCAAAAGGACTCGAAATGGAAAAAGGAAATGCAAAAAGAGTGTTAGAAAAATTAGCCGAAAAGGATTTGGTTATAGCAGGAAAACAAAAAGAAGAGTTTGTGTATTCTTTAAAGTATCCACTGGATCTTCCAATGAATCCTTTACATGCAATACTATCAAGTATTGGAAAGAGACCAATAGTAGAAGTTGAAAGTGCAGCAATGCTTCCACCAAATCTTGAAGAAAAAAGGGCAATTGAATTGTTAAAGAAACTTTGGGGAAATGTTAATGTAAAAGAAATTACTCATCTCTTCCTTCCAGTATGGGAAGGCGTATTAAAAAAGAAAACAGGGGAAGAAAGAGTTGTAAGAATTGATGCTATTAATGGAAAAGAAATTAAATAATTTTTACTTTGCCTTTTTCATATTTCTTCGAATTGTTTTATTGTTTGGAATGGAGCAAAACAATTTGCTCTCCCCCTTTGGACAGCAATCCTCATTTTTGGAATATAAATTGTTAGCTCTGCTAATGGTTCTGACAAGACTATTTTCAAAACTTTTTCTTTGAACTCATTATCAACAAAGAACAAATCTTCTTTTTTGAATAGCTCTGGAATTTTTTCAATTACTTCTTTTGTTCGTATATCCATAGAAATCTTTTCTACTCCAGAAAACAAAACTATTTTTCTTATTAATTCTTCATTAAAATCAAATACTCGTTCATCATTAAAATTTAGTTCGCGTAAACGCTCTTCTTGCATTCCTAACAAAGAATTCATTTTCCCCAAGAATTCTTGTCGCTCGTCCAATTTTTCTTGTAGATCACTAATTGTTTTTATGGTAAACAATGAATTTTCACGAGCATTTTGTAACAAGTCAGGACTTTCGTTTGCTCTTTCAGTAAGCACTATCAATAGTTGTACTACTTCATCTATTTTTTGGATTGGTTTATTTATTATTTCATTTAATCTAAGAACAAGTTTTTCTTTCATTTCAATATGTATTGATGCTAATCCCTTATCAGTAATAAATATGCGTGAACCTTCGCGTTTTATTTTTCCAAGAGACTCCAGGTTTTTTAATGATCTACTCAAAGCAGCATTTGCAGAAGCAGAATTCATGTAACGATTAGAAATTATCGAAAACAATTCATTAAATTCTGCATTGCTCTTTTGTTTCAATATTAATAGTATTGTATTATCAAAAGTCATA
>Ga0265594_1002121_pt1 | contig 14576 bp, 13 predicted proteins | sample saktaG_11_FD_190147 | JGI IMG/M metagenome (GOLD analysis project Ga0265594, IMG submission 190147) | Saline water microbial communities from Sakinaw Lake, British Columbia, Canada - sak_2011_5_24_80m | ecosystem: Environmental > Aquatic > Non-marine Saline and Alkaline > Saline ... | reverse complement strand
TAATTATAAGCTGGAGTGATTTCATAATCATTAAGCATTTCATCAGCCTTATCAACAGGAACAGAGTTTCTTAATAATACTTTAGGAACACCATACAAAGAGAAAGCTCTCTTGATAAGAGTCTCATCAATAGCTAGTCTTTCTCTGATTGGCTCAATTCCTAACTCATCCCCTTCTTTAGTAACCATTCTGGCTCCACTACATTCAGAATTATCACAAGATAAGTAAAACTTACCATCTTCATGTTCTACATTTTTAGTCGGTAAAAGCTTTAAACTTCTTGAAGTATTGCAAAGAGGACAAATAACTCTGTGTTTAATTCTTTCATCAATGACTGTCTCTGGAACATCAATTAAAACCATAATGTCCGGGTCTTGTCTGTAATCAACTAAATCTCTGAAGAATAAAGAATAGGACACTTGGTCTAATTCTCTTGGGAAACCATCAATAAAGATTGCTTTCTTGCCTCTTTTAGATATTTCTCTCTTAGCTAAAGCTAATATTAATTCAGAAGGCAAAAGCTTTGATGTGCTTCTTGATTCTAAAGAAGAAATAATTTCATCCAAAGGAATAAACCCTCTATAATTCTTTTCTAAGAAAGCAACTAGTTCTTTCTTCTTTTCTGGATCCTGAAGTTCTTTATCAACTTCTCTAATCATATCACCAATAGAAAAATGCTCTATTTTGTCTTTATCAACTATCTCTCTAAGCATTTTAGCGTATGTTCCTTTCCCTGAGTTTTTCTTGCCTAATAGATAAGCAATAAAAGTATCTTTTTCTAAATACTTCCTTAGTTTCTTAATTTCCTCTCCAGCTTTCAATTCAAAGTATTCCTTACGTTGTTCAACGTCAGTTAAATCAAACTTTGGAGAATCTTCTACCTTTGTCTTAAATAATGGGAACTCTAAATCTTTCATTTTATTTTATACTAAAATTGTTCCCATCGGAAACAATTTTAACATCGTTAATTTCTTTAGTTATTAAAGTATGTATACCAAATTTAAAGAGAGTTGACAATACTTCCGGAGACGGATGACCCCAATTATTCTCTCCAACACTAATAACAGCTACTTCCGGAGAAACCTTTTCAATAAACTCCGAGGAGCTAGAATACTTACTTCCATGATGAGCTATTTTCAAAACATCCGAATCTATATTCAATTGTTTTTCTATCTTTTGAGATATATCCCCAGTAAAAAGAAAAGAGACATCGTCAAAGATCAATTCAGTAACAATAGAAGTATCATTGCTACTTTCTTCTCCCTCTAAACTTTGAAAGGGATAATGGATTAAAAGATAAGCATTATCCGGTAAATCTATTCTCTGACCAGCAGAAGCTATAATAATATTGGTGTTCTTAATCAAACTAAGCCATTCGTCATAATCAGCTGAATCTTTAACAACACCAGTCCATAAAACGTTCTTAACACTATATCTTTTCAATACTTCTAACAATCCAGACAAGTGATCACTGTCAGGATGAGTTAAAATAACAAGATCTATCGTTTTATCATAAAAAGCCATTTCTTCACTTAATTTCTCTAAAACAACTGATCCAGGTCCACCGTCAATAAGGATTTGAAAAGAACTAATCTCAATAAAAGCACTGTCACCTTGACCAACATCAAAGAAGACCACCTCTAATTGATTAGACAAATCAACACTCCAAAGAATAACATTAGAAACAATCAAAATCCCTATAACAACATAAACTAACTTTTTCATTCTTCTATTATACCATCTATTACAAGAAGCCATATTACAAGAAACTTAACTTCTCGCAACAACGGATTTTTTATCTACGATAGAAAAGTATTGACATAGAGTTATCTACGATTTATAATGGTAATTGTAGATAAGAAAAAGCTTATCTACGATTAATAATTAACATATTTTTAATATGAGAAGTGGAAAATACATAAACCAATTAAAAGATGAAGTACGATATAAGGCTTTTGTTCCCAATCAGCTCCCTTTTAAAATCAATGCTGATGAAGAGTTACAAGGATTGCTTTCAAGGGCCGATTTAGCTTTAGGAAGATTAGATGGCATTGCAGAAACATTGCCTGATGTCGATTTTTTTATACTTATGTATATTAGAAAAGAAGCTACTTTATCAAATCAAGTAGAAGGAACTCAGGCAACCTTTGCCGACGTTTTGAATGCAGCAGCTAAAGTAAAGGATTTAGAAACTCGCAAAGATGTGGACGAAATTTCGAATTATATTCAAGCAATGAATTATGGATTAGAAAGATTAAAAACATTTCCTCTTTCCTTAAGGTTGATAAAAGAAATTCATAGAATATTACTTCAGGGAGTGAGGGGCGAACATAGAGAACCTGGTGAATTTAAAAAATCACAGAATTGGGTTGGAGGATCAACGATTGAGAGAGCATCTTTTGTGCCTTGTCCGCCACAAGAAGTTATGCCTATGTTAGATAATCTAGAGAAGTTTTTGCACAACAATTCACGAACTCCTGTATTGATTAAGACTGGATTAATTCACTCGCAGTTTGAGAATATTCATCCATTCTTAGATGGTAATGGTAGAATAGGTCGCCTTCTAATTACCTTCTATTTATGCCAGCAAAAAACTTTAGATAAACCACTTCTTTATCTTTCGTTGTTTTTTAAAAAACACCGCCAAGAATATTATGACAGACTTAATGCAGTTCATGAAAAAGATGATATTGAAGGCTGGTTAAAGTTTTTTCTTGATGGCATAGCCTTGACTGCTAACCAAGCTATAGAAACAAGCAAAAAAATAATAAAATTGAAGGAAGAAGATACTAAAAAAATATCAACTCTCGGAAGATCTACTTCTAAGGCGATTTTAGTATTTAATTATTTATTTCATACGCCGATTTTAACTATCAAGGATGTTGAAAGAATTACAGAATTAAAAAATCCCAACGCCTTGTCTTTGATAAACAAATTGGTTAATTTGGGAATCTTGAAAGAAATAACAGGCAAAAAAAGAAATAAAGTTTTTAGATATCAAAATTACGTAAATTTATTTGATTAAATATACTAAAATAACAGCTTCTCAAATCTTAAAAGAAAAGCAAGTGGTTTTAAAAATAGCTTTTTTCTTGCTTTTTTAACAATTTTCATTAATATAAAGGCAGTTTCGAATAGTACATTACATAACCCTTATAAAGGAGTGACATATGGAAAGAAAAGTTATAGCTATCTTAAAATTACAACTAGGTTCAGGTTGGGCAACTCCCACACCTCCAGTTGGACCCGCTCTAGGCCAACATGGAGTAAAAATTGGCTTATTCTGCCGAAAATTCAATGATGAAAGTTTAAAGATGTACGACTATGGTATTCTGGTTTCTGTGGTCATTAAAGTTTTTGATGATAAGTCTTTTGAATTCAAGATCAGATCACCAAACACAGGATCTTTACTTAAACAGGCCGCAGATATCTATAAAGGTTCTGGACAACCTAATAAAGAAAAGATTGGATCAATCACTCGAGAACAGCTCAAAAAGATTGCCGAGACCAAACTACCAGACCTCAACACTAATAATGTAGAACAGGCTATGAAAATTATAGCAGGAACAGCCAAAAGTATGGGCATAGAGATTTCCGATCGCTAACCCTCAAGCTCCTAATAATAAAGGGGCTTTTTTATAAACCAAAATCTGCAGAGCTAGCTAAATCTTAATCTAATCCAAAAACCTTGACTTTTTGAACAAATAGGTGTATAATGTGGTTATTACTGTACATTGAAAATAAACCAATATTCGACATAGAGGATAAAAAAATGAAACGAATAGAGAAATTCCTAGATGACTGGAGTATAGTCATCAAACCTTTGCTTGTAATAGCTTGGGTTTTGTGGGGACTGCAGTTATCGGGTCCCATAAAAGAAATATTCAGAGAGATAGGAGAAGATTGGCGTGAATCCCAATCAGTAAAAATTGATTGGGAAGCCGAGAACAAGGCAAAGAATGAACTTCTACAACTTGGCAATGAGTTAATCGCCAAAGCGGAGAAGGAAAAAGAAACTTATAGCCCCAAAGACTATTTTAATGATTTAAGGCTATTACGCGAAAAAGAGGCCTATTCTTTTCATGTCTTCCCAGCACAATCCTTCGTTCACCACGTTGCAGGTAACCTTCAACAAATTTCCAATCGAAACATCGATCGTGGTCTTTATACGATGAAAGACGTTGATAGAGAGTCTGTTGCCTTCAAAAGATGGTGGGAAGAACGATTGGCAGTGATTAACGGCAGGGAGCAGTTCGATGCTCAAGTAAAGGGCATCACTTTAAGAGAGTTTCTCTTATTTCTGATAACTCTATACCTTCGAACACTTCCCTTAGTTGCTGTCTATTACCTAATAAGAATGGCCCAAAGAAGAGGTATTCTGGAAACCATTCTTGCCGGCAAGAGTAACTTCATAACAGCGGTTCTGCTGTTTCCGTTTTTCTTCAGCAAATACCCGTTCAATATTATTAAAGAAATACGGGTAGAAGCTGAATTAAGACGGATAAAACAGCTCTTTCGAGTCTTGAATGCCAAAGAGCTTAAGACGATCAGACAAATTGCCAATAGTCCTCAGTACGATCAATGGTTGGTAAACCATTACAGGCAAAACCAGTCAAAATTCAAAAGAGGACTAATTCTTGCCCTAGGAGGAACGATAATATTTCACATACTCTTGTTTCCTTCTATTAGCAAAGTGTCTGAAAAGGCAAACGATTCTGCTTGTGTTGTTTGTCAAGCGGAGCAAGGTCATGAGCAAAGCGTAGATAGTTGTTCACAAAATAACTGTCTAGCTCAAACTCAAGGACTTGTTCCAAAAGTTGATTTTATCGAGCCTCCTACCATATCTTCTCTTATTGTTTTCTTTAAAGAGACTATTCTGGATAGAAGGTTAGATCCGATTGATCGCATTCCTCTTTCTTCACTGTTTGGTAATTCAGCACAAACCACAATCCAAACAGTATTGAAAGGATAGAATCATGAACGCAAAAGCGATCACTCTGTTAGTTGTCTTGTCTGCTTCCAGTTCTCTTTTCGCCGCTAATCCAGCTGATCTGACCGCCTTTGAAAGATTTGCTTCCAATAACTATGTGAAGTTAATCTACGAAGAGGATGGAAAGACTAGCTTTCTAGCTTTGCCACTGATCGAAAATGACTTTGTCTTTTCTATCTGTGCCTGGCAGAACGAGAAAAGCGACTCGGAGAAATACACTGGAAGGCTCATCAAAAGGTTTTCCCCCAACTTTGATGCAGCTATAATGACAGATTTTATTTCAAAAAAGGGAGTGTCGGATATAAGCAGCAGATTAACGTTTGATCTGCATGGCAAATTATTCAATCTGCCGGCAGGTATTGGACTCTACCTCCCATTCAACGAAGAAGAGAGTGTAAGAGTAAGTCCAAGAATAAGCGTAAACGATTTTACTGTTTACGCAACAATTGCTGAAGAAAACAAATATCTCTTCGGTGCGAGTTATTGTCCTAAGGCGGGATATAAGCTCGAAACTGCTTACAGTACAGAAGAGATATGGTATTTCAAAGTTTCCAAGGGTTTCAAGACATCCATTGGAAACGTCTGTCCTGAGCTAAGGATGAGGTTTCTCCCCGATGAAACATTCTTCGGAATAGGTTTGGGGATCTTCTTCTAAAAAACACTAAAACCTTCTAACAATTTATCTGTTAGGAGGCTTTTTGATTTATTTAACAATAGCAATTCTTTAACCTTATAATAATAAACCCAACTCATTGCAAAGTTTTCTGCCTTCGCCAAGGCTATGTTGTTAATAATTATAGCTAGTTTGCTTAATGTGGTATATGGTAAAAATATAGCTAAACCATATTAAGAAATATGAGCTACAGAATATTTAAACCTTCTTGCCAGAGGCGGAAAATTAGAAGCACACAAAGAAGGTCGGATTTGGTTTTCTTCAAAAGAAGCATTAAAAAGATATTTAGAGAATAGAGATAGAAAAAGAAATTAGATCAATATCTAACAGAATTTCTCAATTATAAACCAAAACCCTCCGATGATTATCGGAGGGCTACGGTTCGAACCGAGATAATCTATTTACCAAAGTTTGCGGCATCTGCTGCTCCGACTATTCTGAACATCTTTGTTCCACATGTTGGACAAGTTCCACTAACAGCAAATCTCTTAACTTTACCTTTACCCTTCATAGAGACAAGCTTAGGATCTACCATTTTAACGTTTTTCTTTTTGCATTTTACGCAATATCCTGTGTAATCCATAATTGTGATAATTAAATATTATAAACGACCTTTATTCTGTTTTAAGTTATTCACACCTTTATTATAGCTTAAATTAAGCAAGAAGGGTAGTCAACCCTTCACCTTTGATTTTAAAGGTGAAGGGTCAAGCCCACTAATTCCTCGACTAGAGACTTGGCATCTATCTTTTTCTCTAATTCTTTAGTCGTTTCTAGGTCTCCTTTAGCTGTCTGATGCTTTGGTACGAATAAGGTACAACAGTCTTCTTGAGGCTTGATAGAAATATCAAAGGTGCCTATTTTCTGAGCTATTTCTATTATCTCTTCTTTATCCATTCCAATCAATGGTCTTAAGACTGGTATCTTTACTCCTTCTTCAGTAATCTTCATATTAGCTAATGTCTGAGAGCTGACCTGACCCAAGCTTTCACCAGTGACTAGAGCGCCACAGTCTTCTCTCTCCACAATCTTTTCAGCTATCTGGAGCATTAGCCTTCTGTAAAGCAAAACTCTGTAATTAGCAGGAGCCTTAGCCTTTACTTCCATTTGTATTTTTTGGAAAGGAACAAGGTATATCTTAATATTCTTTTGATATTTCTCAAAAACCTTAGCTAATTCTTTTACTTTCTCAATACTTTTGTTAGAAACTAAAGGAAAGCTATGAAAATGAACCCAGATATTCTCTGCTCCTCTTTTAGCTGATAGATAAGCAGCTGGAACAGAATCTATCCCTCCTGATACCATTGCTAAAACCTTGCCAGCAGAACCAGCCGGTAAGCCACCAGCTCCTTTGGTCTTCTTGAAGTAAAGAAAATATGATTCCCCCCTCTTTTCAATAAAGAGTTCTTTCTTAGGTCTATCTAGGTTCACCTTTCCATCAATCAGTTTGGCTACTTTATCAATAACCTCTCTATCTTTCTTCATCCTTATAGCGAAAGTCTCTCCTTTCTTAATTTGCTTATGATAATCAAAAGCTAATAATTCTTTTAGGTTAAGATGATAAGCATCAGCGAACCAAGCAATACCAAAAACTCTTTCAATCACCTTTTTTGTCTTCTTTGAATCAGTTTCAATAAAGATTCTATCTCTTGAAGAGTCCATCTTAAAAGCTATTTTCTCTTTTCCAAGAAAAAAGCTGAGATTATTAGTTAATCTTTGTAAAAACAACCTCTTCACTCCCTCTGATTTTAAGAACAACTCCCCATAAGCAATTAAGATTCCTTTCTTCATACTATTCTCCAATATATCGAGGTTCAACCTCAATAATTATTATTCTAAAACAATGTCCTTGATTAAATAAGTGTTTTTGTCTTTTTCTTTTAACCACTCTTCTGCCTCTTTTCTATATTTTTCTTCTGAACCAAAAAAATTCAATAAAAACTCTCTGGAAGTAATAGAAGGAAAGTTCTTTTTTCCAATATAATCTGGAAAACTACTCCACCTATACCCTTCTAAGTTTGGACTATTAAGATTAGGTAATTTTAATGGATTAAAGTGAATATAATTTAAAAGATGGACAAGATATGGATCACTATCTACTAAAACTGCTTTGAACCTACCCTGAAATAAACTACCATCTCTATTGTATTTATTATTAAAAGACATTGTATATCCAGTCCCTATCTTCTGCATAAATTTAACTATACCGTTTTCTTTCTTTTGTTTCAAGATCAAATGGTAATGATTAGGCATTAAAACAAATGCTAATATTTCCACTAATAACTCTCTCGGTTTTCTCTCAAAATATTGAGGTTGAACCTCGATATTTTGGTTTTGCTTGAAATAATAACCAACATTAGAATGTTTTCGATTATCATTTAGCTCAAACATATTATGAAGAAAGCGCAAATAGTCCGTTTCTTTTAAAAATATATCTCTTTTGTCTACTCCTCTATTATAAATATGGCCTATTTGATTTTCTCCAAATTGAAATTTTCTCATTACTTAACTATAACACAAAGTAATCAATATATCGAGGTTGAACCTCGATAAATTAATTGTTTGGCTCTATACTATTATTCCTCCGCCTAATAATTCTTGTCCTTTATAGAAAACAATTGATTGGCCAGAAGTAATAGCTCTTTGAGATTTAGAAAAGACTACTTTATCCTTATTAATAACAGCTATAGCTCCTTTAGTCCTATACCTTATTTTAGCATTAATCTTCATTGGAAACTTCACATCAACCAGCCAATTAAGGTTTTTAACAAACAGCTCCTTCTTATACAACTCTTTTTCATCTTTAGTAATAACTAGAACATTCTTCTTAATGTCCTTCTCAAGAACATAATAAGGACCACCGGCTAAACCAATACCTTTTCTTTGACCTATGGTATATAAAGGTAAACCTTTATGTTTTCCTATAACCTTACCATCACAAACCATATCTCCTGATTTTAACTTAAGATGTTTTGACAAAAACTCTTCTAGGGTATTCTGAATAAAACAAATCTCTTGAGACTCGGGAATATCAACAACAGGAAGCCTAAATCTTTTAGCAGTCCTTTTCACCTCTATCTTATTATACCCTCCAACAGGAAATAATACCTTCTTTAATGCTCTTTTACTTAGCTTCCATAAAAAGTATGACTGATCTTTTTCCCTATCCTTTCCTTTTATTAATTTACCATCCTTAACTCGAGCATAATGACCAGTAGCGATATAGTCAGCATCCAATGCTAAAGCTTTCTTAAACAATAATCCAAATTTAATCTCTTTATTACAAACAACACAAGGATTAGGAGTTAATCCAGCCTTTTCTTCTTTCAAAAAACTATCAACTACTTTAGCCTTAAACTCCTTTTCAAAGTTAAAGACATAAAAAGGAATATCTAATTTCTCAGCAACAAGACGAGCTCTTTTCTCACTTTCAGGACTGCAACATCTATTAGCAACACACTTAGGTCCATCAGACCAAAACTTCATGAAAACACCAATAACATCAACCTGCCTGCCGGTAGGCGGGAACCCTCCTCTTTTTAGAAGAGCGGCAGCAACTGAGGAATCTACTCCTCCAGACATAGCTATGACTACTTTCTTTTTCATCTTTTTATTATCTTGTAAACTTCGTCTCCTTTCCGACAAAGAGGAAGCTTAATACCGACCTCTTGACCTTTTTTAACTCTTTTAACTTCTTTGTTCTCTATTTCCATGCTTTCAATCTGACATCTAATAAGTGGCGTTGTTTTACCCATTACTAGAATATCATCTTTCAAAATCAATCCACCATTATTAACTTTAACCAGAGCCACACCAATCCTACCATAATAATGGGTCACTTTACCAATAAACATCTTTGAATGAGTGGCATTACTATGTTCTACTTTAGAGAAATCATCTGATGTTGGTGATTTAAACAAGAAGCCTGAAGAGAATCCTTTGTTATAGACCTTCTTTAACTCAACAACAATCTCTTTTATTTCCTTATCGCTTAATTTATTATCAATAGCCTTTCTATAGCTTCTTACCACTGTATCAATATATTCTGGCTCTCTGTTCCTTCCTTCAATCTTAAAAGAACAAACCCCAGCCTTTTTAATCTTTTCTATAAAAGGCAAAGCACAAAGATCTTTAGCTGAAAGAAGATGATGGTTAGTAATTCTTAATGAATTCCCTTGATTATCTTTCACAGTATATGGTCTTCTGCATGCTTGTAAACATTTGCCTCTATTAGCTGATTGATTATAGAGAAACTGGGAAGTAAAACATCTTCCTGAAACAGCAACACACATCGCTCCATGAACAAAGATCTCTACAGGAATAACCTTAGTTATCTTTTCAATTTGTTTCAAATTCAACTCTCTAGCCAAAACAACTCTTTTAGCTCCTAGCTTCTTATAGAACAAAGCAGTTGCAGAATTAGAAATAGAACATTGAGTTGAAATATGAAAAGGAACTTTATACTTTTTACATAACAACATAACAGAAACATCAGAACAGATAACAGCGTCAATGTAAGGTTTAGCTCTTTTAATTATCTTCTCTACTTCTTTTAATTCATTATCATAGATAATCGTATTAAGAGTTAGATACCTCTTAACCTTACCACAAATCTTTTTAATCTTAGCTAAATCGGAAAGCTTAAAGTTCTTAGCTCTAGCTCTCATATTAAAGTCCTGTATGCCAAAATAGACCGCGTCACAACCGGCCTCTATTGCTGTAGTTAAACACTCAAAATCTCCAACAGGAGCTAAAAGCTCTATCATATTCTATACAATCTACACCTTTTTCCAAACAAAATCAACTAAAAAAGTGGCCGAGGTCCGACCTCGGCCACTTTGCTTTTTTGTTTAAAGCGATGAATTGGTGTCTTTTTTTCTAAAAATCAATGACAAAACAATTAAAATTACTAGAATAAAAATCACAATCCAATAGTAAAGAGAAAACGTACAAAGGAAGTAATATAAGATGATTAATATAATTATAGCGATGTTTAAGAACCACCAATTTCTTTTCTGCTTATTTTTCCTATCTATTGATAGTAGAGAGATTATAAGGAGTATGATTATAACCAAGAATAGGAGCAAACAAAGATTAATTGATTTAAATAAATCACCTATTGATGCTAAAAATCCTCCTCTAACAGCAGATGGGCTGTTTTCTTCTGTAACTTCTTGAGTAGCTTCTTGGGTGACTTCTTGAATAACTTCTTCAGCGGTTTCTTCTGGAGTTTTCTCACTTTCACCGTCCGCCACATAAGTCATCCCTTTGACTACAACTTGTCTTATTTCATTTTTTACTTCATCTTGAGGATTTTCTACAATTATTCTATCTTCTCCATCAACGGAAGTAGTAAAACTATATTCTGTACTCATAGCGAAGGACCCATGAGAAACACAACGGTAATAATAAGTAACGCATGGGAGAAGACCAGTTAAAGTTACTGAATGGTTAATAACTCTATTTGGATCCTCATTAGTTGAGAAAATATAACCATAATTTGGCGGATTACTTAATTGTAGTAAATGCGGAAAGCCACTAGGAGAATAAATTACCCTACTAGTGCTATTGTGATTAGTATTCCAAATAATAGTTACTGAGCTTTCATCAATCACAGAAGCTTGTTCATCATATATCTCTAATCCAGCTGTAAAAGACGATCCGCCACTTCCTCCGCCTCCTCCAGGGATTATTTCTTCTCCTATTGATTCCTCGCCAAAAAATCCTATTTTAATATCAAAATCAGTAATCGCGTTCTGATAACTATTTCCAGCACTAGGATTAAAAGTCATTGAAAAGTCGTATTTCGTCTTTTGTCCTACTCCTAAATCAGAAAGAGCCTTTTCCCCAGCTCCATAAAAAGTAGTTAAAGAACCTGTATATAATGTAGTTCCGTTTTCACTAACAACTAAATCTAATATATCCGACAAACAAGATCCTGAACATAAAGAATTGTTGATTATTTCTAGTCCTATCTTCTTGGTTTCATCAGCATTATTAGTTACTTCAACCCAACGACTAACACTTCCGCCAGGTAAGAAGTTTGCTTCTTGGAATAAAGGATTTGTCCCTGATTCAAAAACAACATTTAATCCACCAGCCAAAACTGGAGTAGCACAAAATAAAGCTATTCCTAAAACAATTAAAATTGTGTTTTTATTCTTCTTCATCTGTATTATTATTTAATTCAGACTCTGGCTCTTCTATAACAATTTCTTCTGCTTCCGTAGAGGTCCGACCTCTAGCAACTTCTTCGTCCGAGTTCTCGAGAGGTCGGACCTCTTCCAACTCTTCAGCGGGCTCTTCTTCAATAACTGTCACTTCTTCTAATGCAGGAGTGGTTGTCTCAATAATATCAATATCTGGTAATTCAATAATTATCTCCGGTTCTGAAACATCACTAACTGGATATTCAAAAGACTTTAAAGTATTTGCTCCACCAGGAGTTGGTATTGGATCTACCCAATAACCAATACCATCTGGAATACGAGCATATGATTTATTTGGCGGTACCCCAAGACAACTACCATTACTATTATTATCATTTTCACTTCCAGGCGTTGGATCAAGTTTACAATAATCGTTATTGTCAGCATAGCTATATGAATCAATTAAGACATTATTTTCATCAAACAACGATACCGTGTCACTAGTATTATCAAGTATTTCTTTATTCATATACACCACCAACCAACTGTTACCTGAAATAACTGTTGTTCCTAAATCTGTATTTGAATTGGTAACAAATATCTTATTTAAATCATCGTTACTTGCATCCCAAAGATACCATCCATCAAGATTATAGTCCTGATCACTGTTGTTATATATCTCTACCCACTCACCATCAGGCATTGAATCATTATCATCACCAAAATCTAACCCCCAAGCCAATTCGTCTGGATTAGGCAGAAATTCATTAAGAACCATCATCTTACTAGTAAAATTAAGATGAATTCTTTCTTCATCAGAAAATCCATTATCTTCATAATTAGCTATATCTGTCTGCCAACCCTTAAAAATAAGGTCAACTTCACAATCTTCTCCATGAGATATATTTGTTGCTGTAACTGGTAATTCAATTCTAAAGCTCCAACTCCCAAGCGTATTTAGAACTGGGACATCAAAAGACATTAAATCACTGTCATATTTTTTAATTCCATTTAACCTAGCTTCTAACTCAAGATTATTACAGAAATTATCACTTCCAGAAACTTTTTCAAGCGTTAATATATATTGGAAGTCAAAACCACCATTATTCATTAAAACAGAACCTAGAGAAACTTCCTCATTAAGTCCCATAGACTCATTTAAGGTTGAATTGGTTAGAGAGAAATCTAACGTTCCTGCTTGATAAATATTCTCTAGAGAGTCCTCAACATCATTGAAATAGGCAAGAGTTCTGCCAATAGCTGAAATCCCTGTCCAGTTAATTGAAATCACTATTAAAACAACAACTACTTTTAAGAAAGCACTGTGTCCTATGAAGTTACATTCTAAAGAATAACTTACTTTATTCCTATCCTTATTCTTTTTCGTTTTTCTTCTTAATTTCATTATTTAAATCCTCTACTTCTTTTTTAAGTTCCTTAATTTCTTTATCTTGTTCATTATCTTTCTTTTTATTCTTCAGCTTAATGATTTCTTTCCAAATCTTTTTAACTTCGTCAGAAACAATAGCTATCGCTGGCAGAATGACAATTAAACTAAATCCCAATGGTTTCTGAGCAAAATCTACTACATATCCTAAGTAAGGAATACTAAATAGAAGCTTGCCTATAATCTCTCTTTGAAGAATTTCTCTCTGGTCTGGAGCATTATTAGCATCACCTTTAGTGATATAGCGTGGCTCGTTACCAACAACCTTAATATCATATATTCGATGGGTAATCAGCTCTTTATTTATTGCTGTTTGAAAAGTAATTATGTCCCCTATTTTATAATCAGCTTGCCCCGAGCTTGTCGAAAGGGGTTTAACAACGACAATACTTCCTGTTTTAATTATTGGTTCCATTGAGCCAGATAGGACAATCTTAAGCTTAAAGTTACCAGTAATCGGCAAAACAGACATTAACAACAAAATCGTTATTATTCCCAAAAACGCCAAACAAACATAATAACCTATTTTCAATATCTTCTTCAACATTTATTGTACCTCAAAGCTTATATCTCCAGACATCACTGTAGTCCAAGTGCCAGTTACTTGATGAAAGCTTTCTTCTGTTATTACCATTTCAGTATCATAACTTCCTGGACTAAGAGTTAAGCCACCACAACCACCTCTTCCCGGCTCAGGCTCTCCATTAACTTTATCATAAGGACAAAACAAAACATCTGAGTGACTTGAGTCTAGATAACCAAGATTCGTATCACCTGTACTTCCACAAACACCTCCGCCACAACGTAAAACATGGCAACTAGTGTCGCTCGTGATATTAACATCGCTCGCATAAATATCTCCATTACTATCAGCTGTGAAATAATCAAAAACTAAATATCCAGCAATACACTCAGCACCCGAAGACTTATTGGCTTCATATTGAGCATCATCGCGATTACAACCTGCTCCCGTACAAGAAGGGTTTAGGACTGTCCACCTTCCCATATAGCCAATATTTTCATTTATTCCGTCGTCACCAGAAAGTCCATATTCACAAGTAGGTTTACCAATAATTTTTATCTGATAAGTAGCATATGGTTTAAGGCCAGAACCAGAAATTATTCCATTAAGCTTACCGCTTTGTGGAGTATCATAAGTAAAACCGACTACTGCATTGCTATAATCGTGGGTATAACCATATTGAGGATCAGCTCCTAGATCACTTAAGTAAATACTTTTTGATTGAACAGTAGTAGTACTTCCTCCAGCGACCTCACCTTTTGTATATCTTATAAATCCTGGCCAATTGTCAAACA